>Ga0315336_1002901_pt1 | contig 24473 bp, 21 predicted proteins | sample ASW5metaG_FD_204512 | JGI IMG/M metagenome (GOLD analysis project Ga0315336, IMG submission 204512) | Ammonia-oxidizing marine archaeal communities from Monterey Bay, California, United States - ASW #5 | ecosystem: Environmental > Aquatic > Marine > Intertidal zone | place: USA: California... | reverse complement strand
AAAGCCCCTTGTCGCACTGATCGCCGTCATGCGAAAACTCGTCGTCATTCTAAACGCCAAAATCAGAGATCAATTCTATCCCCAGACTGTCATTCGACACGCCTGATTATCAGAGTTGATGACGGCCGGTTTGCGCTGGTCCGTTTTGTTCCGACCGGCCGCTTGGCGTTTTGCCGGCGAATGCTCACGATCTCGCCCAATATGGACAACGCGATTTCCTCCGGCCCGATGGCGTTGATGTCGAGGCCGGCGGGCGCCGAGAGCTTCGCTTTGTCTGCGGCCATCACGCCCTGTCCGCCTACCTGCGCAAGCAAGATCTCCGACTTGCGCCGGCTACCGACGAAGGCGACGTAGCGCGCATCGCTGGCGAGTGCCGCGGTCAGGGCCTCGCGGTCGCGTTTGCCTTGGGTCGCAACGACCACATAGGCGCCGGCATCGATCGCCAGCGACGTGAAGTCGAAACCAGTATGAAGCTGATCGGTCTCGTTAAAGCGTTTGAGATCCTCAGCCATTGCCGCGGCGGTGACGCGATAGCCCATGGAAACGCCGAGACCGGCTAGCGCCACGGCGACCGGCGAGGCGCCGCAGATCACCAAATGCGGCGCCAGCTGCATCGGCTCGACAAACAGGTCGACGGTGCCGCCGCTTGGGCAAGAACTCTTGTGCAGCTCGACACCGTCGACGTCGAGCTGTTCGAGCACTTGATCATTCGGTTTGACCCGGATCAGCCGCGGCGCGCCTTCGGCCAAAACCGCCGCCGCCGCCTCCTTGACCGCGCCTTGTACGCAACTGCCGCCGAGAAAGCCTTCGATCTCACCGTCCCTGGTGATGACCGCCTTGGCGCCGGCCTTGGCCGAGGTCGCATGCTCGGTGCGGACGACGGTAGCGACGCAAAATTCTTCACCCTGATCCCGCAATGCGGTGATCCGGCGCATGACCTGTTCGGCATCGTATTTCATAGCCTCATACCTCTCGCCTCAAAGCCGGGCCAGTTCAGGTTCCAGGGCCGCCAGGTCGGCCACCGTGTTCGCGGCACGAAACAAATCGATGTGGGGCAACGCTTCGGCCATGCCCCTGGCGACGGGTTCGTAATTGTCCCAGCCGGCCAGCGGGTTGAGCCAGATCAACCGGCGGGCGCGCTTTTTCAATCTGGCCAACTGAAGGGCGACCGCGTCCGGCGCGTCGGTATCGTATCCATCGCTCATAACGATCATCACCGATCGCGAATTGATGGCTTGCTTGGCGTATTGGTCGTTGAAGACCTGAAGGCAATGACCAATCCTGGTGCCGCCGCCGAAGCCCTCGGCCATTAGGGTTAGGCGTTCCATGGCCCGGCCATGATCGCTGTCTCTCAGCGCATCGGTGATCCGCACCAGTCGGGTATGGAAGAGATAGGCGTCGGTCTTCAGCCATTGGCCCATGAGGCCACGCAGAAACGCCAGAAACAACCGGCTGTATGATTGCATTGATCCTGATACGTCCAGCAATACGACTAGATTGACCGGCCGTTCCGGACGCTTGCGGCGAACCAGGTCAAATGGATCTCCGGCCTTCGACAGGTTGCGCCTAATCGTCCTGCGAATATCGATGTCGCTGCCCCGAGCGGAAGGCTTGCGCCGCCGGCTCAGCCGGTTGCGCATTGCCTTGGCCAACCGTTCGGCAAGCTGTTCCAGGTCGGCAACGTCGTCCGCGGAAACGATGTGCCTGATATCGGTGCGGCTCAAGCGCTCTTGGACACTGGCGCGAATATTCTGCGTCGCCTGGCCGTCGGCGTCATCTTCGTTGTCGTCCGATAACAATTCCTGCGCCGGCAGCACACCAGGCGGCAGCACCCTGTTCCAGAGATCCGGCCGGTTTTGCTGGGTCTGCCGACGGCCGCTCGTCCTGTCATCGCGAACGGCCAGCGTCTTGACGCCGTGGCCAAACCAGTAGGCATCGAACAACGCGTCGAAATCATCCCAGTTGGCTTTATGGGCGCTGAGCATGGTCTTGAGGCCAAGCCGGGCTTCATGGGCTTGCGGCCAGGTGGCCTGTTCGAGCAATGCCAGCGCGTCCATGGTCTCCGCCGGCCCGATGGGAAATCCATTGAGACGCAGATGCGCAATGAACCCGCTGACACGGTCCGAGGGCGCGCCTGGTATCATGGTCAGGCGACCTTGCCGACCAGGCGGTCGCTCACTTCCGGCGTCACCGATTTGAGGTCGGCCTCGGTCTTCAGCAGACACACCAGGCTGGCGTGAATGGTGCCGGGATCGTCGCCCAGCGCAGCGATGCCAAGCCCGGTCAACGCCGCCGCCCAGTCGAGGGATTCGGCGATGCCCGGCGTCTTTTCCAGCTCTTCTTTGCGCAGCGACTGCACGAAGCCGACGATTTGCCGGGCCAGGTCATCATCGATATCGGGCATATGCGCCTTGACGATGCGCAACTCCTTGGCCGGATCCGGATAATCCACATAGCTGTAGAGGCAGCGCCGCCGCAACGCGTCGGACAGCTCCCGGGTGCTATTCGAGGTCAGGATGACATGCGGCACGCTACGCGCCGTAATGGTGCCGAATTCCGGCACGCTGACCTGGAAGTCCGACAGGATCTCCAACAGATAGGCTTCGAATTCCTCGTCCGCCCGGTCGATTTCATCGATCAGCAGGACCGGCGGCTTGTCGCGGGATATCGCCTCCAACAACGGCCGGCGCAGCAGGAACGGTTCTGAAAATATGTGGCTCTCGACATCGTCGGGCGCCATGTCCGCCTGCTCGCGCACCTTGATCGCCAAGAGCTGGCGCTGGTAGTTCCACTCATAGATCGCCGCGTTGGCATCGAGCCCTTCGTAGCATTGCAGGCGGATCAGATCGGTTTTCTCGACCGCGGCCAGGGCCTTGGCGATTTCGGTCTTGCCGACACCGGCTTCGCCCTCGAGCAGCAGCGAGCGCTTCAAGGTCATCGCCAGTGACAGCGCCATGGCGAGGCCCTCGTCGGCGATGTAACCGGCCTCGGTCAGTTTGGTTTGCAGATCCTTGTGTTTCACGCAGCTAGCCGGTCAGTCCCAACCGTTCCGCCGTTTTCCAGACCCGCCAATGATCGTGCGGCATCTGGGTATGGGTCAATCCCAGGTGGGCGAAGGCGTCGTTGACGGCATTGGAAATTGCCGAAACGCCACCGACATTGGGTGATTCTCCGACACCCTTGGCGCCGATCGGGTGGTGCGGCGACGGCACTTCGGTGAAATCGGTCTCCCAGACCGGCGTCTCAACCGCGGTCGGCAGGAAGTAATCCAAGAGGCTGCCGCCCTTGATGTTGCCGATCTCGTCGTAGTCGATCTCTTGGCCGAGCGCGATGCCGAGCGCCTCGGTCAGGCCGCCATGAACCTGGCCGTCGATGATCATCGGGTTGATCCGGGTACCGCAATCATCCAGCGCGTAAAACCGCCGAATGTCGGTGACGCCGGTATCCACATCGACATCGACGACACAAATGTAGGCGCCATAGGGATAGGTCATGTTGGGCGGGTCGTAGTAACTGACCGCCTCCAATCCCGGTTCCATGCCTGGCGGCACGCTGTTGTACGCCGCGAAAGCGATCTCGGCCATGGTCTTGGCGCGTTCCGGCGCGCCTTTGACGACGAAGCGGTCGACGTCCCATTCCAGGTCGTCGTCGTGGACCTCCAGCAAATAGGCGGCGATCATCTGCGCCTTGGCGCGGATCTTGCGGCCGGCCATGGCGGTGGCGGCGCCGGCAACCGGCGTCGAGCGCGAGCCGTAGGTGCCGAGACCGTAAGGCGCGGTGTCAGTGTCGCCCTCCTCGATGGCGATGTTGTCCGCCGGCAGGCCGATTTCCGTCGCCAGGATTTGCGCGAACGTGGTCGCATGGCCCTGGCCCTGGCTGATCGTGCCGAGGCGGGCGATGGCGCTGCCCGTCGGATGGATGCGAATCTCGCAGGAATCGAACATGCCAAGCCCTAAGATATCGCAATTCTTGATCGGCCCGGCGCCGACGATTTCGGTAAAGAAGGCAACGCCGACGCCCATCAGGCTGCGGGTTTCGCCACGGGCGAAAGCCTCCCGGTTGGCCGCCTGCTCGGCCCTGAGTGCCGGATAATCGACGGACTGCAGCGCCTTCTCCATGGCGGTATGATAATCGCCGCTGTCGTATTCCCAGCCGAGCGCCGATTGGTAAGGGAACTGCTCCTTCTTGATGAAGTTCTTGATCCTGAGTTCGGCCGGATCCATGTCGAGTTTGCGCGCCAGCACATCGATCATGCGTTCAATCAAATACGACGCCTCGGTCACCCTGAACGAACAGCGGTAGGCGACGCCGCCCGGTGCCTTGTTGGTGTAAACGCCGTCGACGGAGAGGTGCGCCACCGGGATATCGTAGGAACCGGTGACGATGTTGAAGAACCCGGCCGGATATTGCGTCGGGTCGGCACAGGCGTCGAAGGCACCCTGATTGGCGACGACGTGACAACGCAGGCCGGTGATCCGGCCGTCGCTGGTCGCGGCCAATTCGCCGGTCATGTGATAGTCGCGGGCGAAGGCCGTGGCCGAGAGGTTTTCAATCCGGTTCTCGATCCACTTGACCGGCACGCCCAGCACGATCGAGGCGACGATGGCGCAGACATAGCCCGGATAGACGCCGACCTTGTTGCCGAAGCCGCCGCCGATGTCGGGCGAGATAATGCGGATCTTGTGCTCCGGAATGGTCGAGATCAGCGACGCCACGGTACGAACCGCATGCGGCGCCTGGAAGGTCCCCCAGACCGTCAGTTTGCCGTTGATCGCGTCCATCGAGGCGACGCAGCCGCAGGTTTCCAGCGGACAGGGGTGGACCCGCTGATAGGAAATGAATTCTTCAACCGTCACGTCGGCACCGTCGAACGCTGTGTCGGCGCCGCCTTTGTCGCCCACTTCCCAGGTGAACACGTGGTTCGGGTGCCGGCGTGGGCCATGGCCGCCGACTTCTTCTTGGTCCTTGATGTCTTCACGCAGGACGACCGCGTCTGCGTCCATCGCTTTCAACGGATCGACCAGGACCGGCAGCTCCTCATAGTCGACTTCGACCAGTTGGGCGGCGTCGGAGGCGATATAGCGGTCCTCGGCGACAACGAAGGCGACTTCCTGGAACTGGAACAGGACCTTCTCGTCGGCCAGCACGGCCTGGACATCGCCGGCCAAGGTCGGCATCCAATGCAGGTTGAGGGGTTTCAGGTCTTCGGCGGTCAGCACCGCCTTGACACCAGGCAGCGCCAGGGCTGCCGACGTATCGATCGACTTGACCCGGGCGTGGGCATAGGGCGAACGCACGAATTCGCCGAACAGCATGCCGGGCATTTTCAAGTCGTCGACGTAATTGCCCTTGCCTTGGGTGAAGCGGACGTCTTCGACCCGCTTGCGCGCGGTGCCGAGACCTTCGAGTTTCTGGGTGCGTTCTGCCACGCTTGGCATTGCGTCACTCATTCCGCGGCCTCCTTCGCAGCATTGATCTGATCCGCGGCGGCGCGGATCGCCTTGACGATGTTCTGGTATCCGGTGCACCGGCAGAGATTGCCGGAAATTCCGAAGCGGATCTCTTCTTCGCTCGGATCCGGATTTTCCTGCAACAGGCGATAGGCCCGGGTGATCATACCCGGGGTGCAGAAGCCGCATTGCAATCCGTGATGCTCGCGAAACATTTCCTGCAAGACATGCAGGCTGCCGCCAGGCCCCGCCATGCCCTCGATCGTGCGGATCTCGGCGCCGTCGGCCTGGGCCACGAATAGAGTACAGGATTTCACTGACTTGCCATCCAAATCGACAGTGCAGGCGCCGCAGTGGCTGGTATCGCAGCCGATATGCGGACCGGTCAGGTTGAGCTGTTCGCGCAGGAAGTGGATCAGCAGCATGCGCGGTTCGGCCAAGGCCTCGACCGCGCTGCCGTTGACGGTCATTTTGACGTGATGTTTGCCCATTTGTTTCCTCCTCGGCGCTCACGCGGCGCGTTCAAGCGCACGGGCGATGGCCCGTCGGACCATGATTCCGGCAAGTTTCGTGCGATAATCCGCCGGCCCGCGGGCGTCGGCGGCAGGGTTGGTTAAGCCTTCGGCAAGCGCCACCGCCCGGTCGACCGCCGCTTTGTCAACGGACGACCCGACCAGCGCGGCCGTGGCGTCTTCGGCGTAAAGCGGCGTGTCGCCGACATTGGTCAAGGCGATGGCGGCCCAGGCACAGGTGCCTGCTGACATGGTCAACAGCACGGCGGCAGCGGCGGTCGCATAGTCGCCGATCTTGCGTTTTTGTTTCTCGTAGGCGTAGCCATGGCCGGCTGCCGGTGTCGGCACGCGGACCGCGGTGATGATCTCGTTCTCACCCAATTCCGTGAAGTAGGCCGCTTCGTAAAACGACCGAGCGGCAATTTCCCGTGTCCCGTCAGGGCCTTGCGCCACGTAGGCGGCATCCAGCGCCTGCATCAGGGCGGGCATATCGTTGCCCGGATCGCCGTTGGCGACGTTGCCGCCGATGGTGCCGCAATAGCGCACTTGCGGATCGGCGATTTGCAGCGCGGTTTCGGCAATAATCGGGCATTTCGCCGCCAAAACCGGATCGGCGATAAGCTCGTTTTGGGTGGTCATGGCGCCGATCACCAAGCTGTCGCCGTTGTCGCTGACACCGCTCAGGCCATCGATCGCTTGTAAGTCGATCAAGTGATCCAGAACCGCCATGCGCAATTTCATCATCGGTATGAGGCTGTGACCGCCGGCGACCACGCGGGCGTCGTCGCCATGCTGGGCAAGCAAGCCGACCGCCTCGTCCACGGTCTGCGGCCGATGGTATTCGAATGAACCAGGAATCATTGTCGAGACCTCCCGTTTCCCGTCGTTTCCCGTTGCATCGAACCCAGATGAACGGTCCGGCAGCCCGGTTCGGGCCGCGCTTTCTCGCTGCTTAACGGGTTTGCCGGCACGGCGACAGGGAAGCTGAGCCAAGTGCAGCAATTTCGCACGAACGACGAAATACGCGCACGAAAGACGAACGGCGAAAACCGCCCTTCGCCGAGAAATCAGAAGCCGAGAGCCTTACGCACTTGGGCAACATTGGACCGGCTGACGGGCACAAAAACTTCCGGCAGGCCAGGCAAAATCAGGAATCCCTTGTCCTTCTCTTTCTGGAAGGCGCTGGCATGCTGCAGATTGACGATGTGGCTGCGGTGGGTGCGCAAAAAATTTTTTCGCTCCAGCGCAGCCTCGATGCGCGAGATTGGCCAAGGACAAAAATGACTGTCCTGACCATCGAACAGCACCGAATAATGACCCTCCGCCTTGATCCAATAGATCTTGTCGACATCCAAAAAATACGTTGTCTTATTCACTTCATAGGGCAGTCGGTTGATTTGCTGGCCCGAGCCGTTTGCCGGCCCGACGGCTTCGGCCGCGACTGAAGCCTCAGACGCCGGCGCGTGTTGTGTTTCCTCCAACCAGATGTCTTCCAGCGGAAACGCCGTAAGCAGGAACAGGCCGCAAATGAGGAAAGCGGCGACGGCGACGAACAGCGCTAGGTAACCGTTCGAAATCAGGGGCGTGGCGATCTCGACCAGATCTTCAACAGGCATGAAGCGGGAATAGATCATCGCCGAATAATGCATGGCAGAGATCGCGACACCTAGGACGATGCCGCCCAGCACCAACTGCACCAAGGTGCGTTTGCGATAGGCCAGGGTAAAGGCGCCAATCGACGACAGCACGGAAATCGTCGTCGACAAGACGATGCCGGCCGGCGAATAGGTAACAATGCAATTGCCGGTGATCGCCGCCATGCCGACATAGTGCATGCAAACGATGCCGAGCCCGGTCAGCACGCCGGCGCCAATGATGCGAAAATGGTTCCGCTCGCCGAAATGCATCAAATAGAAACTCAAACCGGTGAACAGAATGGCGATCAGCACCGAACCCAGGGTGTAGAGCGCGTCGTAGCTTATGGTCACCGGCAACTCGACCGCCAACATGCCGACGAAATGCATCGACCAGATGCCGCCGCCCAACGCGATTGCCGCTTTGACGATCTGAATTTTGCGCCGCGCGTTGTCCAGATACCGCAAGCCGCTGGCCAGCCGCAGGCCGGTAAAGGATGCTAATATGGCGACGAGGACCGACGCGCTCACCATCAATGGATCGTATGTGACTAACATGGGCAAAATCGCGGGTTGCCTATAGATCAGGCGCCGTTTTTCGGAATGCCAACCCCAACTGTTACACGTTCCTGCCGAAAATCCAATGACCGCAAGTTTTTCGCCGCCGGCCCTTACTTTTCCGTACTTTGGGCGCCAAGATTGAGGGCACGCGTTCACGAAATAATGAAGGTGAGACAATGACGGCCAAGGTCATAAGCGGCAACCGGGAAATCGACCATCAAGCCTTGCTCGGCCGCGCGGTCAAGGCGGCAAGCGGCCTGCGAGCCCTCGGTGCCCAGGCCGGCGAAGGCGTCGCCATCATGCTGCGCAATGATTTCGCGTTTTTCGAGGCCTCGTTTGCCGCCGCCTTAATCGGCGCCTACGCGACACCGATCAACTGGCACTACACGGCCGAGGAAACGGCCTACATCGTCAGCGACTGCAACGCGCGGGTGTTGGTCATCCATGCCGATCTTTGGGCGCAAATTTCACCCGGCTTGGCTAAGGACGCGTTGGACGGCGTTACCGTGCTGGTGGTGGCGACACCGCCGGAGATCGCCGCGGCCTATGGCATTGATCCGGCCGCCTGCCCCGTGCCCGACGGCATGACCGACTGGGATTCCTGGCGCGAGCGCCAGGACGCCGCAGACGCCAGCATGCCCGAAGCTGCCATTTCCATGATTTATACCTCGGGGACGACGGGCCGGCCGAAAGGCGTGCGCCGGGCGCCGCCGAACGCGGAGAGCACCGCGGCGGTGACAAACATGGTCAAGGTCATTTTCGACACTAAGCCTGGCATGCGCACCATCGTCTGCGGCCCGATGTATCACAGCGCGCCCAACGTCTACGGGTTGATGGCGGCCCGCGCCGGCGGCTTCGTGATTCTGGAGCCGCGCTTCGACCCGGAACGTCTGCTGGCGCTGATCGAGGAACACCGGATCAGCCACGTTCACATGGTGCCGACCATGTTCGTCCGGCTGTTGAAGCTGCCGGAAGAGGTTCGTCGACGCTACGACTTGTCGTCGCTGGAATTCGTGGTTCACGCCGCGGCGCCCTGCCCGCCCGATGTGAAAAGCGCGATGATCGACTGGTGGGGACCGGTGATTACCGAATATTACGGCGGCACCGAAAGCGGCGCCGTGGTGTTCTGCACGTCCGAGGAATGGCTGGCCCATCCCGGCACCGTCGGCAAAGCCTTGGCCGAGGCGACGGTGCGGATCTACGACGACGACGGCACCATGTTGCCGACCGGCGAAATCGGCGAGGTATATATGCGGCTGCACCCGCTGCCGGACTTCACCTATCAGGGCCGCGACGACGAGCGCCGCGCCATCGAACGCGACGGGCTAATCACCTGTGGCGACGTCGGGTATCTGGACGCGGACGGCTTCCTCTATCTCTGCGACCGCAAGAAAGACATGGTGATTTCCGGTGGCGTCAACATCTATCCGGCCGAAATCGAAGCGGCCTTGGTGGCCCATCCGGACGTCGCCGATTGCGCCGTGTTCGGCATTCCCGACGACGAATATGGCGAATCGTTGGCGGCAGTCATCCAGCCGCGGGACGGCGCTGCGCCGGATGCTCAAGACATTCAATTGTTCTTGCGTGAGCATGTCGCCGGCTACATGGTGCCCAAGCTGATCGAGTTCCAAACAACCTTGCCGCGCGAGGATTCCGGCAAGATCTTCAAACGTAAACTGCGCGATCCCTACTGGACCGCGGCTGGCCGGCAAATTTAGAAGGCGCACCATGGCCTCTCTCGTTATCACCTCCGAGTTGTTCGGATCCATGTTCGGTACCACGGCCATGCGGACCGTGTTTTCGGACCGCCGTTTGGTGCAGTACTACCTGGATGTGGAAGCCGCCCTCGCCCGGGCCGAAGCCGGACTCGGTATTATCCCCAAAGAGGCGGCCGAGGCGATCAGCGCCGCCGCCGACGTCGCCAACGTCGACTGGGATCGCCTGGCCGCGAAGACCGAGATCGTCGGCTACCCCATCGTCGCCGTTGTCGAGCAACTTACCGAATGGTGTGCCGGCGACCACGGCCAATACTGCCATTGGGGCGCCACCACCCAGGACATCATGGACACCGCCGACGTCCTGCAGATCCGTGACGCCTTGGACTTGGTCGCGGGCGATTTGCGCCCGATCGGCGACGCGCTGGCGGCCCTTGCCGAGCGCCACAAGGCGACGCCGATGGCCGGGCGCACCCATCTGCAGCACGCCCTGCCGGTGACGTTCGGTTACAAATGCGCCGGCTGGCTGTCGGCGATCGACCGCCACATCGCGCGGCTGGACGATCTGCGAGACCGGGTCCTGGTCGGCGAATTCAGCGGCGCCGCCGGCACCTTGGCCTCGCTCGGCGAGGACGGCTTGGCGGTCCAGGACGCGGTGATGGCCGAGCTGGGTCTCGGCCGACCGACGATCACCTGGCATACGGCCCGCGACCTGTTCGCGGAAACCACCGGCTTCCTGGCCTTGCTTACCGGCAGCCTCGGCAAGATCGCCTATGACGTGATGCTGATGATGCAATCGGAGATCGGCGAAGTGTTCGAGCCTTTCGTCAGCGGCCGCGGCTCGAGTTCGACCATGCCGCAGAAGCGCAATCCGATTTCGTCGGAACTGATCCTGGCGGCGGCAAAGATCGTGCGCCAGCACCACGGCACCATGCTCGACGCCTTGGTCCAGGACCACGAGCGCGCGACCGGCCCCTGGCACGCGGAATGGCACGCTTTGCCGGAGGCATTCGTGGTCAGCGCCGGCGCCCTCGCCCAGGCGCGGTCCATGCTCGAAGGCCTTGAGGTTGACACGGACGCCATGCGCCGCAACCTCGACGCGACCGGCGGCCTGATCGTCGCCGAGGCGGTCATGATGGGCCTGGCGCCGGTCATCGGTCGCGGCCGCGCCCACGACGTCGTCTATGAATGCTGTCGTACCAGCCTGGAGACCGGCACCGCCTTCATCGACAGCCTCGCCGACCACCCGGAGATCGCGGACCGCATCGACCGGGCGCGCCTGAAATCGCTGGTCGACCCGGCCAACTATCTCGGCGCCGCGCCGCAAATGGTTGACCGGCTTTTGCGCGAACGGGGATAGGCCATTTTAATAGCATGCCTGTATAACGCAACATGAACTGGGTAAAGAACGGCACATTACTGATTGTCTCTATCCTGATATGTGCCGTTTTGTTGGAGGCCGGAGCGCGGCTGTTCGGCCTTGGATATAGCTTTTCGCCCTTTGAAGGCGATCGCGTGGTCCATCACAAACATCCGCAAAACTATGCGTTCATGGGCTACCATCCCAACGGGATGTGGGATGACATCCCGGTGCAATACGATCAGTATGGGAACCGTTATGACGGTGAAAATACCATAGAAGCGCCCGACGGCGTCGCATTGGGCGACAGCTTCGTGGAAGCAACCATGACACTGTATCCAGCAACGATACCGGCGGCTTTCACAAACGTCGGATACAAAGTTTGGAATTTCGGTGTCGCCGGTTATTCGCCGATCCTAAGTTATCTGCAATTGAAGGGCTCAAAAGAACGATTGCGAAAAGTGAAATTCGTGTTTCATTTGCTTTACATGAACGACGTCGAAGCGGATCGGGTTTTCGAGGAAATGGCGGAATTCGCCGACGGCGAGGTCGTCGGCGTACCAGGCCATAGAGGCTGGATGGCGGACATATTACGCAATTCCCACTTTCTCAGGGCGATCCGCCGAATTCAATTATCGCTGGAGTTCCGGTTTGGCGTAATGAACGACAATTGGCGCCTGAACCCCGTGGTGCCGGCGCCGGTCAACGAAACCAATGCGAAGTACCTATTGAAAACGCACGAACTCGCCAAAAGCCTCGGTGCTCGGTATTTTCTTGCCTGCGTTCCGCCCAAGGAACAAGGCGCCTACGCGGCCACGGAAGAAGGGGTTTTCTGTCAAAGCGTGCGTGAATTCACAGCCCAAAGCGGCATTGACTACATTGACCTGCCGCGCGCCTTTTCCGGCCAACCGCTGTTTTTTGCCGACGATATTCACTTTGGCCCCACCGGGGCAAAACGAACCAGCGACCATATCGCAAACACAGTCGCGCAGGCATTGGCGTCCGATTGACTACAGCAATAGCTCGGCCAGATGCCGCCGATGGTAGGCGGCGTCGCCCTGCTGGTATTCGCACCAGAGCGCCCGGCGGCGGTACAGCTGGGCGTCGCAATCGTAGGTGAAGCCGAAGCCGCCGTGGAATTGGATGGCGCGGTCCGAGGCGAAGGCGAAGCTGTCGCTGGCCTGGGCCTTGGCCATGCGCACGGCAGTCTCGCCGGCTTCGTCGTCGGCAAACACCGTGGCGGCGTGGTAGAGCAGCGACCGCGAGGCCTCGAGCCCGGTCAGCGCATCGACCATGGGATGCTTCAACGACTGATAGGAACCGATAAAGCGGTCGAACTGCTTGCGGGTGTTGAGGTATTCGAGGGTCACGTCAAGCACGCCGGCGATGCCGCCGCACATTTCCGCCGCCAACAACAGGCACTGCACCATCTGGATATGATGCATGCCGGTCTCGGCCCGCGCCGGATCGAGCAGGCTGTCGGCCGGCACGGTCAAGCCGTCCAGGTTTAGCCGGCAAGAGCGCCGGGTTTCATCGATCGCGACCTCCCGCTGCAACGCGGTCTCTGGCAGCGACGACGCCTCGATCAACACTAGAGACGGTTGGCCGTCCAAGGCGACCGAGGCAATAATCAACGCGGCCGTCTCGGCATCGCCGACAAAGGTTTTCGTGCCCGCCAAGGCAAGGCCATCGCCGATACGCTCGGCACGGCAGCCCGGATCGGCCGGGTGCCAATCGCCGTCGGGCTCGGTCAAGGCGACCGTCGCGACGGTGCCTTCGCAGAGCCTGGGCAGCCAGGCCGCCTTTTGGGCGTCCGTGCCCGCCGCCAACAGCGCCTGGGCCGCCACCGTGGTCGACTGGAACGGTGTCGCTAGAAGATGCCGGCCCATGGGTTCGGCGATGGTCACCACCTCGCCAAGGCCGAGGCCGCTGCCGCCGAACGCCTCCGGCACGGCGATGCCGAGCCAGCCGAGCGCCGCGATTTCTTCGTAAACCGCCGGATCGTAGCCCGGTTCGGTTTCGATGCGGGCGCGGACTTCGGCGATCGGCGATTTGTCGCGGCAATAATTGCTGGCGATTTCCAGGAGCTGCGCCTGTTCCTCGCTGAATTTGATCTGCTGGATCTCAGTCAAGACAGTCTCCCCCGCTCCTCTCCGCTCAGCTCTTCGGCAGGCCGAGCACGCGCTCGCCGACGATGTTTTTTTGGATCTGGCTGGTGCCGCCGCCGATGGTGGCCGAGAAGGAATTGAAATAGCCACGTTGCCAGCGGCCGCCGTCGATGGCCAACGCGTCGCCCATGTAGTAGGCGGCGTTGGCGCCTTGCAAAGACAACGCGAATTTGTTCAGGCGGCGCTGGAATTCCGACCGCACCAGCTTCGCCGACATCGGGATCGAGGCCGGCCGATCGACAACCAGCGGCGCGATACCCGCGCGCTCGGCATTGAGCGCGATGGCTTTTTGCTCGATCAGAAACTGCACCATCTGATCGCGGACCAACGGATCTTCGATCGCCGGCTTGCCGTCGCGCTTAGCGCGCCGGGCCAGGTCGAGCACGTCGGCGGCGTCGGTCTTCATCCGTGAATGGCCGCCGGCCTGACCGCCGGTGGCACCGCGTTCGAAGGTCAAGGTCTTCATCGCCACCTGCCAACCCTCGCCCTCTTTGCCCATCAGGCAGGATTCATGGATACAGGCGTCGGTGAAGAAAGTCTGATTGAAACCGTATTCGCCAGTCAGCTTACGGATCGGCACGACCTCGACACCAGGAATGTCCATCGGACAAAGGAAATAGCTCAGGCCAGCATATTTGTTGTTGGCAGCCGGGTTGGTGCGCGCCAACAGGATCATGAACTTCGAATGGGCACCGAGGCTGGTCCAGATCTTGCTGCCGTTCAACACAAAATGCTCGCCGTCGCGAACCGCCCGCAATTGCGCACTGCCGAGGTCTGAGCCGTGGTCCGGTTCGGAGAAGCCTTGGCACCAAATGTCTTCGGCATTCAGTATTCGTTTTATATAAGTTCGTTTCTGTTCTTCGGTACCCATGTTGAGAATGAGCGGCCCGGCCCAGTTGAGGCCGATGGTGTTCATCATGAACGGCACGTTGAGCCGCGTCATTTCCTCGGTCGCCACATCCTGCAAAGCTTGCGGCTTGCCGCCGCCGCCATAGGCGGTGGGCCAAGCCATGCCGAGATAGCCGGCCTCATAGACTTGGTTCTGCCAGTCCCGAAGAAAGTGGAACTGATCGTCGGAGCCGACCTCCATGAAACTCTCAGGCAGCAGAAATCCCGGATCAGGCGGTCGGTTTTCTTCAAACCAGGCGGCGGCTTCGCGCCGGAACGCCTCAAGTTCCTTGTCAGTTACGGTCATTGTCGTGTTCCTCTTTAGGCGTCCGATGCGGCGCGCGGAACGCCAGCCGCCGCGGCCCGTTGGTAAGCCGGCCGCTCAATCAATCGTTCCCAGTATCGCTTGGTGTTCGGCCGGAAGGCTTCATCGATGCCAAGCGACTTGGCGAGATGCAGCGCGTAACCAACACAAATATCGGCGATGGTGAACCGGCCGGCACAGAGGTAGTCGCGGTCGGCGGTCGCTTCCTCGACAGAGCGCAGCCTGGCGAGAAACCATTTCCGATAGTCCTCGACAATTTGCGGGATGCGCCGCTCTTCCGGTTCCAATTGCGTATAGCGCAACACCAGGGTTTGCGGAAACGTGAGTGTCGCATCGCTGCGATGCAGCCAGTTTAAGTAGGTGCCGTAGTCCGCGTCCGCCGGGGTCAGGGCGAGCGGGGTCGGGCCATAGCAATCAACGATGTACTGGCTGATGCCCGCCGATTCCGTCATATGGACGTCGCCGTCGACCATGCACGGTACGGTGCCGAGCGGATTGATTTCCTTGTAGCCCTTGTACGTGTAGCGCGGCGGAAACTCCATCGAGATAAGCTCGTAATCGAGGCCCATTTCCTCCATTGTCCAAAGCGGCCGCATGGAGCGGGCGGAATGACAGTGATAAAGCGTGATCGTCATTAATCTTCCCCCAGGGGCTCAATTTCCATCAGCTGAGCATTGACGGCAACTTGGCTGTCCAGTTCGGCGCTAACCGCGATGACCCGGCCGGAAACCGGCGCGGTCACTTCATGCTCCATTTTCATGGCCTCGACCACGGCCAAGACGCTGCCTTTCTCGACCCGGTCGCCGACCGCGGCCAACACCTTGTGGATGCGGCCATGCATCGGCGCCACCACCCGCCCGCCGGCCTCGGTATCCTGACTGCCGGCACCAAGTGCCAGGCGATTTTGCAAGGTGAAGCCCTGGCCGTCGACGGCGACGTTGATTGTGGCCGGTGCCGGAAATCCAAACCGAACCGATTTCTGCACGCCGTCGACCAGGACACGCGCCGTGCCCTCGGCGGTGTCCAGCACAGCAACCGTGTTTCGGCCATCGCCGGATGTGACGTCATAGCGTCCGTCACCAAGGGCGACGACGGCAAACTCGGTCTCGCCTTCAGCGCCTGCATAGAGAAACTTGGTGAACAGCTGACCGGCGCTGTGCCAGTCATGCAGCTCGTCATGCAAAATCGGACTGGCCGCGGTGGCCTTCTCTTGCGCCCGGCGGAACTGCAGCACCGCGGCGACGGCCGATTGATCAGTCCGTGGCGGCGCCGGCGCGTGGCCGGTCTCGGCAAAGGCTTCGTCCAGAAAGGCCGTGGTCGCGCCACCCTCGGCAAAGACGCCGTTGGCCAACACGCCGACCAAGAAGTCCTTGTTGCTGACCGGGCCGAACAACACGGTCTGTTTCAGGGCCCGGATAAGCCGGCGGCGCGCCATCTCCCGTTCGTCGCCCCAGGCAATGATTTTGGCAATCATCGGATCATAGTAGGGCGAGATCTCCTGACCTGAAGCCAGGCCGTGATCGACGCGGACACCGTCGCCCGCGGCCGGCTGCCAGGTATGCACAGGACCGGCACTCGGCAGAAAATTGTTGGCCGGATCCTCGGCATAGAGCCGCGCCTCTATCGCATGACCGGTGAAGCGCACGTCCTGCTGCGTGAGACCGAGCGGCCGACCTTCCGCGACCCGCAATTGCAGCGCCACCAGATCGGTGCCGGTGACCATCTCGGTTACCGGATGCTCGACCTGCAGCCGGGTGTTCATCTCGAGAAAATAAAACGCGCCGTCCGCGTCAAGCAGAAATTCCACCGTGCCGGCGCCGACATAGCCGATGCTGCGGGCGGCATCGACGGCCGCCTGCCCCATCTCGGCCCGCAACTCAGGTGTTATGATCGGACAAGGCTGTTCTTCGATGACTTTCTGATGACGGCGCTGAACCGAGCAGTCGCGCTCGCCGAAGTGAATAACAGTGCCTTCCGTGTCGCCGAAAACCTGAATTTCCACATGGCGCGGCCGTTGGATCGCCTTCTCGAGAATCAGCTCGCCGGAGCCAAAGGCATTTTCCGCCTCCGAGCGCGCCGAAGCCAACGCCGCCGGCAAGCCATCGGCGGACGCCACCAGACGCATGCCGCGACCGCCGCCGCCGGCAGCGGCCTTGACCATGATCGGATAACCGATGTCGGTGGCCTCGGCGATCATCGCGGTATCAGATTGATCGCCGCCTTCATAGCCGGGAACGCAGGCGACGCCGGCGGCGATCATCCGACGCTTGGCCTCGGCCTTGTTGCCCATCACGTGAATGGCTTCCGGCGACGGCCCGATAAACGTCAATCCGGCTTCCGCGCAAGCGCTTGCGAAGTCGGCGTTCTCTGACAGAAAGCCATAGCCCGGATGAATTCCGTCGGCACCGGTCCGACGCGCGGCATCAATGATCTTGGCCCCGTCCAGGTACGACTGGCCGACCGGCGGCGGGCCGATCAACACCGCTTGATCCGCCAACCGGACATGCGGTGCCGCCGCATCGGCCTCGGAATAGACGGCGACTGTTGTGTAGCCGAGAGCCTGCGCGGTTTTAATTACGCGCACGGCGATCTCGCCACGGTTGGCAACCAGGATTGTGTTCAATGGGGTCATGCCAGAGGGTACTTTCTGCCGTCGGCCATTGCGCTTCGTTACATTCGGGCAACGCCGAAACTGTTCGGCGAGACCTGGCGGTTGCGCGCCTCCCAACAGGTTTCCAGCGCGAAGCCCAGGACCTTGCGGGTATCGCGCGGGTCGATCACGCCGTCATCAAGCAGCAGCCCGGAGGTGTAGAACGCATCGGACTGGGAATCAAAATGCTGGATCAGGCGTTTCTCCTGAGCCTCCAGCGCGGCGCGGTCGACCTCGACACCTTTGCGTTCCGCCGCCGCTTCCATGACTTGCGTCATGGTTTTCGCCGCCTGTTCGCCACCCATGACGCCGCTCAGGTTGTTGGGCCAGCCGAACACGAAATCCGGATCGTAGCCCTGCCCACACATGCCGTAATTTCCGGCCCCGAAACTGGCGCCGATCATGAAGGTGATGCGCGTGACCCGGGCGTTTTGTACCGCTTGGATCATCTTGGAGCCGTGCTTGATCATGCCGGCGCGTTCGTATTCGGTGCCGACCATGTAGCCGGTGATGTTTTGGAAGAACACCAGCGGGATCTGCGCTTGGTCACAAAGCTGGATGAATTGCGCCGCCTTGGTGGCGCCGTCCGTGTCGATCGGGCCGTTATTGCCGATCAGGCCACAGGCCTGGCCGAAGACTTCGGCGTTGGCGCAGATCGTGGCGGCGCCGTAATCCGGTTTGAAGTCGAGAATTTCAGAGCCGTCGACGATACGCGCCCAGACCTCGTGCACGTCATAGGGCTTGCGGTAGTCGACCGGCACGATGCCGGCGATCTCGTCGGCCCCATAGACCGGCCGGCGCACCTGGCGCGGCGAATGGGCCGGGCAGTTGGCGTTCCAGTCGAGACGGGAAACCAGGGCCCGAGCGATCCGCAGCGCGTCGCCATCGTCTTCGGCCAGATATTCGGCGAGGCCGCTGACCGACGCATGCATCTCGGCACCGCCCAAATCCGCCTCCGTGGCGACCTCGCCCGTCGCCGCCTTCAACAGCGCCGGGCCAGCCAGGAAGGCTTTGCCGCGACCCTTCACCGCCACCACATAATCGCTCAGGCCCGGCATATAGGCCCCGCCGGCGGTCGACGCGCCGTGCAGGACTGTGAAGGTCGGGATGCCGGCAGCGCTCAACAAGGCCAAATTGCCGAACAGCCGGCCGCCTTCGACCCAACCCTCGACCCGGTAATTCAACAGATTGGCGCCAGCGCTTTCGACCAAATGGATGAACGGCAGTTTTTGCTGCAAGGCGATGCGCTGACAGCGCCGGAACCGGCCGCCGCCGCCCTTGGTGATGGCGCCGGCATTGATGCCGCTGTCGTCGACGGTTACCACCACACGCACGCCGGAGACGAAGCCGATGCCGCAGATGTTGCTGCCGCCCGGCACGGTCTTTTCGGGATCGTCGGTATCGCCGAGGTAGCCGGCCATGTTGCCGATTTCCAAAAACGGCATGCCGGGATCCAGCAGCCGCGCCAGGCGTTCCCGCGGCGTCAGTTGACCGCGTTCGTCGAACCGCGGCTTACGGCTCTCCGATGCCGCGACGGCGCGGCCGTTCAATGCTGTGAGCCGATCGATCAGCGCCAGCATATCCCTGCGGTTGGCGGCGTAGGCGTCCGACGCCACATTGATCCGGCTAACATAAGCGCTCATCGGCTCCCCCTTACTTCGGCACCGTCTCCTGACAGGTATATACGCGGAACGGCACGAAGGAAATCCGCGCCCGGCTTGAAGGATGTCGCGCTATGCGGGATGATCGTTCTTGAACACTGACGCGTCGCGTCAATTGAGGGGGAGCTTCGAGACGTGCTGATCCTGGAAAATTGTACTTGGCTGGATGTGGCCAACGGAGAACTGAACGAGAACTGGCACATCGTCATCGAAGACGGCGGCATCAAGGCGCTTGAGCAGGGCGCGGCGCCGGCGGCGCTTACGGGCGAACGGTTGAACTTGGGCGGCCGGGTGCTGATGCCGGGCCTGATCGACGCCCACGTACACGTAACGGCCACGACGCTCAATCTCGGCCGCATGGGTCATACACCGACCAGCTACACCGCCATCCGGGCCCATGACATCATGTCCAGTATGCTGGCGCGCGGCTTCACCACCGTGCGCGACGCCGGCGGCGCCGATTTCGGCCTGGCCCAAGCGGTGGAAGACGGCCTGATCGATGGCCCTGCGCTGTTTTTTTCCGGCCAGGCGCTGTCACAGACCGGCGGCCATGGCGACTTTCGCCGCCTGACCCTGGACGTCGACGCCTGCGCCTGCGCCAGCATGGCGACCGAGCTGGCGCGCATCGCCGACGGCGTGCCGGAAGTCCAACGCGCCGCCCGCCAGGAGCTGCGCCGCGGTGCCCACCAAATCAAGATCATGGCGTCCGGCGGCGTCGCCTCGCCGCTCGACCCGATCGGTAACCTGCAATACAGCGAGGCGGAGATCGAGGCTGCGGTCTGGGAAGCCAAGTCCTGGCACACCTACGTCATGGCCCATGCCTACACCCCGCAATCGATCAGCCGCGCCGTCCGGCTCGGTGTTCGTTCCATCGAGCACGGCAATCTGGTCGACCAAGAAACCACCGAGCAGATGGCGGCGGCGGGTGCCTACCTGGTGCCGACCCTGGTGACCTACGAGGCGCTGGCCCGCGACGGCGCGAAATTCGGCTTCCCGGCGGCCAGCCTGGGGAAACTCTCCGACGTCAAAGATGCCGGCCTGCGCTCGCTGGAACTGGCCAAGGCCGCCGGCGTGCGGACCGGCTTCGGCACCGACCTGTTGGGCGAAGCCCATCACTACCAAAGCCTGGAATTTTCCATCCGCGCCGAAGCGCTGAGCCCGCTTGAGGTGATCCAGAGCGCCACCCTGACCAACGCCGACTTGCTCAACCGGTCCGGCACCCTTGGTGTCATCGCCGAAGGCGCGCAAGCGGACCTGCTGGCCGTGGCCGGCAATCCCCTGGAGGATCTGCAGGTTCTGCAGGACCAGGGACAGCACATGCCGATGATCATGCGCAAAGGCCGGGTGGTTAAGAACGAATTGTCGGCGTAAAGCGGATATCGATCCAGCCGAATACCTCTTCAGTACGCTTGCGACAGCGCGGGGAGATGTCATAACCGAGATGGCGGGTGGTGCGCCCGTCGATCTTGGTTTTGCGTCGCCGGCCGGTCTAGGTCACGAAGTCATGGCGGGCGATCTGCGGTGTGATTTTGCGGGCACGAAGGTCATCGACAAAATCGCTGGCATCATAGGCCTTGTCGCGCATCTCCAGGGCGGCCGCTCGGTGGTCACCCGTCTATGGCGATGACGCAGCCGATGCCGGCTGCTTTCAGCGATTGGCAGAGCGTGCGAGCCGCCTGTTCGTCGGTTAAATGAACGGTTCTGAGACGCAGGATTTGCTGGCCGTCGACCATTGATTTCCTAACCCGGATTTCCTGGTGACCGAGCAGGCTTGGCGCCGCACGCCGCAAGCGCTCCAGCTCTTTTTCAAGTGAGGCGAATTGTCGGAAAGCGCCGAGCTGTACGGAGTACGACAATCCGCTTTTTGTTCGGCGAACCCCAGCGCGGCGGCGCTTCGCGTCAATGGATTGTGCACCGCTCACGGCAGCCGGTGCGGCCGCCGCCACATGCCGGCGGGTTGGTGGCCCGCTGACCATGCAGGCCGAGCCGGTTTTACGAACCCTGTCACACAACGTGTCCGCAGACGCGCGACTGGCGAGGCCAGTGACCTTCAGCCTGTAGCGGACGTCTTCGCTGTTGAGCTTGGCCGATTCGATTTTTAGGGCGTCGTCATCGACCAATCCAGCTAAGCCGGTTTGCTGGCGCGCCAGTTCGGCTGCGGCCAGGGCGAGGTTTCGGTAGGAACCGAGTTGCACGGCGAATTGGCCTGCTGGTGGTGCGGAAACCTGGGTCGGTTCGGGATCATCGGCCCGCGCCGTTTGCACCGGTGAAGACGGCATCTCGTAACCGCCGGCGGGCAGGGTCAACGCATCCAAAATCGCGACCTCGAACTGAGGCGACTGTTCGTCGCCACCGGATCGGCGAGCCAAGGTGCGGTCCGCGTCGACCAACATCGCCCGTGCGATCGGTATCGATGAATGAATGGATATGGCCTCATCACCACTGGAGCGGTTGCGGTTGACGGCGATCGTCGAAATTGCCGTTTCCGGGCCTACCGCCATCCCGTCTTCGTCGACCAGCGCCATCGACGCAATCGGCATCGGTGCGTTGGAGACAGGGCTGTGATTTGCCGAAGCCGTTCGGGTGGGCTTGACCGCGGCCCGAGGCGCGGCAACGGACTTCGTGGCAGGGCGCACGATCGGCGGCTCGGCGAGTCCGACGAATGTGGGCGACTGCGGCACGGCCGGTTGCATGGTCACGATCGGCATGCTGACGCGTGCGGCACGCTGCGCTTTGGCGAGAGCCAAGCGTTCGGCGGCAAAATAATCAAGGTTCTTGGCCACCGCGTCGGCTCCCAGATCGAGCCGCGCAACCTGCTCGGCATTCCGCAGATCGCCGGCACGGGCGTGGGCGAGTGCCAAATTCTGCCGGTTGGTGGCGTCGGAATCGTAGTCCTCTGCCAAGTCGCCCAGGATTGCAACGGCTTCCCGATGATGGCCGGTCAGGCTCAAGGATAGGCCGAGGTTACTGCGCAGGGATGCGGCCTCTGGGGCCAGGGCCAGCCCGGTTCGATAGTAGGATTGGGCCTTGGCATGGTCGCCTCGCAAATCCTTCAGCACACCCAGCCCGTTGTAACTCCGGTAGTCGGTGTCGTTCAGCCGCAAGGCGGTTTGAAATTGCCGCTCTGCCTCTTCAGGCTGTTTCAACGCCAGGTGCGCTTTACCGAGGCCGATCAGGGCCTCCAGGTTTTGAGGATCGATGCTCAACGCTTTGCGGTAAACGGCGACACCGTCATGGTGGTGGCCAAGCTCCAGCATGATTGCGCCGAGTTCGACCAAAGGTCGGGGATCGTCCGGCGCCAGTACATGGGCACGGCGGCAAAGCCCGGCGGCGACGGTGAGGTCGCCCGCGGCGTGCATGCGGCCGCAGAAGCCGAGCAGGCGTTCGACTTTGTCGGATTTTGGGTCGGCAGCCGATAGCCGGTCAAACTTCGGCTCCGAACCGGTGCTGCAGCTGGCCGTGGCGGCGACAACGGCGACGCTGGCCCACAGACGCAATGCGCGGTGAAATCGGACAGATGACATAGGCATTCTCACAGGTATCGCGATCCGAGCGGGAAGAGTGCCGTCGATGACGCGAGAAAACGCCCAAACCGGGTTGTTCCATAGCCTCGCCGACGACCCCCGGCCCAACGTGCCGCGTGGCCCAGGGGATCAATGCACCGAAAGTTCCTTACGAATTGTTATCGGTGAGGCTTAAGAAACTGTGAAAAGCGAGAGACTCTATCGGCAGTGCTAGAGCAGGCGCCGGCTAAAAGATAATCGCTCGGAAGGCAGAAAACCGCATTGTTCCAAGAACGACAGCAGGTCGAAGTTGTTCCAATCAACTTCGGTTCGTACCCGTTCCGTGTGCAGGGCGCCGAGATTCGCCAACAATTGCGACAGTAAAGCGCTGGCAATTTTTCGGTGGCGGTAGCTAGGGTCGACGCCGATCGTGTCGATCACCGCTTCGGGCGCGGCGCGGCCAAACTCGCCAAAATCGACCCGCGCCATGATGAAGCCGACAACGCGGTCATCCAATTCCGCCACAAGGGACACGCGAACGCCTGATTCCTCAAGCACTTCCTCGAGTTTGTCCTCGAAATAAAGCGACCTGTCGTGGCCGGTATGACGGCGGTCGATGGCTACCAAAGCCGGCAGGTCGCCGCCAACCATGGAGCGGATCGGCACCAGGTCTCGGGACGGCGCGTCCGGACCGTCATCAATGGGTTCGCTGTAGTCGACCTCGTCGCGGTCGTCGATGCGGACTGGAATTTCAAGATTGTTTTTTCTAGGCATGATCGGTTTCTCTTAATCCTGCTCTTGGTTCGGTCACTACGGCGTCAATGAGCTTGCCGCATCCCGGCTCAAAACCAGCCTCGGCGCGCGTTGAAAGCCCGCGGCGCTGAGGAATTTGACCAAACTATGATTGGTCCAGCTGGTTTGGGTTTGCAGCTCTGTGATTCCTTTGTGCCGCAAAATATCCTCGAGTTGATTGAGCAAGGCTTGGGCTATGCCATGGCCCCGGGCCTCGGGATCGACGCCGATGGCATCGAGCGTCGCGACGGCATCGTCGCCGCCGAATTCGCCACCGACGAGCCGTGCGATGAGAAAGCCAACCAGGCTGTCTTCGCGGCAGGCGGCGATATAGACAAATTTCTTCGGTCGGCGCAGGGCCGCGGCTAGGCGTTTTTCATAGAAGCCGTAGCGGCGGTCGCCGGACAATTTTCGATCGAGCGCGACGACGGCCTGCAAATCGTCCGTTGTGAGCGGCCGCAGCGTCAGCGCGGCCTGGTCTTTCGCGGTAACCATGGTTTTCTCCTCGCATTCGCAAATGTTTGCCAACCTGCAGCCTAGTTAGCCATGGCGTAACGGTTCCAGATGGCGCGGTCTTCGTCTTCGTCGAGGATCTCCGCAAGCGCAGGGAGCAGGGCCATTTCCTCTTTTTCCACATGGGCGCTCAAGCGTTCGACCAGCTCGTTTGCCATGCGGTGGAAGTCCGACCATGGTTGTTGGCCGAATCCGTCCGCCCGCGCCGCCCGCGCGAGGCCGGCAAGGCGCTTCGCCAGGGGCAAGATGACCTCGTGCTCTTCGATCAATAGTGCGCCCATGTCACCGTCGCCCTCCTCGGCCAACCGCGGCAACAGCTCGCGTTCCTCAAAATCGAAATGACGGGGCATTTCAACTTCAACCGCCGCTATCAGCGCATTGAGCGCTTCCGTGGCCACGGTGTTATCATGTTGGGGCGGTCTGTCCGGGCCCTGTTCCTTCAGCATATGTTGAAGCTTGCCAAGCATACCCGTGACGGCTTCGTGCTCTTCATGCAGAGACCGTGTGACGTGATGGGTAAAATCCATGAAGGCGCTCCTTCGGTATTCATAAATAAGTTATTTAGTACCTTAATACTTATTTAAAGCAAAAGCAACAGAAGATTAGTCGGCAATGGGTCCAGGCTGTGTCAAAACGTGGTCTGTGGTAGAATCCTGTCATGTTGTTGGCGAGGGTTTTGCGATGAGGCGTTTTATCGAAGGCGAAGACCGCAGCCAGATCACACTTTTCCCCGATCGCTTG
>Ga0315336_1002900_pt1 | contig 24478 bp, 21 predicted proteins | sample ASW5metaG_FD_204512 | JGI IMG/M metagenome (GOLD analysis project Ga0315336, IMG submission 204512) | Ammonia-oxidizing marine archaeal communities from Monterey Bay, California, United States - ASW #5 | ecosystem: Environmental > Aquatic > Marine > Intertidal zone | place: USA: California... | reverse complement strand
CATCCTCGAGACTCTCTATTCGACCGGGTTGCGCGTCAGCGAGCTGACGGCGTTGAACGTCACCGATCTCGACTTTACCGGAGAGGTGATCAAAGCCCGCGGCAAGGGACGTCGCGAGCGCGTCATGCCCGTCGGTAGCTTTGCTCTTCAGGCCATCAAGGCCTACGTGGAGTCGCGGGCGCAGGTCCCCCACATCAACGAAAAGGATCCGGATGCGCTTTTCTTGAATCGCTTCGGCGACCGGCTCTCTTCACGGAGCATCCGCAAGATCATCGACAAGTACATCAAGGTGACGGGGCTCAGCGAGAAGACGTCGCCCCACACCCTCAGGCACAGCTTCGCGACCCACCTCCTCAATCGCGGCGCCAATCTACGCATGGTGCAGGAACTTCTCGGTCACAAGCACCTTTCTACAACGCAGATTTACACCCACGTGACCACCGACACCATGAAGACCGCGTACGAAGAGGCCCACCCGAGGCAGTAGGGCGCGGGCAAGGCCGAACAGGCGCGCAAACCAAGACACCCCCCGGGGCCGCAGGACCGAGAGAGACCTGCGGCCCTGTTTTTTTTAATAGGTCTTCGCAGCAGGCCTGGCCCCCAACGATCGCCAGGCATTTGACAGGAGCCGCGCCGGAGCTACAATCCCACTCTCCTCCTACGAACGCGAACGCCACCTTAGCTCAGTTGGTAGAGCAGTTCATTCGTAATGAACAGGTCTCCGGTTCGAGTCCGGAAGGTGGCTCCAGATAAAGCCCCGTGCGGCAAAGAGTTGCGCGGGGTTTGTTTTTGGGCACATTGGGCGTCTTGGCGGGATTACGGCTCAATTGTGCCTCAATTGTGCCCGAACCGCCCCCGAACCGCGCTTGCGGCTGCCGAGGAAATCGGAAAGCTTCTGGACTCCCTCGGCAAGGTCGTTTTCGGAAGCAATGGCGTAGCGACGATAGACAGCCTCCGTCTTGTGGCCTGTGAGCTTCGTCGCGACAGATCGAGGCACGCCTGCCCTTTCCAGATCACGCACCGCAGTCCGCCTCAGGTCATGCACAAACCGACCCGGACAGCCCGCTTTCCGGCAGGCCGCGCGCCACGCCTTTCTGAAGCTCTTGATCTCCTTGCCGCCCTTCCGGTGGAAAAGCCAGGGGACGATTCTTCCCAGCTCTCGCCCTACGGTCGTGGCGTGTTTTCGCTGCTGTCTTAGAACATCCTCCAGCGCGGGAAAAGAACAGAAGGGGAACACCCTACCTTCATCATTTTTCGTGCTGCCGGGTTCAAGGCGTATAGTGCCGCTGCGAAAGTCCACTTGGCTCCATCGCAGTGACACAACTTCGCCAACCCGCCAGCCGGTATACCGCAAAAACCGAACAAGCGGTCGTAGGTGCTCCGGCAGGTGCCGAAGCACTGCTCGGAAATCCTTCTCCTCAAAAAAGCCCTTTCGCGTGTTTTTGACGAGAACCTTGGGGAAGAGGGGTCTTCCTCGCACTTTCCCGGCACGCTCTCCCAAGGAAAGGGCGTGCTTCAGGATGGCCAGTTCCCTGGCAATGGTCGCGTTGGCCGGTTCTTGATCCGATTCTCGTCTATAACGCACATACGCCGTCAGCCGATCAGCGCGAATGTCCACCACTCGCGCTCGAGAAAAGAAACTCTCCAGGTGTTTCAGCGCAGACCGGGCCGTGCGAATGGAACGCTTGCCATTAGCGATGTAGTCGGTCACCACCATCTCAGATAAATCTTCAAAGGTGGTCTTTTCCACGTCCGCCCCCACAGGACCACCGCTTTGCATTTCCACCTGCCGCTGTTTGAGCAGCTTCACCGCAACGGAACGTTTCGTCGACTTCGACGTTTCCCGATGCTTCTTCCCTCGGTGGTTGTACTGGATCCACCAGGTGCGGCCACGCTGGTAAATACGTCCAAACCCATCCACAGCTCACCTCCTTTCTCGTCGTTGACGCCTCGAGAGAAAATCGCCAATCGCTTGACGGACCAGCTCCGTAATTGCCGCCTTATCCTGCAAGGCCACAAGCTTCAACTCGTGAAGCTGATGCTCCTCGAGTGCGATCGTCGTCGTGACCATGCCTTCGCGGCTTTTGGCGCGTTTGATCATGACACCTCCTTCTATGAAAAGTCCTACGGTGTCATGCTAGCACCGTATCACAGTACTGTCTAGCCTCTTCTGACATCCTACTTTCTCGAGTCAAACCAACGCTTGAACTTGCCCTCATGGAAACGAAGGCATTTCCGAGTCGGCCTGGTGGCACCGGGTATTCGATCCGCACGTTCTCGAAGCCACCGGGGGGAGACCTTGTAGCGCGTTGCGACTTCCTCGACGGTCAGATAGTTGCCGGGGGACGCGGCCTTGGAGGTCTCCAGGGTTGCAGGGGCGCTCTCCGAGAGCTTCGCGGCAATTACCGTCTGCACTGCCGCGAGCTCGCACAACACCCTTGGCGCCTCCTCCGCGGGCACTCTCGCCGGATCTTTGACGGCGTCCTCCAACCGGATTTTCTTTGGCGGCGGCTTACCCATCCACTAGTTACCTCGGCACCGCCTTGGATTTTTCCATGAATAACGCGTGTGACTTTCTCGTCTCGCGCCGAGGCGTCGCGGGATGACTTTTTTTCCTACAATCGGGACAGCACTGCGACGCAATCCTTATGCGCTCCTTCTGGAGCTCCTCGTCCGAGGGCTCTTGCGCGTGGGACATCCTGCACCAGTGTCCACAGCGGAACTTTACGCTGTGGGTGAAAAACAATTCCGCTTGTTTGAAAACCATTCTCGAAACCTCCAAAACTCCCGGCTTCTATCAGCCGCGGATTTTCCTCCAATCCAGGACACGCACGAGGGGGGTGCGACCGGGACGGGGACAAGTTGTGACGAGCCCTCGCTTTCGAAGCGATTGGACTCCTCGGTAGTATTGCCAACGCGAGAGGTGCCACAGCTCCCGGAACTGGGTACGAAACTCCACCTGCAGGCTCTTTGTAGTCCATGACGCCCACAGCAAGGCGCAGAACACCTGGAGATCCCTGCCCGAGAGCCGAAGGGCAAACACCGAACTGGGGACAACGGCGTACCGCTCCCCTTGACGGGGGCGAAGAAAGGACTTTCCTCGGGGTGCCCCTCGTCCCCCTCTCCTCCTCCCAGGGGAGAGGGAAGGAAGTGGGAGAGCCATGTCCTCGAGCTCATGAGAGTCGTTCATCATTTTAAAAAAAGAGAAGAAGAAAGAAGAAGATAGGGACAGGGTGTATCAAACTGCTGCAGCGGTGCCGCAGTCTCATATACGCACCGCAGCACTTTCGTATACGCTTGCTAGGCACCTCTCGACGGTCTCCCAGATAGCCTCCCCCCTCCCATCAATGTACCGATCGGGCCACCTCACCAGCTTGGTGTCGGTGCGGATCCGGATCCCGAAGAGAGCCTCGGAAACGTCCCCCATGATCTGGCGAGCCTTCGCAACCTCGAAATCCACGTCCCCTTCGGAGGTCTCGACCAAGACCGCGTCGTGGACGGGAACACTTACCTGGATCTCCGCTTTTACCAGTGAGATACAGGCTGCCCGTAAACAATCGCCTCCTCCGGCCTGGACAGGGAAATTTTGGAGCGCTGTTGCCCGAGTGTCGGGGGTGACTAACCGGCGCCAACCCAGCCGGGAGTAGATCGCCCTTCGCAGATTGGCCATGGCGACCGAGCCTTCCGCCCACTGCCAGAATCGGGGGTAGCTTTGCTTGTGAGCTTGTAGGAGAGCTGCCGCAGCGGCCTGAGTTTTTCCTGTTCGGAACCCGAGAGCGCGAGCCCCCATGCCGTAAAGGATTCCGAAATTGCACGCCTTCGCAGCTTCCCTTTCCCTGGCATGACTTTCTTTCGTCGCGTCCTCGGGGACCAGCCCTGCCTTCTTGGCGAAATCCAAATGAGGATCACCACCAAGGTAGCCTCGGAGCATCTCCGGATCCTGCGAGAGCGCAGCAGCGATTGCATACTCTTCTGCGCAGTAATCGAGGTAAACGAGAACTCGACCGGGAGGCGGTTTTGCTAGCCGCCTCAAGTAGGCGGGAAGGCAGAACAAGAACTTTGTCGTAGACGGAGCGTTTCTCCCTGAACTCGCAGAACAAGGCATGATCGACGCACGGGTTCGACCATCACTTCCGACGGGAAGATCGAAAACCTTTAATTGTCGCAAGGTCGAAACGAGAAAGTAGAGATCCTCTATCTCGGGGTACGCGCCGGCCATGCTCTTGAAGGTGTCCTTGTCGGTAGACGGTCGCCCCGTAGGTGTCCGAGGCCAGTTCATTCCTCTCGAATCGATATACTCCTCGAGCAGCTTGTCTCGAAGCTTCAGGCCCTCGAAAACTCCGTAGGGGGCGCCCCTCTCCCGGACAAGCGCTAACTTTATTTCCTCCCAACGGTCACGCAGGGAGTGATAGAGGTCTAGGTCAACGGGGATACCGGCAGCTTCCATGTGCGCCACCGCGACACAGTATGCTCCCCGGAGAAGAGCTCGGGGCCCGTCGATCTTGTCTGCCATGGCAAGGAACAGTCGGGCAGTCGCTTCGACGTCGTCCTGGCAGTAATCAACAAGCCGCTCCAGTTGCTCGGGAGTCGGATCGCCTTTGATGGCGATCTCCCGCATGAAGTCTTTGGTGTCAGCGCTCGCGTGAACAAGCCCGTGAAAGGCGCAAGCCCTAGTTAACGAGTAGGCTCCCTTCCGCTGTCCGTTATTCCAGCGTGGGGGCAGACCGCTCGTCAGCCAGCGGAACTCTGAATACAAGTCGATCGAGTTCTCGGGGATTGCCCACCCCAGTCTCAAATGACAAGACCATTCCGCCGGCGTGAAGAAGCCCACGTAGAGGACATCGCCTCCAGTAGGAAACGGCACCGCGCCCTCGAGACGCTCGAGGTCCCCGGGGTAAAACCGGGAGACCTTTCCGGAGCGGAGCTCCTTCAGGACAAGACACCATACGGTTTGGGGTAATGGTTCACCATCGTCATGTCGGAACTCAAAATCTCCCACGTAGATCTGCCGGAACGTGTCGAGCATTAGTAGGCCAGCCCTTGGAGTTTTTGCACAAAAGGGTGATCCATACTCACAATGCGGAACTCTTTAGGTACAGCTCTCGCGATCGTTTTGACAAACGGCTCCGAGGGCCATTCGGGTCGCTTATCGATCAGCCCTTTGCGCGAGCGATACTGTTCACATGCGCGATCGCTTTGCATGAAGACCCATTCCCTCTCGGCTTGGGTCGCGATCTCACAATGCGTTTTGTTCCAGGCGTTGTCGTCGGAGAGGGGGGTAGCCCAGATGAACCTCACACCTGTGGAAGTGATGCCGAGTCTGAAAACCCTCCGCCGGACGGTGTCGCAAAGCTCCTCAATTTTGGGGAGGACTTGCTGTGAGATAACGAAGATTCCTCGATCCTCATCTCTCACGACACCAAAGAGCATCTGAAAGTTCTGACCCGGACGGACTCTGACCCACCAGTTCGGCTTCGGACGGAGTAAAAGAGGTATGTGTTGCTGCTCCCCGTTATCGACGTACTCCTCGATGCTTTCGCAAAGCGCCATGCTCTTGATCTCGGCGAGATCCTCGTCGTAATCCGCATACGGAGGGTCCGAAGGTTGAGAGGGCGACCGCTCGCCGTTTCCGGTCTCTGGCGGCGCTCGAGATTTCGCTAATCTCTCCGTTGAGGACTTGCGTTGAGGGCTGTCCGCCCCGATACTTTCTTTGCTATCATTCTTTGACATGGCTTGAACCTCCAAAATGAGCCGCCAACCTTCGGCGGCTTTTCTTTTGAATAACCTATGCCTGTTCAGGCCGCTTTTTCAGTCGTCCCCGGCGCCTGTTCCACGGGAACCGAAAGGCCACGTCAATCCCGAGACGCTCCAGCTCATGTTTCGCCTGTTTGGCGAGGTCGTAATCTCCGTCGCGGATGGCACGCTCCAAGACGGCGAACCATACCGTCGGCGATTCCTGGATGTCGTCTGTCGTGCTCAAACTTCGGGCGTCCTAAGCAGGGCAAAAGAATTGTGCTTTCGCCCTACGCCCGAAATTGCGCACAATTGCGCCCCCAGAGACGTAACTGCGCACGGTGTGAGGACTAAGAATTTCTGAGATTGCGCGAAAAATGCAGCGAGCTACTTGTCGTCCTCATCAAGCGAGCGTCGTTTCTTCTTTTCCTGGCGCTTCGGTTCAACGACATTCACCGCCTTCGCTCTCTTGTATTCGACGTTACGACAGAGATTCGAGGGATGGATGCCAACTTCGTTTGCGATCTTCTTGTCAGTCCAGTTCGGATGTTTGACCCGCAAAATGATCGCAACGGCGATCCGAGTGAATCTGACCGGCTTCTCCCTCTTTTGCTCAACCAGCGCTTCCATGACCGCCTCTTTACGGCACCTATTGTCATAGTCGTCCCTCACGATCCAGTCACAGCATCGTTCCAGAAGTTGGACGAGGTTCATCTCCATAACCTCTTCCTTGGTGACATATAGCGGCGCCGAGAGGCGATGAAAATCTTCAATGTTGATGTCGCCGGTGTTGCCATAGACCCTCCGCAAGATATAGCATGCGGGCTGAACGGCCTTGGCTGCTATGGTGCCAATTTGGGGTGGGATCTGGGGGGGTTTGATCGCAAGTTGCAGCTCGCGGTTGAACGCAACTACAGACTGTGAAACGGCCTCAGCAACTGGACGCTGAGCATCGATGTAGTTCTCCATGAGGTTCTCTCCACTTGAATTTCGCCCCCGGCGGCCGTGGAGGGGAGAGAACCATACTCCGACGGCTCACCAGGGACACCCTGCTGCAGCAGGGTCTGCATACGGTTCTTATAAGACGTGCGCTAGTCTTGCGCAATGTTGAATTTCCGCCGTAGCGTGCTACCGTAGCAGCAGGCTCGTCATTATCCGCGTCGACTTCCTCCCCTTCGAGCACTGGACCCGCAAGAAGCTCGAGAGATTGGCGGAAGAGACCGACGACATCTTCATCAAGCCCCCGCAGTGGCCGATTCTCTTCACCATAGGTCGTTGACCGAAGCGGAGCGCGAATCCCTCCGCGAACCCCAGTGCAGCGCGCGCAAGGCGTGCGCAAACCTAATTACCGACCTCACGGTCATGGTCTTCCCGGAAGGCTTTGGTCCAGGTTGTTCTTCGGGCTCGGGCTTGCTTCTCACAACTAACAAGAAAACGCCGTTCTTGTTGACGGCTCAGCATCTCTTCGACAACCAAGGCAGGCAGACTGCGGTCAGCTTGATAAACGAGTCCCACATTCTCGACGACGTAGTTAATCGGGTGTTCTCCGGACCGCGACGAAAAGAAAAACACGATGGGGACCACGAGTACGTTGACGTGGCGGCGGTGTCTCTAGTACCTACCGTACGCGATAGAATCCGCGAAATCGTACGAGCGACGATCGCGACCGATTCGGAAACTCACGAAGACGACAACGTAGTGATCGCTGGGTTTCCCTCGTTCCTCATCCAAGGCGAGCGACCAACGGAACGACGCCTGGATCTGCACTACGCCCCCTTCTTCCATTTTACGGGGATCGAGGGTCACGATTCGATAGGACGACTACGGGTCGGGTGGAACAAAGCTCGGGTGATCTGGGAGATACCGGAGATTCCACATTTCCGCATTCCGGACACCGAAGCCGTATTCGAATTGGAGAGTCCTCGCGGTATCAGCGGTGGCGGCCTCTGGCGAGTTCGTGGCCCCATCAGCAAAGCGGAAATCTGGACTCCGACGTCGCATTGTCAACTCATCGGCGTGCCGGTCGCATACAAGGGAAAAATCGCGTTCGCGGAGCCTGTCGAATCCTTTCGTACGTGGCTTGACGACATTTCGCTAGAAATCGACGCTCTCGCTGAATAACTGGTGATCCCGTATGTGGCAACGAACCGAGCGGGTCATCACTTCGAGAAGGCGGTGAAGAACTTGTCGATTTATCCTCCCAACACTACAACCTGCCTGGGCCGGCACGCGATCCGCCATCCATGCTCACCCTTGTGATCTCGCGCAATGCACCTTCATGTACTGCCGTTTTCCACGCAAGCGTATACACAATGTCCGCGGCGATTCCCCGGTTGGCAGTTCCGTATGCGGGAGGGCTTCCCCTCGCACTATATTCTGCACTATCCCAGGACCGGCTTCCGGCAAGACGACTATCCGGTACTCCGCTTGACTAGCAAAGCGATCAGGTTTGAAGAACGGCAGATTTCGAGGATCCTTGACGCATTTCTCCGCGGCCGTTTTTTGCGAATAATACTCGACCGGACCGTGACATATGACCAAGTTGGAGTGCTTTCTGCGGAGCGCCTGCCTACAATCTCGGACAAACTGAGTAATAGATGTTATTTCCACACAGGCGTCTGCGCCGAACGACCTGTAGAGTTCCTCGTCGTGTTTCATTGAAAAGCAATAGACGAAGATATTCTCGGTGTCGACGGAGTTGACGAAAGCAAAGTCTCCTTGCATCCGCTGGCCCGTTGACAAGTTCGTAATGGAAACGCCACCTCCTGGCCGGTCAATGTGCCGGCCTTCGAGCAAGTCGCCTCGCGCAGCGTCTTCAGATGCCCGAAAGAATGTGAGATTCCGGAAGAGAACGCGGCCTCTACGGACAAAATCGTCGAGGTGCTGGGAACGAATGTACTTGTAGACTTTGGTTCGCATCGTCTACGGAAATCGCGGCAAGAACCCGCCCTCTGTCTCCATCGTCGCCGTCTATTGGAATAGAAACACGAGGCAAAAGCACGGATCTCCGCCGCATTTTGCTCCGGACCCGACACTATTCACCTTCGCATCAGCCAACCGCCCCACCACATTGGCTTTCGAGAAACCCAGTCCCGCAGGCTATCCGACCGGGGATGGAGTAGAATCCACAGATTTCGCGGGAGGGCCCTGCTTCACTGCCGACTTTTCTTCCACAGCTTTCCTCTGCCGCCCCTCCTCTGACACCCCTGAAACGCGTGTGGACCCCGCCCCGAGCCGCGTGATGTAGCTCTGGAGGGAGACGGGAGGCGACTTTTTCTTCTTCAGCCCGATCGCCTGGAGCTGTTGGGTCAGGGTATAGCCACCCTCATACGCTCCATGACCACAGCGAAGAGCTTCTTCGAGCGTTTGTTCACAATGCCACCCCCGAGACCGAAGAAGTACGCGTCGGTGGTCTGCAGACGCAGACGTGCCGTCAAGAAGGGTGACCTTGGCGACCGAGACGTTCTCCTCAGCCCCCAAGTCCGCGATAAGCTCTTACCAATGTCCCCGTCTACCTTCCAGAGTCGGACTTTGAAGGCCTTCGCCATGCTGAGAAAACACGGTCAAGCAGCTTGTTGGTATTCCGCAACCGTCGAAGCCAAAGGACCAGGTCGTGCCGCGGGCCGCGGTCTCGAGTACGAAAAACCCTTCCTCCGGCTGGTTGCTGCTGTCGTGGGAGGTAGCCCGTCTTCTCGTAGACCTCGAGGAGCTGGACAAGACGATGAATAGCGAGTAATTCGGCTTTACAGTAGAGCGTTTCGGCGTTGTCCTTCTTGGAAATCTCGGGCACGACCACTTCGACGACGTCACCAGAATCGACCCCGGCATCGACGAAATGGATCGTCGAGCCGACGCGGTCGTAACGTCCGTCATATAGAGCGAAAAAGATACAGTGGTTGCCGCGGTAGTGAGGAAGGAAGCCTCCGTGGATGTTGAGAGCCACCGGACCCGCTGCGGACAGCACTTTGTTCCGCAATATCGACGTGCCCATGAGGATGGTCACGTCGGGCGCGACGTCTCGAAGTAGAACCTCGACGCGGCTGTCGTTGATCGAGGATACCGTAACAACCATCGGCCGCCGAAGCGGCTGCGAAGCGGACGTCTTGAAGTAGCGGCGGCGACGTGCGTCCAGCCTGAGGAAGCGTCGACGAAGGGTATGGTAACGGGCGTAGATGAAGTCGATCCAGCGGCCGCGCCGACGAAGCGTCATGACCTGGGCCGCCCAAGGCTCCTTGACCACTGCCCGCACGTCAAGGCGGTTGCTGAGGGCGTGGACCAGGTAGCCATGGTGCGGCCCGTCTGAGGTCAGGATGACAATCCGCAACTTCTCGCGCTGGGCCGTCGACACGTTGTCAGATCTCCTTGCGGACTTCCGCATGCCGGAGCTTCTTGTGGCTCAGGGCCGGCACCCCGAATTCCTCGGCGACGGCACGTACTGTCGACTTGAAGGTACCTTTGAGCTTGTCGTGAAAGACGACCGCATTGACTCCGCCACGGATCGACCGCAGGCAGCGGCGGAGCTTGTCCGCGCCCTCGGGAGAGCCATAGTCACCGGTGACAACCCACTGGTTGGCGAGGATGTGTGAGGGGGCGAGGGCGGGACCGTCATCCTGTGTGAAAACCGCCTCACGGCAGCTCGGCTCGAAGTGGACGCCGCCGACGTACACGAACGGCCGAGCCTGGTGATCCACGCGATCGAAGACGCCGACCAGGGCTCTTGCGAGAACCTCCGCCGCCGCCTCGTGCGACCAGCTGGCGGGGCTGCTTCCGATCTCGATGTCCAGAACAGGAACCGGGTATTCCAGGATCAGGCCCGGAGAACCGCCGTGCGGGATCCCCCCCCAGTGGGTTGCTTCGGTGACAGAGGAAAAGCTTTCAAGACCGACCTCGGCGCGGGAGCGTTCGATTTCCATGAGGATGGCGCGGGTGAATTTGGGGTCCGCCACCCCGTAGGTTCCCGAGGGGATATCTCCCGTCGTGTGGATCGTGAAGATTGCCTCGGGCGCGTTGCCCCCCTCGTGCCAGTTCACGATACCTGCGAACGCGCATGCATTGAAGTGTTCGTTCATGGCCAGAAGGTAGCTCGGGTAATCGTGACTGAGCACCTCAAGTGTCCGCACTACGAAAAAGCGCTCGCCATTCTGCTTCTCGTGGAGCAGAACGGGCATACCGTCGATCTCGATGGAGGTCTCGTGGAGCGGAAACATGGTCTGGAGCTTCTTGAAAACGCCAGGCGCAACCGGGTCCTTGTCCGGATCGTTGCAGAAGAAGTAGACCGCAGTCTTCTCGTTGTAAGTTTCGCCGTTCTGCATGAAGGTCTCCTTTCGGAATGAGGTCTATGAGTCGTGGATGACCGCACGTACTTGACGGGACAGCGTCGCATTCGCGCGGCGATGGCGTTGGCGTAGGGAGGAGAGAGTCTCGCGAAGTTGGCAGAACGCTTGATCAAGAGAGCGAAGTTGCGCCCCGAGACTTCCCGGTCCGCCTCCGTATTTCTGCGCCTTGGTGAGTGCGAGGAAGTCGATGGCGTTCAGATTCAGCTTCGCAGCCTCCGGAAAGGCGCTCGCTGCGTCGCCGAGGTCCACTTCTTCTTCGATCGCTTGGCGCACGATCTGCCCCATCATCTTGTGAGCCTCCCGGAACGACATCCCGCTGGTTTGCGAGAGCTTCTCGGCGAGATGCGTAGTCGCGACGTAACCTCGACGGGCTCTGTCAAGCATTGCCTCCGGACGAGGACGGAGCCCTTCGACGACGCGCCTCATAATCTGCGCCGACTGGCGCACGTCCTCGAGTGCAGCGAAAGCATGGCGCACGCCCTCTGTTCCTACGGCGACCGAGTTGGTGTAGGGCTTCGACTGCATGGCGTTGACCGCGCTCGCGAAGGCGCCTGCAGCCGAAGCACCTCGCGCCTGCACGTGTTCTAAAAGGAAAGGGTTGGTCTTCTGCGGGAGAGAGGACGAGGAGCCGACGAGAGAGTCGGGAAGTTTGAAGAAGCCGAACTCCTCTGATGACCAGATCAAGATATCGGTGGCGAGGCGGCTCAACGTGACCCAAAGGATGGTGGCAGCACTCAACAGGCGCAGAACCACATCACGCGACGCGACGGCGTCGATGGAATTCGATGCGGGGCCCCTGAAGCCGAGAAGTGCTGCCGTCTTGTTGTTGTCGATCGGGAGGCTCGTGCCACCCACAGCTCCGGCACCGAGTGGGCACCGATTGAGATCGTCGCCTGCTTGAAGGAGACTCCTTAAGTCCCGTTCCAGACCCGTTGCCAAGGCCACGAAGTAGTGTCCCAGGGTGCTGGGGACTGCTGGCCTGTAGTGAGTGTATAGTGGAAGGACCGTGTCAGCGAATTCCCTGGCGCGACGTGTGAGTACGGTAGCGAGCCGTAAGGTCTCGGCTAGTAGCGACATGAAGGGCCGCCGCAGACGCAACCTCAGAACGGTAGCACCGAGGTCATTTCTCGACCTGGCGGTCGGGAGAGCTCCACCGACTTCCGGCCCGAGACGTTCAATGAGGTAGTTCTCGTAGGCAAGATACTCGCCCCGAATCGGCTCACGCTCCGCAAGAGGCGCAAAACGCTTGGATTCAAGCCTTTCGATCAGGATAAGGAGCTTTCTAACGGTTTCCTTCGAGAGAATGCCACGCTCATGGAGCATGAGAAGGTGAGCACGGTCTACCATGACCATGAAGGGGAGCACATGCTTAACAGCGGCCCGCATGGAATCGCCGAGGACGATCCTGCGAAGCGAGGAGGGTAAGGGGTTGTGAATTCTTCCTGTGTCGCTCATGGATCCTCCCCGACGGTGACACGAGGGGCCGGTGGGGAAGATACTCTGAGCTGGATGGCGCCGAGGGCGTGCTCAGCGGCCATCCTTGTGCGCGGGCTGTCATTCCCCACGGAGATCACATGGCCGCAACGGTCTCTGAAGTCACCGCGAAGAGAGATTCTATCCCCATATTTTCGGTAAATTCTTACCTCGTCGATACGACGAACGCGGCGTGCGTCTTCAGCACCTTCAATGCGCGTGAGTTTACCTTCGGCAACAGGCATGAGGAAACGGATAGACGCATGGCGACGCGCCGTGAAATCAAGGCGTCGCTGGTCCCCGCAAACGAGGAGCACAGACGCTCGTACGAGGTCTACGCCGGCAGCAAGACGGACGAGTTCAGGGATAAGCCCGCCCGCGAGTCGCGGATTGACTTCGATGATGACAGGGCCCCGCTTGCCAACGCGCATCTCGACATGGACCGGGCCGAAGGTGAGACCGAGCGCCCGGATCGCCTGGAGAGCAGACTGTTTCAGTTCCTGAGAGAGTTCGAGATCCAAGGGGGCTGGGAAGTCATGGCCGAGCTCAACGAAATGAGGATGCTCGCTCAGGAGTTTGGCGGTGATGCCAACCACGCGATCGTGGAACACCTCCACGGAAAACTCGGGACCATCAACGAATTCCTCGACAAGAACTCGTGGCGGCCCGATCACTCCCCGCGCAGTTGCCTCATCCTCGAAGAGCGTCTGGGCGTGCTGACGGGCCGCATGGGCGTTTTCCACAAGCCGGACACCCACGCTTCCCGAGCCGAGAACCGGTTTGCACACCACAGGGCTCTTGAGTTCATCGGCGGCGCGGCGGGCGTCTTCAACAGTATTCGCCACTCGCCACTCTGGAACGGGTAAACCGACGCGGTGCAGGGCGCGTCGTTGATACTCCTTATCCCGACAACGCCGTACCGCTTGCGGATCTGGCCCGAGGAGTTGTAGGGCGCGAGCAACCTGGGCCGCGATGGGGACAGAGTACTCTGAACTCGATGTCACCGCCACTATGGGAAATGATCGCTGAATCTCCTTGCAGGTCCGGAAGATCCTATCCGCGTCCTCGGTGTCGATCGTTCGGAAGTCGAAACCTTCCAGGCGCGCAAAAGGGTACCTCCGGATATCCCGGGTGAGAAGAAGAGGCTCAACTTCGAGGGCCCTTGCTTGACGGAGAAAATCCTCCCCGGTGCCGGTAGTGTTCGATTCGATGAAGATGATTCGGCTCATGAAGCTCCTCCTGGCATCGGGAAGTCAGTCCTCGGTCGCCGACACCAAGACATTCGGCACCACACTGGGGAGACGTCATGGGGGGCCGTGACCTCCAACGGCTGATCGGGAAGTCGGGGGAGTTGAAGTCTCTCGGCCGCGAGGAAGTCCGGGTTGTAGACGGTATCACGGTAGCGCTCACCCGAATCCGGGCACACAAAGACGACGGTCTTCGTGGGATTCCTCTCCGCCAGCCATCGCGCTACGAGAAACGCCGCGCCGCTCGTGGGTCCCTGATCGATCTGGTGCTCGGAGTAGAGTTCCAGCGTGGCTCCGAATGCTTCGGCGGCGTTGACCCAGTGCACTTCGTGGACGCGGTGATAATCGAGATTCGCGGGGATAAGGGAATTGCCGAGGCCGCGCAAAATGCGGTGTGAATCCTTATGGCCGAAAAGCACACTGCCGAAGGTGTCAACGGCAACGAAACGCGCGGGATGGCCACCGACGTGTAGGCTCCGTGATAGTCCACTTCCATTCCCTCCGGACCCGACTGGACTGACAAGGTAGTCGATCGGCCTTTTGATCTGGCCTGCGATGTTGAGGGCTGCTGGTGCGTAGGCTTCTGGGTTGGCAGAGTTGTCGTACTGAGCTGTCCAGTACGAATCTGGCTCCAGAGCTCTGAGCTCATCAAGCTTCTCCAGGCGAGCGGCCTGAAACCCACCCTTGGCTGCTGGTTTCGGGACCTTCACTACTACGGCCCCGAGACACTCAAGGAGTCTCCGAAGCCTGTCACCGAGGACTGGATCACTGACAAGCGTCAGGGGATATCCGCTCTCCTTGCAGGCAAAGGCGAGAGCCAGTCCCATTGTGCCCGACGTAGACTCGAATACACGTGTATCGAGGTGCAGTAAACCAAGCTCTTCGGCTCTACGGAGCATGTACCGTCCTACGATCAGCTTCATCAGCACGAACGTGGCCGCATAGAGATTCCCATGGCCTCGGATAGGCACCACGACCGGCTGCTCTTTCACGTCAAGAACGCTACCGAGGATCATCGCAACCTCCGGGGTCGGGACAGAACGGGAATACTCGGCTGCAGCCAACATCGCGTAACAAATACTGCCCTTCGTGGTAACGTTCGCTCAGGGCTTCGATATAGCGGTCGAACAGCAGAGAAGCGGCTGTTCCGCTATGGCTGATTGAAAGACCTACCGCGCCAACGCGCTCGGCGACTCGTACTAGCTCGAAGAACCTTCGGGTACGCAAACGCTTCTGATTGAGCTCGGCTGACCTGGTCGCCGCATTGCCGAGCAGCGAGGAATCTTGCCTCTTCAGGGCAACCGCGGCAGTACTCAGTACAGACTCGAACGCCTCCACGTCCTTATCGGTGTAGGCCTCCTTGCCGAGGAGATCTTCGGTCCGTACTTCCCGGCCGGGGTGAGTGATAAACCCGAGACAGCTGAGCGGCGGGAGGCGATGGGCGAAGACGTGGAGGGGCTTGCCGATTCGGGTGCCGTAGAGCACAACCTTACCCCTCTCGATCATGAGGAGAGGATCGCTCGCGCGGTCGTGCCGAAAGACGATGTCCATCATGTCCCCGTCTGATAGAGAGCAGTGGACCGCGTCAAGCGTGGCGCGTACCGCCGCGATAAGATCGGCTGTGCTTCTCCCCGCCCCCACCGCCCCCGGAGTATCGGACTCTATCTTCAGCAAGCCGCCTAGCTTGAATCCGCACCGTGTGAGCGTTTCCTCCACCGCGCCTCGAGCCTTCGTACAGTGAGCCGGTTCACTGCGGATTAGATTAGTGCGGTCGGGCTGAAACGTCGCATGCACGCGGCAGGTGGGTAGGGGCAGTGTGATCGCCCCCGTCGTCACATGCCCGCCTTGGGTCCGATAGGGCCCTTGCACCAATTCCCCCCAGTGCAGGGGCGCGCTGCCACGCCCGATTAGAGAGCGGCCCTTCCGTCTGGAAGGCGGCCCTGCCTCAACTGGCGGCCCGGCTCCCCGGCTCGGTTTAGTGGCGCGCCTCGGCTCCCCCGGCTCGACGCTACTCGCTGCGGCATCGTCTCTCCCTGCGGCGGCGTTGGATCTGGTTCGCGGGACGAGCATAGAGGGCCTCCAATCCGTGAGGCCAAAAGTATACTCGGAAATACACGGAAATACTCGGAAATCTCCAGGGGGAGATGTGGCGCTTGAGGGAAACTCTGGTAACCTGTTTTTAGTTAGAGTGTTAGAGCGTGCTCCGGTTAGGCCTTGGAAGGGGCCGCCAGGCTTAATGGCCTAGCCGGCGGCGATCTGGGGCCTTCCCAGAGAACCGGCCTTTAAGTGGACATCGTGCCGTTCAAGCAGAAGCGTACAGACCCGCCCAACGACGAGACGTGGCAGGATATCGTAAAGCGCCTGAGGGCTTGTATCACTCGGATCGCGAGACCGTTCAGCGTCCAGCTGAAGCTCGATCCGGTGTTGCCTGCGGTGCTGGGTGTATCCAAGGATCCCGCCTCAACGAGAGAAAAAAGAAGACACGCTGCGTTGACGGAATCAGCTCCGATTCGATCGAAGGTGATCGGGGCTCTCGCCAACCTCTGGGAGAGTGGGAGTGTGGACGAGGCGCCCGTTTTTCAGGAAGCGTACAACCAGATCATCGCAGCCACGGAGCGCGGACAGGGCGGCACCTTTCTGATTACGGACGATCAGACTTTAATGGTCTTCTCTGAGGATGGACTCCGCTATCACAAGGCGAAGCCGATTCCGGATTCTCTGGGCGCCATACAGGCGGAGAAGGACCTGCTGGGGCTGACACACTTTCTCTACATCCCATGTGTCCATAAGGGCACCTGGTATGCGTTCGTAGTTTTTGGGCTTCGGAACCTGATCGACTCTACCCAAACGCTTCTCTACTCTGACGTCGTATCGGTATGCAAGCACCTGCACGACGAAATCGGCGAACTCCAAGGCATCTCGACCGCCCGCTCCCAGGCTATCAGCTTTGGCAGAGAACTAGGCCGTTGTGGCAAGATTCTCGGCCTGAAGACCCCGGCCTTTGCGAAACGCCTTCGACTCTCTGGGTCTGCATTCAACAACAAGAAGTCGGCGAAGTCAGGTCGAGCTTTCACTGCTGAGGAGAAGGTCAAGCTTGTCCGGTTCCTGATCGAGACCGAGGGCGCCAGTAACAAGCCTGTGACGTGGGATGATTATGAGCATCTTGGCCGCATCCGCAGAGAGATCGTCCCGTCGAGATAGGAAGGAGCTGTAGTTGGTTACGGCAGCGGTTGTCCTTACATTGGTGGCCTGCCTTGTCGCAGCCAGCATTGTGTCCCGCGGCATTCGTTTGATCGACTACACTTCCGTAAGATCTCGCGGGGGGCTGCTGGACGTGATCACGACCCTACTTGGTACGCTGGTGGGCGGCTTCATGTTTTTCGGTCTTCCGGCGATCGGTTACGAAGCGGGACTGGCTGGCGTTGGAATTGGTGTTGGCTACGCTTTCGGCCTACTTCTAGTCGCTCGTTACAGCCGGACCATTAAGACCCTGTGTGAAGCGCATCAGCTCGACACTATCGATGATTTGATCGCAATGCGTTTCGGACGCGCGGCTCAATTTCTGTCGACATTCATCAACCTCGTCGTCTTCCTCGGAATCTTAGCAGCACAGATTGTCGCGTTCGGTGCCTTTCTGGAACTATTTACGGGAGTCGACTTCTACCTCACATTAAATTTCGCAGTCGTCATCGTGACCGTTTACACTTCTCTCGCGGGTTTTCGTGGTGTGCTGCTCACGGACATCTGGCAGGCCGTTATTCTCGCCGTGAGCGCGATGACGATATTCACATTTGTTAGTGGCGAAACGCCGCCCGCTGCGCTGAAACTGGACCCGCGGGGGCCCGGGTATGGCGTAAGTTTCTTGTTTGGCGCCGTGGTCCTTTTCCCCTTCTCAATTCTATGTCGAAGTGATATTTGGCAGCGCGTGGCGTGCGCCAGAGACGCGGCTGTCGCGAAAAAGGCGTTTACGGTCGCGGCGCCAATAGTCCTGGTTTTTTACATTCTACTCACTTCGCTGGGAATATTCGCGGCCGCAAAGCTGGGCCCCAGCGCGCGACCCGAAACAGCGGGCCTCCAGAACTTCCTGAATGTCGTGGCCGCGCAGTCGATGGCGCCACTTGCGGCAGATCTCTTGACCACCCTTGTGGCGCTCGGGGTGCTGGCTAGCCTACTGTCGACCAGCGACTCCTACTTGAACCTCGTGTCGGTCTCGCTCTCAAAGGTGTTACGAGCAGGCGAGTGGCGGGCTTTTGAGAATGAGCAGGATCATCCGAGGCGCTCTCCATTGGAGGCCTCGTTGCTTCGCACGACCAGGATCGTGTGCATATTGCTGGGGGTCGCGGCGTATCTCATCGCTATTTCGATTCCCGATATCATCAAGCTGATCGTCGGGGCTATGAGTGTCCTTTTTGTTCTTCTGCCTTCAGTCATGAGCGCACTTCGGGCTGACGCCCTTGAAAAACACTCTCTTTACCCGCCAGCAAGCGTGAGTAGCATTCTCGCGGGCATGAGCGTGTACGTGCTCAGCTACTCTCTGCTCTCAGAACCGAAAACTGCGTTTCTCCCTGCAACGGCCGTATCGGCGGTGGTGTTTCTTGGAGTGAGCCGTTGGGGCGCATCGCGACGACAGGAATCAGCATGAACATGCCAACCAGACTCCGATCAAACGAACGGCTAAGCAAGCTGATGTCACGCATTGGAAGAACGCCTACGCTCGTTCTTGAGAGCGAACGAATGACGCTGATCAAAGGAACAGAGATAAGATCGATCTCAGCGCCGGTTCGAATACCAGGCAACAACCGTGTCGTTCTCAAGCTGGAGCACCTGCGGCGTTTCAATCCGACTGGAAGTGCCTATGACCGCCTGTATCCCCATCTCATACGAGATTTAGAACTCAGGGGCACGATCCACGCGGCGACACCGCTCATCGAATGCAGTGTCGGGAACGCTGGGGCTGCCTTTGCGTGGGCCTGCCGCGAGCTGGGGTACTCGAACTATTCCGTAATCTTGCCCACGGATATCTATAGTGCGCGGATCCGCACGGTGCGGGATCTCGGCGCCAAGATCATTTTTTCTCCACCAGATGTGGGTCCGGCGGGTTATGTGCAACTCATTGAGGACCTTGCTTTCAAGAGGCCGCAAGGCGACCGCAATGTGCCGGATCGCACGATTCCAGTCTCCAAGATCGCGCGGACCCCTGTAGCACCTTATTCGCGGCTGGCGGACGAAGTACTATCCTCACTCGCGGCGGCTGGCGTGCCCACCGTCGACACTTTTGTTTTTGGTGTTGGCTCAGGAAACACGATCAGCGGAGTGGGGGCAGCCGTTAAGGAGCGAAATACCGGGACCAAGGTAGTGTGTGCGGAGTTTATTGAGCGACCGTACGTGAAGGTTATCAAAGAGGGGAGAACACCACCGATCGGCGGCACTTGGATAGACACCGCGTACATCGCAGGAACGATTCACGGCGTCACTCCCGACAAGCTCAATCTAGATGTTGCGGTGATTGACGATGTCATGGTGTTCGGGAGAGAGGATCGGGACGAGGCGCTTGACGTCCTCAACGCCACCCTGGGGCTCCGAGCCGGGAGGACGTCCGCACTGGCGTGGGCCGCTGTTTGGGAGATGACACGCAGAGTCACCGATCAGACGATTCTCACTATCATTTTCGACGACCTTGCGAAGTACGAGCTCTTCGCACCTCCAGCGTACGATGTGTTCCTGGATTCTGGTGCGCTTCGCGTCTCGGCACTTACGCCTCCCGAGGACCCATCAGTGATTCGACCACTCAAATGGGGCTCCGAGCGGGCCGGATTTTCGCCAGGGACTGCGGTGCGCGGCCGCTCTGGCGGAGAGCAAGCCTTCGATGCTATCGACGGCAGCCTCGCACTAAAGGGCCACAAAAGCGCCTCTCCGACCTTATAATGCCTCCAGGAAGGGGCCGAGGAGGAAGAGGATGGTTCATAAAAGCGCGAATCGAGACTCTAAAGGGCGACTATTGCCTGGTCATCGATTACCTGGGCCAGGTCGGCCTGCGCGGCCCCTGGAGGAACGCTATCTCAAGGCGTTTCGCGGTTCGGTTTCCGTCGCGGACTTCAGACGTATCGTCGAGGTTGTCCTTGGCAAGGCGCTGCAGGGTGACCTTGGGGCAGCCAAGCTCCTGCTTGACCGAGCGTTGCCCGTCGACAAGTTAAGTCAGCTCCAGCTTGTACAGATCGGGCGGGCGGAAGGTCAGACGATTCGCGTCGAATACTGTAACGACTGGACCCGCCGGGGGAGGTTTGAGGACGGCGACACTCCGGAGGAAAGCGGAGCCGGCAGCGGCGAACTTTCCTCGACACCCGAGACACAATCCGGGCACAGTCCAATCTAAGTCTGGCCCAGAAAATCAGTTGTGGAGGAGCTGTCCATGGGCAATGAAACGTGCCCTTGTCTCCACACCCCCGGAGCAAGGTGCATCGCGCTCGCCCCACATCGGTACGCAGGCCTCCCAATTCATTAACCTGGGTGCGGGCTTATTGGTTTATTTATTTGCGGGGCGTTCTCAAGGATCATCACTCAAACAGGGAACCGGGGGTGCGTCGCAAGGGAAGTTCCGGGGTTCGTTACCGGGGCCGCACGGGATCGGCTGTATCGGGGGCGGCCCTGGACCGAAAAGAAAGGCTAGCAGAAAAATCGCGTCGGAGATATCAATCGCACGGTCGCTGTTGGCGTCTAGCCCTTCTATGCAGTCGGGTGCGGGGCCACCCTGAAACAAAAATCCGAGCTCGGAAATCGGGTCTGAGATATCGAGCGCTCCGTCCTCGTTGCTGTCGCCCCGGATAAACGGGACGGTGTCCATCATGTATGTGACGCACCGCTCGACGGGGTAGGACTCGCAGCCGAGGGACGCGAAGGTCGGGTTGAAGCCGTCGAAGGTGGGATCGGGGGAGCAGATGCTCGGACCTGGCGCTGGTGGCGGAGGACCCCCTAATAAGAAGTTGCGGATATACGCTGAATCCAATAGGCCGATCTCGCCATCGTCGTTGGCGTCGGCAGCATCCATGCAGGGAAGCGTGACATCCCCAAGTGTCTTGTAGGTATCGATTAACAAGGCGTCGGCGCCGGTTACGAAACCAGAGGCGTCGGCATCGCCTCGCAAGAACACCGGTCCTGTCATCCGGCGATAGACCATGGTATAGGTATAAAGATCGTCGCCATCGCCTACCAGATCGCCCATCAGGGTCACCACGAGGAGGTATTTCCCTTTTGCGAGGAGGACGACGCTCGCGTTGGCTACATCGGTGCTCTGATCCGGGATAGGGGCGCCGGTCAGGGGGTGAAAGAGGTGGAACCTGATATCTCGAACATCTTCGTTCTCAGGGTCCTCTGGGTCGACCCAGAGACCTCGAGCTCCTCCGTCGTAGGGGCGAGTGCTGAACAGGTAGAGTCCTGCTTCGTCCACTTCAACCCGGTGGGCATCGGCAGTATTTAGGGTTAGCTGGCCCTCGCGCCTACGTCGGTTGACAACGGTGTCTCCCTCGTTTGCCGGTTCTTGGGGCGGAGGAGCACGGAAGTGGATGGGTAGGTCAACCTGAGACGTGATGGGAACCGTCACCCGTCGGCCGGTCTGGCCAGCTTGACCTGACCGCGGATCCGCGGCCGCACCGGCTCCGTCACTATCGATCTCGGTCGGACACTCGTCGGGTACGCCGTCGGAATTGAGGTCGTTACTGGTTTCATTAAGAATGTCGAAACAATCTGGTATTTCGTTGTGATTACAATCCGGATCGCAAACGTCCAGTACCCCATTCTGATCCAGATCCAGATCCAAATCGAAAAAGAGCTCACAAGTGTCCGGTACTCCATTTCCGTCGCAATCCTCTATCTGCGATTGACACGCATCATGTAAGCTGTCACCATCGCAATCGATTATAAATTCTGGTTCACAGTCGTCGGGTACTTCGTTCCCATTGCAGTCCTTCTCATTCATACAATCAATCGGGTTCAGATCGCAGTCCGCCAATAACTCACAAGCATCCGGTCTCATATTGTTGTTGCAATCCAGAAAGGGCCCCTGAACACCTTGGCACGGGCACGGTTCGAGAGTTGGAGGGGTACTGTCGATCGTGAATCGCTGGATGTTTCTTAGGTTGATTTTATCCGTGGTTTTCGAGATTGGCGTCTCAATACTGGGACAGCCTACGCAGTCGGCTGTGACGAAGTTGACCGTTGCGCCGGGTAGGCGGTAGTGCTCGCATAACAACGCGGACTCTCTTGTGTAAAATCCGTCGCACAGGTCGGCCAAATCATTTAAGTACAGGCCAAATGCAAGTACTGCCTCGACTTTTACGAATCGGTGTTCTGGATCGCAATTTGTTTCGGTTATGTTCTCGAGGATTGCTGAGCAACTAGAGGTGCCCGCACGTTCCTTGTACGTATTGCTCATATAGTGATCATCATGTATGTAGCATGGCAACTTATAATCAGGGTGGGCCTCTGTGCTCCAGCAATCGCCTTGGTTCTGCGTGCCGAACAGCTGGTGATTCATGAACACGACGATCCTTCTGTTGGACTGGATCATCTCCCCTAGTGTGGGCCAAGTCCACGTCGGGTTTGTTCCCGGAGAGTTTGGCATCTGCTCGTACATTTTCAAGGCGCCCTCTGGCCCGTTTGGGGGCCAGAACTCCTCCAAGATCTTTTTGATCCCACAATTCTGGTTCGCATATATTTCGTCCGCATAGTTCTTGACATCGTATATGTTGTTGCCGAAGTGTATGATGACCACCTCGTTGCGGTTGTTGGGGGTAATGAGCCAGTTGTGGATTTGCTGCACAACCTCGCGTACCGGGCCCGCGTAGGCGTTACCGTGTCCGGTCCAAGCCCCGCCTGGTTCCCACCAAGTACCGACGTAATCCGCCGGCGGCACCCACATCGTGTCGATGTCGAAGAAGCGAGCCCCGTCCTCCAGCTGCTCGGTGAGAGAGCTATACTGGTTCCGGCTGAATGCATTAAAGGCCTCGAAGCCTGACCAGTAATACATAAGTCCCTGGTCCCGGTGTGTGCGGTACCCCGCGCCGGCGTTGTGCGATCCCGGAAACGTAACCTTGTCAAAAGGCACATCACAGAGGCCGGCCATTCCGTTGCAAACCCTCGTTTGGAAGTCGATGGGGTCGTGGGGGCCTGAGACTGGAAAGCCTGCGACATATTTCCAGCGGTAAAATGTACCATCGTCGAGATAGAAGTCCGCCGTCAAGCCCTCGTGCTGGGGGTCCAGTGGGGCGGCCACCGTAGTGGCGGCGACAATCTTTGTTTTATGGGGGGCGAAGAACGTCCAAAAAAAATCACCTTCCCCCCCGATCTCTATGACGACTGCGGCCCCAGTCTCAGGATTGAACTTGACGTAATGGCCCGTCTCGAGGAAGAAGTACGCTTCGGGTCCGAGGAGGGGGGGGAAGATCCATTGGGGTGGGGGGAAGATCAAGGCCGCGGAAATCTGCTCGGCGTGTGGCTGGAGTGCCGAGAGATCATTTTTCTGACCAAAACCCGAGGTCGCCTCGAGATCCGTCACCCGGAGAACGTTGCCTGCCTCCGGCGCCGTCATGGCGGCTACCACCAATCTTCCGTCGTCGAGGAAAAAATACGCGACAATACGGCCATCCTCGCGATAAGGCCACACTACAGCGGCCACGATCATGGGCGCGAACGGCTGGAGGTTGCACCAACCGCCGAACAGGCCGGCTCCAAAGAACTCCTCACCAAATCCCACCTCAACTCTGTCATCGTAGTGATCGTAGCCGGCGTACGTCCCTTCCTTGAAGAAGAAATACTGAAATAGATCACAACCCGGAGAGATAGATGGATCAGCGCACGGGGGATGGTATCCGGCGTCTAGCGTCGGCGGGAACGAGATGGTCGCGGTGAGTGTCAGGGCATGGTTGTCGCCCGGCTGCTCGGCCCCTTGCGCGAAACATGGCTCCATGCACCCGATTGCGAAGACGAGAAAGGCGCCGACTCGGGCCTGAGCTAGCGACCACGAGGGGCGTCGGGATTCCCCCGACCCGAGACCCCGCCTTTCGGCGCGCAACCCGCTGCGCTGGCTCGACGAGATCCCCGTCGAGTGGCGACGCCGGCGCGCCGCGGCGAATACCTCGCGCAGGCGGGCACGATTGACCAACGATAGCGACGACATAATGTCCCCCTGTAAGTTCCTGGCTAACCTTGAGATACCCGTTGGGCGCAATTTCCTTCTCGGTTGATTTCGGGGTCCCGGCGGTCTCGCGACGAGATCTCCCATTAACGATTTCCTCAAGCACATCCAGTACCACCCGCGAAGCGCAGCATGATGGCAGCGCAATCGGCCGGGCCGCGTGCGTTCGCAACCATGCGGAAGTCGTCCAACGCCAACGCCAACGCCAAAGGTGAGACGGAAACTGCTGAAGAGCAGCGTTGGGTCAGAGGGCCATCCCAGTGAGGCAAAGCCGCGGTAGGGACTACCAGCAAATCGCTCCTTGGAGCGAACAGTGCTTCTTCATGAAACCCGGATTGAATATAACCGCTGCGATCGAGAGGGATCAAGCCGCGGCGTTCCCTGCTAGGGATAGTGTTTTCCCTTGTCTGATTAGGGTTTTCACTATGTCCCCCTGATTTCATCCAGGCATGCGTGGGTGAAACGTTACTGGCGTAGAAGTCGGGCGCTTACTCCTAAGT
>Ga0315336_1002899_pt1 | contig 24501 bp, 19 predicted proteins | sample ASW5metaG_FD_204512 | JGI IMG/M metagenome (GOLD analysis project Ga0315336, IMG submission 204512) | Ammonia-oxidizing marine archaeal communities from Monterey Bay, California, United States - ASW #5 | ecosystem: Environmental > Aquatic > Marine > Intertidal zone | place: USA: California... | reverse complement strand
GACCGATGGATCGGTGGGCGCAATGTTCAGATCGGTCTCGATGGCGTCGGTGACCCGCTCCATGGCCTCCCAGGGCAGGGCGTTCTCGAGAGCACCATCTGCCGCCAGCCACTCCCGATACACGTACTCGGGTAGACGCCAGGAGATGGCGCCATTGACCACCGAGCCGCCTCCAACTGCGCGCCCCTGAATGTAGGGCACCGGCGCGCGGCCCGCCGTGACCGAACCGCCCATGTCTCGGTACAGGTTCGCCATCGATGTGAACCCGTCTTCTGCAAATCGAGTGTGCAACCCGCCTTCTTCGACGATGATCACCTTCGCCCCAGCGCGGCTCAGGGTCCGGGCGACCGCCGCTCCAGCCGGCCCGCTGCCGACGACGACCACGTCGCAGCGGACATCGTGAGACGCGTGAATTCCCGCCCCGTCAGTGACTTGCAGACTCATGGGTCCGCCGCTTCGCGGGCCTGTGGGTCCCGAAAGAGGGCCATCGTCGCGATGAGCTTCAGGACCACGGCCAACTGGCGCACCAGGTACAGACGGCTGGCTGCCATGTCCGCGAGCAAGAGGCCTCGGTCCGCAGCGGATATCGACGTCGGGGAAGCGCGATGGCGGGCGAAACCCCACAGGGCAACGGCCCAGATGGCTACTCGGAAACCCAGTTTCAAGAGGGGTGGGGCCACGGTCGGGTAGCGGTCCCAGAACACGCGCGCGTCCAGATCTCCGTAGCCGGGAACCGTCGGGGACCGCGGCAACATCGCGCTGAGGACAGCGTCTCTCCAGCGTCGCTCGAAGGTCATCCACATGGGCGCGCATCCTATCGCCTTCAGGATCTGGCACGCCAATTGCTTTGTATGTGGTCACGTCATCTGGAGTTGCCCATGTTCCCCTTCGTAGCCGCCGTCGACATCGATACCGTCGAGATCCACGAGCGGGTCTCCCAGCCACAATCCGGCGAGCAAGTTGCCGCGATTGTCGGCGGACATACGTTTCTTCGGGACGGTCATATCCTGCCTTTCGGCAATGTGGGGCAGCCGGTGGTCGACGCGGTTGCCTGGGGCGAGGGATTCGCAATCGCCACCGAAGAACATACGGTCGTCCTCGATGATCGGCTGGTCGAACTCCCCGGGCCGGTGGTGGATCTCACAATTGTAGACGGGAACCTGTTCGCGGCCGTCGAGCGGGTGCGGAAGCGGTCGCGCAGGCGCGGCGGGCGTACGCGATTGATCGAGATTGCGCGGTGAGTCACCAATCTCCGACGAAGTGAACCTCCTGGACCAACCTCACGCCGTGATCTCGCTCAACGGTGTCGCCGACGTGCTCCACCAACCGTCGGATATCCGCCGCCGTGGCCCCTCCGGTGTTGACCAGGAAGTTCGCATGCTTCGGTGAGACCTCCGCCGCGCCGATCCGAAACCCCTTGAGCCCACTGGCCTCGATCAGTCGACCGGCATGGTCTCCCGGCGGATTGCGGAACGTCGACCCACACGTGGGCACATTGACCGGTTGAGTCCGCGCCCGGTGGGCCAGGTGGGCCTCGATCTTCGCCCGACTCTGTTCCGGATCGGCGCCAGTGGTCTGAAAACGCGCGCTGGCGACGATCCCACCTTCTGGGAGGTTCGCTGTCCGGTACGACATGCGCAGATCTTCCGCCGCAACCGTGATAATCGAACCGTCCTGGAGCACGACATCGACGTCGATCAACGCGTCGACAGTCTCGCCCAGCGCAGTGCCGGCGTTCATGCGCACCGACCCCCCTACGGTGCCGGGGATACCCGCGAAGAACTCCAGGCCGGTCCATTCGTTGCGCTGCATGCGGTTCATGAGCGGCATCAGCTTCAGGCCACCGCCGAGGCGCACGATGCCGTCGCCCAGGTCTTCGTCGGTAGCCAGCGCGCCGCCGAGGCGTACGACCAGCCCGCGGATCCCGGCATCGGCGACGAGCAGGTTGGAGGCGTTTCCGAGCGCGAAGACGGGACAGCCGGTGCCGGACGCGACCCGCTGGAGCGCGCTCAATGTCTGCAGATCGGTCGCCACGGCGAAACCGTCGGCATCGCCACCGGCGCGCCACCACGTCTTCTTCAGGAGAGGCGCGTCAGATTCGAAGGCCACACCGAGGTCGCGCAGGGCCTCGGCGGTAGCTCGGGGGAGGGGCATGCAGTAGGGTATCGCGATGCAAGGCAGCATGATCGTCATCGGGGCGGGACGCGTGGGAACGGCACTGCAGGCGCGATCCACGGGGATCGGTGTCGCGTGCTCCCTGGTCTCTCGCGACGCGGGCTGGGAGGCCCTGGAGACGCCGCAGGGCGATCCGATCATCGTCGCCGTTCGCAACGACGATCTGCTCGATGTCGTGGCGAAGATCCCACGGAATCGCAGGTCGGATCTGGTCTTCATCCAGAACGGAGCGGTGCGCGAACACCTCCGCGACAACGCCCTGCAGCGGTCGACGCGGGGCTTGATCTACTTCGCGGTCAGCAAGCGCGGCGATCCCATCAGCCCCGGCGGCACCAGCTGGTTCTCCGGAACCCATGGGTTGGCGATGGCCCGCTGGTTTGGGGCGATGGGGCTCGCGGCCGAGTCGGTCGACTGGGGCCGCTTCTCCTTCTACGAACTCCAGAAGATGTGCTGGATCGCCGCGTTCGGGCCGCTCTGCGACCGCCACCAGATCGCGGTGGGCGCCGTCGTGGACGATCATCGGGTCGAGCTCGAGGCCCTTGTGGAGGAGTTCGCTGCGATCGGCAGAGCGGCACTCGGTGTCGACGTGCCGTTGCCCTACCTGGTCGAGAGCTTGTGCGCGTACTCCAAGACGATTCCGGATTACCGCGCGTCCACCAAGGAGTGGCGCTGGCGCAATGGCTGGTTCGTCGACACGGCGATCCGCCGCGGGTTGCCCATCCCCGTCCAGCGTGAACTCCTGGCGGCGATCGGACGTGCACACCTGATCGGAGAGGCCCCATGACACTGAGCCGCGACGAAGCCTGGGCGCTATTGACTGAGTGGACCGAGGGCGAGAGCCTCCGCAAACACGCCCGGGCCGTAGAAGTGGTCATGCGGGCCGCAGCCGGTCAATACGGCGGTGATGGTGCCGACGTGGAGCAGTGGGGGAACGCGGGCATGCTCCATGACGCCGACTACGAGAAATGGCCGGAGGCGCACCCGAATCGCATCGTTGCGTGGCTCCGGGACCGCGGAGAAGACACCATGGCCCACGCGATCTCCGCCCACTACACCAAGTGGGGTGTGCCGTACGACACCTCACTCGATCGGGCGTTGCTCGCGTGCGATGAGCTCACCGGCTTCATCGTCGCCTGTTGCTACGTTCGGCCCGAGGGCGTGACCACGCTGAAGCCGAAATCAGTGAAGAAGAAGCTCAAAGACAAACGCTTCGCGGCCAAAGTCGAACGCACCGAAGTGAATGCGGGCTTCGAGCTTCTCGGCGTCGAGGCGAGCGACCACATTCAGTTCATCATCGACGCTCTGAAGCCCCATGCCGAAGAGTTGGGGATCGGAGCCAAATAGGCTCTACTCCGCGGACCGGGGCGCAGCGATCCGCAGGGCGAGGCCACGCCGACTGATCTGAAGCAGGTTCGCGGCCCGTTCTACGTCTCCACCACACGCGTCCAGCGCACCCTGGATCTCGTCGTCTGTGACATCTGAAGGGCGTCGGATGCCGAGCTGCTGCATCCACTTTCCGAGGGTGGTGCGGCTGATCCCGAGCGATGCGGCGGCTCGTCGTTGCACGAAGTCGTTGGCCTTGAGCGTGTTCAACAACGCCGCGCGATCCACCACAACTTCGTCGGATTGTTCTGGTGGCGGCACCGACATGAGCGCCGACTCGTCGGGCACTGTGAACGGACCTGGGTCACTGTTGGTCATCGCGACTCCGGTGACCTCTTTGCGGAGCTGCGTGACGTTTCGCGGCCAGTCACGGACCATGAGTCCGAGCACATATTCGAGTGCAACCGGTGCGTCGTAGACCGTGGCCTCGCGGATCAAGTGCGGCAGTGTGTCGGCGTGTATCGACAGGAAGTGCGCGAACAACAAGGGGGAGTCCTCCGGGCGATCACGGAGCGGCGCTACGGTCACGGCCGGGCGCTCGATGCGCGTGTAGAGCTCTTCGACAAACCTCTCCGCCTTGACTTCGGCTTGCAGATTTCTGTGGGTGGACGCGACCAGGAGGAAATCCGTACCCCGCTCCTCGATCGCGACGAGCAGCTTGTTCTGCACGTCGGTCGAGAGGTCCGTGATCCCGTCCAGGAACAGGCATCCGCCGACGGCGCGCTCGACGTGTGCCACGAGCTGTGACTCCGCCAAGGGCGGCGGCATCGCCGCGCAATTCACGGTCACCAGCGCCCCATCGGCGAAGCGGCTGACGCTGTGGATCGCCGCGGCGACGTGGCTCTTACCCGAGCCCTTTTCTCCGTGGATCAACACGGACTGGCCGACCTTTGCCGCCTTGCGAATGTGCTTTCGGAGGTCGTGCATGCGGGCGCTGTGCCCGATCAAGCCCAGGTCGCTCCTGGAGCGCGCAGTGCAGTCCAACCAGAGCACGACGCGCTTGCCAATGGCGAGCAGACACCGCGGCGGTATCCGGTCGGGATTCAAGTTGTGGCCGTCGATATCGAAGACCCGAACCTCGCGACGAGCGGCGCTCTTGGTCTTGACCTTGAAGTACGAACCGTCCCAGTGGATTTCGAGTTGCGCCCGGCTGATGCAGGGGTCGTTCAGGGGCTCGTCACCAAACAGGGGCGTGCGTCGGCCGATGGTGATGGGGCCCTCTTTGAAGAGGTGTCGGCTCGTGCGGTCCCCGACACGCCGCAGATCGCTGTGGAACAAGACGGTGAGTGATGGGAGCCGGCTCGGCGGCCGCACCGGAGGGAGTGGGCTCGGGTCTCGACCAGCAGCTGTGCCTTTCACGGCGTGACTTCCCCCCAGCGACGTTGACCCGGAGTCTACTAGATGCCGGAGAAGTCCACGTCCTCGAAGACCATTGTCGGGCTCATGACTGCAGACCACTGCCAGGGGTCGTCGGCGACGGCGACCAGTCGATGGAAGATCTTCGTGACGTTGCCGCTGACATTCATCTCGGACAGGGACTGGGTCGGCTCGCCGTTCTCGACCAGAACACCCCGGATTCCGAAGGAGAAATCGCCGGTGGTGGAGTTGCTGTTGCCGCCCAGGAAGCCGTTCACGAGGATCGCCTTTGGGTAGGCAGCGGCGATCTCGCGCCACGACTTGTCGCCGGAGCGGATGGACCAGTTGGACCGGCTACCCGTGGTCGGCGCGGTCTCGAGCTTCCGGCCGTAGTAGACGTTGATGTAGTAGGTCCGGAGCACGCCGTCTTCGAGGATGACCCGCGGCTTGGCGATTCTCGCGTCCCCGTCCCAGGGCCGGCTGCCGAGTCCGCGGGGCAGTGTCGGGTCGTCGATGATGTTCAAGTGCTTGGAGGCGATGGCCTTCCCCAGGTGATCGGGGAAGCAGGTCCGCCGATTGTGCAGGGCCCCGCCAGACAAGGGCCCGGCCATCGCCCCCAGCAATCGACCGGCGGCGCGGTTGAGCAGGATGAGCGGGTACGTGCCGGACTCGACGGGTTTCGATCCGAGGCGCTCGCGCGTTCGGCGCACGATCTCGTCGGCGATGTCGGTGTGCTCCGGCAGATCATTCAGGTAGCGAGCCGCGTAGTAGGCGAAACTCTCCGGGCGTTTGTCGCCGTCTTTGAGGGTCATTTCGCCGCCGGCTGCGAACCACGCGCCCCGGTTCTTGTCGGCGAAGCCATTGGACATCACCCGAACGACTTCCGCCTGGCCATCGGCGCAGTACACCGCCTGGGAGACCACGTCGTCGCCGACGCGTTCGGTGAGCGTCGACTCCAGTTCTTGGGCAAAAGTCGATCTCGCCTCGGCCGTGCGGGTGTACCAGGCCGGGTCGTCTTGATCGAGCTCGTCCTGGGTCGCGCCGCGTCCACAATCGGAGCCATCGGGAAGTGCCCGCTCGGGATCGGGCTCGAGATAGGCCGCCGACGCCACACACCGCTTCAGGAAGTCGTCGAGTGCGTCTTCGCGCAGGTCGGACGTGCTGTTGGACGTGTATCGACCGTCGGCCAGCAGCGACACCACCAGTCCCCGGGTCGTCGCCTCGGTGGCCTGTTCGACCTTGCCTCCGCGGCGGTTGATGGTGACGTGGGACCCTCGCGAGACGGTCGCGTTGACCTCCTCTGCGCCCAGGGCCTCGGTGCGTTTGACCACGCGCTCCGCAAGTTCGAGAAGATCACTCAACTGCGGCCTCCGACCGAGAGCTGGTTGACGAGCACGGTGGGCATGCCCTGGCTGACCGGCACGCCCTGACCGTCTTTGCCGCACGTCCAGCCGCCCTCGTCGATGACGAGATCGTTGCCGACCATCTCGATGCCCTCGAGCACCTTGGGTCCGTTGCCGATCAGGTTCACGTCCTTGACCGGCTCGGTGAGCTTGCCGTCCTCGATGAGGTAGCCGTGGCGCACGTAGAAGGCGAAGTCGCCGGCGCCGATCTGCACCGAGCCGTTGGCGAAGGTCTCACAATACAGGCCCTTCTTCACCGTCTTGATGATGTCGCCCGGATCGTGCTCGCCAGGGGACATGTAGGTGGAGCGCATGCGGGGCAGGACCGGATGCCTGAAAGACTCCCGTCGACCCGAGCCGGTGCTCTCGACCCCGTAGTGCCGGGCCGAGATGCGGTCGTGCAGGTAGGACTTGAGGATTCCGTTCTCGACCAGGACTGTGTCCTCGACCTCGCTGCCCTCGTCGTCGACATTGATGGACCCGCGCGCGGCCTCGACGGTGGCATCGTCGTGGATGGTCACCGACTCAGGCGCGATGCGCTTGTTGAGCTTGTCAGCGTAGATGCTGATGTTCTTGCGGTTGAAGTCCGCCTCCATGCCGTGGCCGATGGCCTCGTGAAGGAGGATGCCCGAGGAGCCCGCGCCCATCACGACGGGCATCTCTCCGGCCGGAGGACTGCCCGCGGCCAGGGCCTGGCAGGCGCGCTTGACGCCGATGCTGACCAGACGCTCCTGGCGGTCGGGGTTGTAGTAGGAGAGATCGGACCGCGACGCGACGTTGTACGCCCCGGACTCCATGCGGTCGTTTTCTTCGGCGGTGCAGGAGACGAACGCCCGGGTCATGGGTCGGTAGTCGGCGGCGAGGGTGCCGTCGGCACGGGCGATGAGCACGTGGCGGTCGGTGTCCGAGAGGCTGCACTGGACCTTTATGACTCGCTTGTCGGCCGCGAATGCCCGCTCTTCCCAGTCGCGCACCAGGGGTACCCGCTCCGAGAGCTCGACGTCGCGCCAGAAGCGGTTCACCGGGTAGAAGTCCGCGACCTTGCCCAGCTTGATCTCGATGGGCTGTCCGCCGTTTCCCGTCCGGGCGATGGCCGCGGCGGTGGCGGCGGCGCGGAGCATGCTCCCGAGCTCGAGCTCCTCGGTATAGGCGTAGCCAACCTGGTCTCCGACGACGACGCGAACGCCGACGCCGAGATCGATCGAGGTGTGGGCGCGGTTGACCTTGCCGTCGGAGAGCCCGACCGCCGTACTGGTCGCGTGTTCGAAGAAAAGATCGGCGTCGTCGGCCCCGTGTCGCGTGGCTTCGGCGAGGACGCTCCTGATGATCTCGCGATCGACACCGAATTGACCGAACCAATCGATGGCAGCAAGCGTCTGACCCATGTGAACTCCAGAGGGCAGGTTAACGGAAACTCGGTGAAGCGCTATCTGCCGTTTTTGGTCCCGTTCGTCGTCATCGTCTTTGTTGGCGTCGGCGTGAAGTTCTGGGTGTCTGGAGAAGACCTGGTCCCACAGCCCGTGGTCGAGACCAACTTCGCCGACCTCGATCCCCAGGAACCCTACGTGCGGATCGAGGGAATGGCGCACTATCCGGTGGTCATCAACCAGACGGTGCCCGGCAACCTCTTTGTCGCCGACAAAAAGTACTACCTGTTCCCGCTCTTTCCGAAGCACGAGACCGCCGATCGCGCGATCCGGGTCATGGTGCGCACCGAGCGCCCGCCCGAAGACCTGGTGAGCTACGAGTTCATGACCCTCGAGGGGCGAATCTCGGCGCCAGACCACCGCAAGCTGCCGTTCAACACCGAGATCGCCATCGGCAAACGCAGCGACTACTTCTTCACCGACCAGATGGTGTTGTTGGAGCCATGGAAGATCGAGTCCGACGGCGAGGTCTGGGAGCTTCATCCCGAAACCGAGTAGCGTCGACGGGTCCGGCTCGTCCTGAAGGGCTGATGAGTCCCCGAGAGGGCGCTCATTTCCAAGAGAAGGGCCTACTCCAGATGTGAGTGGGCGTTTCTTTCCGAAAAGACGGTCTACTCCGGATGTAAGTGAGCGTTTTTTCCCGAAAGAAGGGTCTACTCCGGATGTGAGTGGGCGTTCTTTTCCGAGAGAACGGCCTACTCCGGATGTGAGTGGGCTCCAACGCGTCGGCGACCGAGCAGGAAGGGCAGGAAGAAGCTCAGAAGCAAGAGGGACCCGCCCGGATGCGCGGCGTCGCATCCGCATCCCGTGTCGGCCTTGCCCCCCTTTGCACAGGTCTTACCGTCGATGTCGCCGTCACAGTCGTTGTCGACACCGTCACAGACCTCTTCCCCGTCGGGCCGTGCGGTGGGGTTGGTGTCGTCACAGTCGCCGGGCTCGTCGCTGTGGCTGACCGGCGGAAAGCAAGTCACGACACTCTCGTCGGTGTCGCCGTAGCCGTCTCCGTCGGCGTCTCGATACCAGGTCGTCTGCAAGTCCGCTGGCGTGTTGTCGGTGACCCCGTCGCAGTCGTTGTCCTCTCCGTCGCAGACCTCGGCACCGGTGTTCACCGCCACATCGGCACTGTCGTCGTTGCAGTCACACGGGACCCCGAACCCATCCCCATCGTCGTCGGTCTGATCGGCGTCGGCGACATCCGGACAGTTGTCGCAGTCATCGGGGGTTCCGTCGCCATCGGCGTCGAGGTAGTCGTCTCCGCCGGGACAGAGGTCGGCGCTATCGCAGATGCCGTCCCCATCGGAGTCGTCCGACACATCGTTCGGGCAGGGGTCGCAGTCGTCTGGGTAACCGTCGCCGTCCGCGTCGAGGGTGTCGTCATAGCCGGGACATTGATCGACCGGATCGCAGACTCCGTCACCGTCGGCATCGGGATCGAGCGGAAGCAGAGGACAGGGATCGCAGTCGTCGGGGTTTCCGTCGCCATCGGCGTCCAGCGTGTCGTCGTAGCCGTCACACACGTCGTTGGGGTCGCAAACGGTGTCGCCGTCGGCGTCGGGATTGAGTGGCAGCTGCGGGCAGATGTCGCAGTCGTCGGGCTCGCCGTCGCCGTCCATGTCCAGGTTGTCGTCGTAGCCTGGGCATGCGTCGACGGGGTCGCAGATGCCGTCTCCGTCTGCGTCAGGGTTGAGCGGCAGCTGCGGACAGAGATCGCAGTCGTCGGGGTCCCCGTCTCCGTCTTGATCGAGGTTGTCGTCGTAGCCCGGGCAGATGTCCAGGGTGTCGCAGATCCCGTCGTAGTCGCTGTCGGGCTCGAGCGGGCAGTTGTCGCAGCCGTCGGGAATGCCGTCTCCGTCTGCGTCGGCCAGATCATCGTAGCCAGGACAGGCGTCGACGGGGTCGCAGACGCCGTCTCCGTCAGCGTCGGGGTTCAGAGGGAGGAGGGGGCAGATGTCGCAGTCGTCGGGCCGCCCATCCAGGTCCTGATCGAGGTTGTCGTCGTAGCCGGGGCAGGCGTCGACGGCGTCACAGACCCCGTCACCGTCGGCGTCAGGGGTGGCTTGCGCGGTTGTGACGAGGAGGAGCAGCAGGAGGGGCGACGTCATCGCTGCACCGTAACAGCGGATGCGTTGATCTCACTCCCCGCGGTGAAAGGTCACCCGCCAGTCGCCGAATCCCTGACTCTTCCAGAAGGCGACCGCCCGCTCGTCGAGAGCGAGGGTCCCAACCTCGATTCGCGGGTATCCGGCCGCCGTGGCCCTTTCTGTCCAGGTCCTCACCAGCTCCGCGGCTATGCCCTGACGTCGGTGCTCCGGGTCAACCCAGAGGTTGCCGATCTTGGCCGTCTTCGGTGCGATCAGCATGGGCGAGCCCTTTGAGGGGCCACCGCTGATCCACCCGACGACCTCGCCGTCGACCTCGGCGAGAAGTGAGGGAGGGAAGGGGAAGAACTTCTCGAACCATCCCTCCATCTGCCAGCGCATGGCCGCCGGATCGCCGATCACAAAGCGCGGATCGGAGAGGGTGCCACCTCGCGTCAGCACCTCCCACGCGACCATAACGGCGTCGATGTCGCGACGCTTCATCTCGCGGATCACGTCATCACCTGAGGATGGAGCGGCCGGCGTACACCGCGGCGGCGCCGAGTTCGGCCTCGATGCGAAGCAGCTGGTTGTACTTGGCGACCCGATCGGAGCGGCAGGGTGCGCCGGTCTTGATCTGCCCAGTGCCACAGGCGACGGCGAGATCGGAGATGGTCACGTCCTCGGTCTCGCCCGAGCGGTGGGACATCACCGACGTGTACCCGGCGCGATGCGCCATGTTGACGGCGTTCAGGGTCTCGGACAGGGTGCCGATCTGGTTGACCTTGATGAGGATCGAGTTGGCGATGCCGCCCTCGATGCCGCGGCCGAGGCGGGTCGTGTTGGTGACGAAGAGATCGTCGCCAACCAACTGCAACCGGTCCTTGAGCACGTCGGTGTGGTGCTTCCAGCCGTCCCAGTCGTCCTCGGCGAGGCCGTCCTCGATGGAGAACATCGGGTAGGTGTCGCACAGGCCGACGTACCAGGCGGTGAGCTCTTCGGCAGACCACTGCACATTGCCCTCGCCGGCGAGGTGGTACTTGCCGTCGCGGTAGAACTCGGACGCGGCGACATCGAGGGCGAGCACGATGTCGTCCTGGAGCTTGAACCCGGACTTCTCTACGGCGGCGCAAATGAGGTCGAGCGCCTCGGAGTTGGAGGAGAGGTTCGGCGCAAAGCCGCCCTCATCGCCGACGCCGGTGGCGAGGCCCTTCTCGCGGAGCACGGCCTTGAGCCGGTGGTAGATCTCCGCACCCCAGCGCAGGCCCTCGGCGAAGGAGGGTGCGCCGACCGGGAGGACCATGAACTCCTGCACGTCGACGTTGTTGTCGGCGTGGGATCCGCCGTTGAGGATGTTCATCTGTGGCACCGGCAGCGTCTGCGCGGATGCGCCTCCGACATAGCGGTACAGGGGAAGCCCACTGGTGGCCGCGCCCGCTTTGGCGACGGCCAGGGAAGCGCCGAGGATGGCGTTGGCGCCGAGGCGGGCCTTGTTCGGCGTGCCGTCGAGCTCACAGAGGAGACGATCGATTGCAGCCTGGTCGCGGCAGTCGAGTCCGATGAGCTGATCGGCGATGGGACCGTTGACGTGCTCGACGGCCTGGCCGACGCCTTTGCCCAGCCAGCGCGACTTGTCGCCATCGCGGAGCTCGACGGCCTCGTGTTCTCCGGTCGAGGCTCCCGACGGAACGGCCGCCCGGGCGGCGACGCCGGCATCCGTGCGGATCTCGACCTCGACAGTGGGGTTTCCTCGGCTGTCGAGGATCGTTCTTCCCGCGACTTCGTAGATGGTGGACATGGCGACTCCCGCGCACAGAAGGGGTTCAACCGCTATCGGGGGCCGCGTGCTGAGTCAACGGCGTAAGATGCGGATCCATGCTGCTGACGTTGCTGGCGCTGATGGCGGAGGGGAGTGCGCTCGCAGGGGCGGGCTGGTTCCTGCAAGGCCCTGATGTAGAACTCGAGGAAGTCGCCGATATCCCACTTTATCGGGGCGATCTAGGGGAGTACAGACCTGTAGTGCACGTCGGCTTTGGGGAGGAACACGCCGCGTCGGGGACCCTGGCCGTGGTGGACCTCGGGGGCGAATGGACACGTATTGGAGCGGATCTAGCCGCCCGACTGGACCTGAAGGTCAAGACGACTGCGATCCACGGAAAGACCGTTCGGCGGGCGGTCATCGACGAAGTGATCCTCGGAGATCTGACATTGCGCGGGCTGCGCGCCCAGGTGATCCCCGGCGGCGAGCTGATCCTGGGATTCGGCAACGCCGGGCAGGTCGGGGTCGGACTGCTGCCGTCGCTCGGGGTGGTTCGCTTTGCTCCACCGTCCGAGATCGAGGCCCTGCTCCGCGTCGCGGGCGGATCTCTGCCGGCGTTTGGACAGGACACCTCGCGATGGATGGAGCACGGGGAGCCCCGCTATGGGAACGGGCTGTCACTGGCTGCACCGGTCTTGGTAGACGGCAAGCCAGGCGGCGCGTGGATCCGAACCGACTGGGCCCGCAGTCGGCTGAGCGCCGGCGGAGAGTCGGTCGAGCTCGCGGATTTCTCCGTGGGCGTTCGCGCCATTATTGACGATTCGCTGGCCGATCCCGCCGATGACTTCCTGGGTGGACTGGGCTACGACGTGCTCTACGCCTACGACATCGTGCTCTCGCCAGCAGAGGATCTGATGGCCATTCAGCTGGCCGAGGATCCCAAATGGGAAGACCCGGCGCCGATCGCCGTTGCCGCTGCAAAGCTCCGGCACGAGATGTGGAAGGCCGCGACCGAGGCGTCGGCGTCTGGGAACACAGCACGCCCACAGATCGGCTTCGAGGCCGATACACGCACATCAACCATCTCCGGGGATCCCGGTGATCTGTCGGCCGTGAGGCAGCACACCGCGCTGTCCGACGCGCTGTGGATGGGCGGCGATCCGGAGGGAGCGGTTGTGGCCAGCCTGGCGGCGACGCGGGCGGCGGGCGATCGTTGCGAGCCCTTCCAGACCCTGGGAACCCGGCGGATGCAGACCTCGGGAGCACTGCAGAAGCAGAGTTTCGTAGCCAAGCTGGTGTCCGATCCACTCAAGCGGGCCGACGACCTCTGGCACGCCTGGGCGTCCCTGACCCCAGAAGAGAGAGAGGCGGCGCGCGCTGGAAAAGACCTCGGCGACACCACCTTCCAGTTGCCACAGCCCGGCGTATGCGAAGAAGCACTGGGTCAGTACTGGTTGGCGTTGGTGTCTCACGGCAAGGGTGCCGACGTCCTGGAGCAGAAGAAGAGGCGGGCCGCAGAGGGGCGCCACACCCTCGCGGGTGGACTTGCCGCCCTGGCTTCCGGGGATGCTGCCGCGTCGGAAGCGTCAATTCGAGGGGCGATACGACACGGAGCCATCGCGTCGGGCCCACTGCCGGCGCGGTTCGCCTGGGCCGCGGCGCGCGCGGCGCAGAACAAACCGCTCCCCACATTGACCGTAGACCCGGATCGTTCCGACGCGCTGCTCTTGGCGTTGGCCGCCCGGGTTCTCGGTCCGGTCGAGGCTTCGTCGTCCATCGCCGACGCCCTCGCGGCAGCGATCCACGAAGAGGGGACAACGGAGGGCCTTGCCGAGCGCATCGAGGAGGCGCGCAAGCGGCGGGCAGGCGCTCCCGAGGTGGCTTGTCAGCTGGCCGTCCTGCACGCCATCACCGGGAATCCCGAAGCGGCGGCGACCGCGCTTCAGGAGGCCCGGAGCGACCGCCACCGGGTTCCCGACTATTGGCTTGCGAGCTACATCGTCGCCATCGCCCAGTGGGAGCTGGAGGACGCCCGCGCCGCCCTCGACGAGCTCCAGATGCGGTTCCCGGCGCTGCCATCGGAGATCGCGAGGTAACCGGGAAGCCGCTCCGCTATACGGGGTTGTAGAGGTGCAATGATGATCGCAGTCCTGCTGATGTCCCAGGCCCTGGCCTTCGACCACACCCACGCCGACTTCGGCGCGTTCATCGCCGGCGCCGTCGGCGAGACCCGGGTCGACTACGACATGCTCGCGAAACGGACCGACAAGCTCGACGCGTACTTGAAGACGGTCGCCGATGTCGACGCCACCAGCTTCAGCGACGGCGAAAAGATGGCGCTCTACGTGAACGCCTACAATGCCTACACCTTGCGCTTGATCCTCGACGAGCGGCCGCTGAAGAGTATCTTCGACCTCGACGACGGCAAGATCTGGGATGTGCGCAAGTACCGGGTGGCCGGGACCGAGCTGACCCTGAACCAGATGGAGCACGAGCACGTGCGCAAGCTCGGAGACGGGCGCATCCACGCGGTCCTGAACTGCGCGGCCCGAGGGTGTCCGCCGCTGCGCAAGAACGCGTTTGTCTCCACGGGGGTCGACGCGCAGCTGACCGCCGGGGCCAAGGGCTGGGCGGCGACCAACGCCTACCGAATCGAGGGGTCGACGCTGCACCTGTCGCAGCTCTTCGATTGGTATGGGGACGACTTCAAACCCGAAAACAAGGGCGACATCCCCGGCCTGGACGGCAAGGGGGAGAGCGCGGCGTGGTTCCTGGTGAAGTACCTGCCAGACGGCGCTGCCGCCCGGCTCAGAAGAGGCGATCTCACCGTGCAGTGGACCCAGTACGACTGGGCCTTGAACGGGGAATGAGTCCGATCAGCTCGTCGGTCGGAGCCGGGACCACTGCGCGGCCGCCAGCTCGCAAGCGCGTTCATACACCGGTCCCCGAGCCTCCTTGCCAAGTGCGACGATCCGATCGAGGCTGTGGGCGATGTCGGGCTCCGTGAACCCCGTGTCCTCCAGCAGTCTGGCGCCCTCCTCGAGTGCCGGTAGGGCGACGTGCCATTGTCCCCGCCGGGCCGCCACTTCGGCGCGCAAAACCGCGCAGACACCGATGAAGCGCCGGTCGTCCTGCCTTCGGTATTCGGCTTCGGCGATGGTGACTTCGACTTCGGCGAGGTCGGCGTCACCCCGAGCGAGGAAGACCTGGGTGAGGTTGAGTCGCACCGTGACTGCCGTGTAGAAGCCGATTCTCTGGAGCTCGATCAACGCGTGGCGATACCCGGTCTCCGCTTTCTCGAGGTCGCCTTGGTATCTGTCGATGTCGGCGAGACCATTCAGCGCCTCGACAGTGCCGGTGAGGGAGCCGTGCTCTCTTTGAATCGCCAAGGCGCGTTGTAGGCGCTCTCGGGCCACCGGCAACCGTCCGCCAACGGCGGCTATCGCCCCGAGTGCATGCCAGGTGTGACCGTGATGAATGGCGTCGGAGTCCAGCGCCTTCAGATACCACTTCTCGGCTTCGTCCAGTCGACCCAGATCTCGCGCGACCGCTCCCAGACCCCGGTAACAGGCCACCGAACGCCTCTCGTCCCGAAGGGACTCGAACAGGGTCAGTGTCTCCAAAAAGCCGGCGATCGCCTCGTTGGGACGACCCCTGGATCTCGCAACCTGGGCGACAATGAAGCGCGCTTCCCCTTGAATCAGGGGCAGGTCCTTCCCCGCGCAGTCGGCGACAGCTGCAGCGGCCAGGTCTTCGGCGTCCTGCAGCTTTCCATCGTAGACGGCCTGCCAGGCAAGCAGGGTTCGATGTCGAATCGCGGCGGGGTCGTCGGGGGCGAGGCCGAGCGCGGCGAGCGAGTCCGCATAGGTCTGAAGGTGGTGGGAGAGACCGTGGTGGTCACCGATGACCCGAGCCTCCCAGGCGCCTCTTGCGAGCGGATCCAGCGCTTCGCGGTGGCGCTCCGCGGCGGCCAGGTGGCGCCCCAGACGGCCCGGTGGAGCGGCGTCACCGTACCGAGTCTGCAGCATTCTCGCGGCGGCGTGGTGATAGACGCGACTGCGGCCCGAGGCCGTCGATCTGTCCAGCACCGCCTCGCGGAGGAGCCCGTGTTCGAAGGCCCACCCCCCGTCGATGCGCCTGGCGAGGCGCTGTGAAAAGAGCTCGTCGACAAGGTCAGCGGGGAGCTCCACCGAAGCGAGTGTTGCCGCCGCCGACCACTCCGCGAACTGGACCTCCCAGCCGAGAGTTGCTGCGAGTTCCACGGCGAACAAACCCGCCTCTCCAGCGGCCTCCGCCAGTGTCGACATGCGGGATTGGCAGAGTGCGCGCACATCCGCGGGCACATGTACCGAGGCGCCAGCTCGCACTTCGAAGCCGCCGGTCGTGTGCTCGAGCACCCCGCGATTCACCCAGTCGCCGACGAGCTGAACCGCAAACAAGGGGTTGCCGGCGGTTCTTGCCACCACCTCTCCGGCAAGCCGCGGATGCAGGCCGAGCAGGTCGCGAACCAGTTCTGCATGGGCGCCCACGTCGAGGGGCTCGAGGGAGATGCGAGACACCCCATCGGCGGCGCAGAGCGGTTCGAAGGCCTCGCTGTTGTTTGAGTCCTTCAGATCGTCGCTTCGTATGGTGCAGATCACCAGCACCGGGAGAGGCGATTCAGCGGCCAGACTGGCGAACGCGAGTGCGTCCGCTGACCAGTGGGCGTCGTCCAGCCAGAGCACCACAGCTCGATCGCGACCGAGGCTGGCGATCCACCGACCGAGCATCGCCCTCTCGTCGCGAGCCGATGGTCGTACCTGCCGCGTCAGCGCGCGCGACAGCCCGGTCCACGCTCCAGCTTCGTCCGGCCAGAGGCCGGCGATTCGCGTCTCCAGAGACTCGCTGGTCTCGTCGCTGGTCTTCAAATATCGGCGGATCGGCTCCAGGAGATCGGTGCGACGATCGCGGCCAAAACGGGTGTGCAGTCCGGTAGCTGCTCCGACCTCGGCTGCCAGCGAACGGGTCCACTGGGCGAGACGACTCTTTCCCCTGCCAGCGGGGCCATCCAGGACCACCACGCGGCCGCGGCGCTCGGATGCGACCTCTCTGAGTTCGGACCACAACAGGTCGCGCTCGGCTTCTCGGCCGGCGATCGGCACGTTGCGAAGACCAAAAATGCCCAATCCCGCCCCGGGAAGCAGAAGGGTCTGTGTGGGCGACGTCGCGTCCCGCCAATCTGCTGGTATCCTTGGGAGATCTGCGATTATCGGTTGTGGCGTCGGGCGTGGCGGCGGGTCTGGAAGGGCTTGGGTCTCTCCGCTGGAGAGCAATGACTCGCTCCAGGTGAGGGAAGCGCTGGCGTTCGACGTCCGAACGGAGACGTCTCCGGTGGGCTCGCCGAGACCCTCGAGGGCCGATCGCGCATCGGCGGCGCAGGAGAAGCGGCTGTAGGGGTCTTTGTGCAGCAGTCGCGCCAACCAGGCCTCGAGCTCCGGCGGCACCTGGAGCGCCGCCAGCAGGTTCGGTAGGGCTCGGGAGATGTGGGCCTGGATTGCCATGTTCCGGGAGTCGGCGTTGAAGGGTGGACTACCGCTCACCAATTCCCAGGCGATACAGCCAACCGCATAGAGATCCGTCCAGGGGCCATGATCCCGCCACAGCCCAAGGCCCGCCTCGGGGGCCATATAGCGAGGAGTACCGCGCGCCTTCGACTCGCCCTGTCCCGCTCTGGGATCGTTGCCGATTCGCGCCAACCCGAAGTCGGCGAGCTGCAGATTCTCGAAGCACGGTGCGATGGGCCCATCGCCCCAAGCCTTGAGTGTCGGGACCAGCACATTGCCGGGCTTCAGGTCTCGATGCAGCACGCCGCGCGCATGCGCGTGTGCAAGCGCCGCCAGGAGTTGATCGACGATCGCCTGGACCTCCGCCCAGTTCTGTGGCGGTCGCGCGTCTTGAAGGGAGCCGGCCGCCCGCGGCATCACCAGGTAGGGAGATCCAGTCGGGAGGTTTCGTGCGGTGGCCTCGTGGACTTCAGCCGAGACCTCGCCAAAGTCCAGGACTCCAACGATCCCGGGGTGGTTCAATCGGGCAACGGCGCGCACTTCGTCTCGGAACGACTGTCGAAACTTCGGTCGTTTCGCGCCGCGACCCGTGAGGACTTTGATCGCCACCGGCACCCGAGTCGCGGTGTGGATCCCCGCCCACACCGCACCCATGCCTCCTCTTGCGAGGAAGCTCTCCACTTCGAAGGGGCCCAGGGTCGGAGGCATGCCCCCCTTTAACCCAGGTTCCTACTGCGCTTCGATAGCGTCCGCGAACGCGGTAGCGGTATCGAGCAGGGCGAGGCCAAAGGCGGCAGTGTCTTCCGCGGAGGAGAACGACGCCGCGCACTCGGGCGACTCCTGCATGTCGCCGCCCATCAGGGCTTCACAGGTGATAATCGTGAAGTCCTTCAGGCACTCGCGGGCACCTTGTCGAGCCGTGTTCAGGTCGTCGACGCTTTCCTCGGCGCCGTACAGGTCGTTGTCGGTGCAGGTCTGGGTCTGCGTGTCGAGTCCACTCAGGCAGTGCTCGAATGGGGTGCCGAGCTCGTCGGTCACGGCCTGGGGGATGGTGCCGAGGTCGGCGATCACACACTCGTCGAGGCGGGTGCAGAACGTCTCCGTGAAGCGAGTGCAGAGCTGTTCGTTGTCCTCGGTCGCGGCGTCCCGTGCAGCGTCGTAGACCTTCTGCACATTTGTGCCGGTGCTGGCGCATTCCGACGGGGCCGTTCCGACCTTGAGATCGTCGATCCGACCGGTGATGTCATCGCATTCGCCGGCGTCCGTCGCGTCTTGCAGAGCCGCGACACAGCCCTTGAGGGCTTCCTTTCCGACAGCGCCGAGTTCTCCGCTTTCGGCCTCGGCGCAAGAGGGGTCGGCGGCGCGGGTGTCGGTCAGACAGTCCGCCCGGACGGCGTCTTCGTCGATCGCTCGCTCGTCTGCGGAGCAGGACACGACGTGGTCACACATGGCCTCACAGTACGAAGTAACAGGTTCGCCCTTGCCTTTGCAGGCCATCGCCGCGAGGGCGATGACAATCAGAGATCGGGTCATTGTGGTCGACATGGTGGTTCTCCTCATTTCTCAACAGAGTGTATCTAGATATGGGGCGCGTCTGGAGGTGGTTTGGACCGTCAAGAACTGCTGGAACGCCTGGACCGGATGGAAGAAGCCTCTCGGGTCGGGGGCGGACAAGCGCGAATCGATCGCCAACATGAACGGGGGAAGTGGACCGCGCGAGAGCGCATCGAAGCCCTCCTCGATCCCGGATCCTTCGTGGAGCTGGATGCGCTGGTTCAGCACCAATGCACCGACTTCGGACTCGAGAAACAGAAGGTCCTCGGAGACGGGGTCATCATTGGCTTCGGGAACATCGACGGCCGACTGGTCTACGTCTTCGCGCAGGACTTCACCGTGTTCGGCGGATCCCTCTCGGCGGCCCACGCCGCAAAAGTGTGCAAGGTCATGGATCTCGCCATGCGAAACGGGGCGCCCATCTTCGGACTCAACGACAGCGGCGGTGCCCGCATCCAGGAGGGCGTGGCATCCCTCGGCGGATATGCCGACATCTTCCTTCGCAACACGCTTGCGTCTGGCGTCATCCCCCAGATCAGCGCCATCCTTGGGCCCTGTGCGGGCGGCGCGGTCTACAGCCCGGCGATCACCGACTTCATCGCGATGGTCGACGGCACCTCGTACATGTTCGTGACCGGTCCCGACGTGCTCAAGACTGTCACCCACGAAGAGGTGACCAAAGAGGCGCTCGGTGGGGCGGACACCCACAATCGGACCAGCGGCGTCGCGCATTTCAAGGTCCCCGACGAACAATCGATGATCGGTCTGCTCCGAGAGCTGCTCTCGTACATGCCCCAGAACAACATGGAGGAAGCGGCGCGAGTTCCCACCGAGGATCCGTCGGATCGGTCGTGTGACGAGCTGATCGAGCTCGTGCCCATGAACGCCAACAAACCGTACGACATCACCGAAGTCATCAAGTCGGTCGCCGATGAGCACCGATTCCTCGAGGTCCAGAAGGACTACGCCGGCAACATCGTCGTCGGCTTCTGCCGCCTCGGAGGCCGCTCGGTCGGCGTCGTCGCCAACCAGCCGCAGCAGCTCGCCGGATGCCTCGACGTGAAGAGCTCCACCAAGGCCGCCCGCTTCGTGCGTTTCTGCGATGCCTTCAACATCCCGCTGCTCACCCTGGTCGACGTCCCCGGCTTCCTGCCCGGCACAGCCCAGGAGTATGGCGGCATCATCAAACATGGCGCGAAGCTCCTCTTTGCCTTCGCCGAGGCCACCGTTCCCAAGGTGACCGTCATCACGCGCAAGGCGTACGGCGGTGCGTATGACGTCATGAGCAGCAAACACATTCGAGCGGATTTCAATTTTGCGTGGCCCACGGCTGAGATCGCGGTGATGGGACCGGACGGCGCCGTGAACATCATCCACCGGCGCGAGCTCGCCGAAGCCGATGACCCGGTCGCCAAGAAGGCGGAACTGGTAGCGGACTACCGCAAGCGTTTTGCGAATCCGTATCGGGCCGCAGAACTCGGTTTCGTGGACGCGGTGATCCGGCCCGAAGAGACGCGCAAGCACTTGATCCGCGCCTTCGACAGCCTGGAGAACAAGCGCCAGGACCTGCCGCCCAAGAAGCACGGCAACATCCCGCTCTAAACTCGAGGTGGGGCTAGGGGCAGGCGGGGGCGAACGACAGGTCGTCCACACTGCTTCCCGCGGTGAAGGCCCCCAGGAGGTCGCTGGTCCCCGTCGTGGGATCGAGGGTGTAGTGGGCCGATCCCGAGGTCACGTGCAGCAGGCCAAGGGTGGGATCGAACTCCAGCCCCGGCGCGTTCATCGGCAGCGTGATGTTCACCGCTCCGGACACCGCCGCACTGCTCGGGTCGATTTCGTAGACCTGGCGGCTGGTCGCGTCCATCCCATAGAGCGTGTCGGTGGCGCAGTCGTAGGCGAGCCCGCAGGCGCCGACGTTCATTCCCAGGTTGCCGATGACCGTGGCCGCGCCGGTCGTCAGGTCGAAGGACACCAGCGTATCGTCGAAGTCGTTGATGCCATAGAGTACGTCTGAGGCCCCGAATTCGATAGCGCAGATCGAGCTCTCACCGGTGGCGCCGATGGGCGTGAGAACGCCGGTGCAGGGATCGACGTCCAGGATCTGCCGTCCAATCAGATCGTAGACAACGGTGTACCCGTCATCGCGGCTGTCGCTGGCGGTGATGGCTTCGTTGTTGACCAGGAGCGGTCCGATCTCGGTGAGTGCGCCGCTGGCCAGGTCGACATCCCAGACCTTGCTGTACACGTGGTCGATGGACATGAGGGCCCACCCCTCGATCATACCGTCGTCGATGACCCCGTCGCAGTCGGTGTCGATTCCGTCGCAGAGATCGATCTCGCCGGGATTGAGGAGGGGGTCGGCGTCGTCGCAGTCACCCTCGAGTTCGACGTAGCCATCGGGTTGGTCGCAGTCGAGCACCTCGCTGCCCGGGATGCCGTAGCCGTCGTCATCTTCGTCGAGGAACCAGGTCAGGTAGACATCGTCGACGCCATCGCAGTTGTCGTCGACGTCGTTGCAGAGCTCCTCGGCGTCCGGATTCACCGAGTCATCGGCGTCGTCGCAGTCCCCCGGGGTGGCCACGTTCCCCTCTGGTTCTACGCAACTACTCGTCTCGGCGTCGGCGTTGCCCCAGCCGTCACCGTCGGCGTCCTCGTAGGACACCAGCAGAGTGCAGTCCGTGTCGGGCGAATCGCTGTCGGGGGCCGGCTCCTTGGTTTCACCGCCGCACCCCACCGCAAACAAGACGCACCCTGTGACAATCCGCATGTCCGCAGTCTACTTCAGCGGCGGCGCCGAAACACCAGCAGCAGGAGTCCGACCATCCAGGCGCTCGATGTGCCGGTCGTCGAGCAGCCACATCCACCGGAGGGCGTCTCGCCAGCGCCAGCCTTCAGGTCGCCTATTGTGGTGGGTCGGGGGATGTCCGCGTTGGGCACGAACTCGGTCCCCCCGCCATCACCCTCTGTTCCCGGCGTGTCGATGGCTTCGATCAGCGCGATGGAACACCAGAAAGTCGACGAGGTGTCGACCTCCTGTGTGCAGGTAGCCGGCTCGTATCCGTCGATCTCAACCAGGGCGGTGTACTCGCCCTCGGGCACATCGTTGAAGACATAGGTTCCGGTCTCGTCGGTCTCGACGACTTCACCGGTCTCGACCAGGACGACATCGACCCCTGGGAGGCGCTCGCCGGTGAAGATGTCCTCGACCGCGACCACTCCGGTCAAGGTTCCAGCGACCGCTGCCGTCCCGTCGATCAAGGACATGAAGTACGGCCAGTCCCAGCCATTTCCCGGATCGGTGTGGGTGGCGCCGGGCACCTCGACGTGGCCGATGATGTGGCTGCGATCGGCGGTGACATTGGTGCGGGTGACGATGTCCGAGACCAGGGCCGCGGACCCGGCGTACATCTCTGGCGTGTACCAATAGGCCGGATCGTCGACGTAGCCCTCGTGCTCGATGCCGATGCTCTCCTCGTTGTACGTCCAGTTTCCGGCGTGCCAGCCGATGTCGTCCTCGCCGACCATCTGGGTGACCTCGCCGTCGGAAGACCGCACGACGTAGTGCGCGGAAACACTGGCCGCGCAGTTCGCGAACCAGCTGATGCAGCCGGAGTAGCTGCCCTGCACGGTGTGGATGACCACGTAGTTGATGTCCGACCCCGTTCGGGAGGCCGCGGTGTAGTTGGAGCTACAGGCCTCGGTGAAGCCAACTGCACCGGCGTAGTCGATGTTGCCGGGAGGCGGAAAGGCCGGAACCGCGAGCAGCGCTGGCAGGTTCACCGGAACCCCGCCGAATCGGACCGGAACCCCCTCCGGCGAGGTGCTGTTGACGCCCCGATACACCGTTTCGAACACGTATTTGGCGAACATGGTCTGGAACTCGGGGTCGTGACTGCCCGAGAACAGCCGCACGGCGTCCCACCAGGACTCGAGATCGTCCACATCGGGATTGCCGATGTTGGCGGCCTGCTCGGCCAGCAGCGCCGCGGCACCGCGGATGTTCTCGGCCGGGTCGTCGATGAGCACGTCGGCGGACACATTGAGCAGGATCGCCGCATCTTCGAGATTCGGAGAGCGGTCCTCGCGCAGATCGGCGGGCCCGTATCCACCCCACTCGGAAGCGGCGTCTGGATCGAAGCGGGACGCCTCCCAGATCAGCGCTGAGAGCACATCCTCGGGCACATCGAACTCCACAGCGGCGGCTTCGATGGCGGGGGACAGGTCGGATGCGAGGGCGGAAAGAGCAAAAAGAGAAAGGAGCAAAACAAGACCTCCGCGCGCGCTTAATGCAAGAGGTGTACCGCTCAAAATCGACGTTTGAACGTTCAGTCTGCGACAAAGGGATCGCAGATTGTCGGCTTTATGGGGCCTCGATGGTCAGATCGGCATCACACAAGCTCTGGGCGATTGCAGCTGCGCGCTCGGCCTCGGTAACCGGGTAGTCCGAGGCGTTCACCTCGTAGGTCAGGTACGCCTGCAGTACCCGTCGGACCTCGGTTCCCGCCTCACCGCAGGTTCTGGACGCCCAAAAATCGAGGAGAGCACGCCGCCGCTCCTCGTGGGTGAGAAGCCTTTGGTCGCCGTCCATGGGCACACCGTCGTACCAAAGAGCATCGAGTCGATCGGTGAGGGTGGCCATCACCCGTTCGAGGGTCTTTTCGGTGCCCAGAGCCTGTCGCCACGCCTGGATGTGGGGACGCATGGCGTCGAGAACGGCCTGCCGACGGGCGCCCATCTTTCGTTTGTTGAGGAGGGGGATGCGACCGCTGACGGTCGGCCTGGTTGTGGCGTCGTACTCGATGGGCTGGGGGAGAAAGCCGCTCATCTGGATGTCGAGCAGACCGTCGTGGTGCACGACCAGGGCTGGATGTCCGTTGTTGGCCGCATAATGGGTGGCATCCCGCCGCACGACTCCCGGTCCATACCCATACTTCTGGAGCTGCTCGTCGAGGATCTCCCGGAGGCGGTCGCCCTCGGATTGACCGAGCACAGTGATCTCCTCGGACACGGCGATTTCCTCGGGCTCCGGCCCGGGTCGCGGGATCTCTCGCAGCGAGATCCGCGGCGCGATGACCGCGTCGACCTCGGTTTCTCGATCGAGACTAATGCCGATTACCCGCGCGCGCTGGACCAGGTCGTCGTCGTACGGGATGCTCTCGATCGCCTCGAGGAGAAGCTCAAATGCCTGGTTTCGGTCGTCCAAGACCTCGGAGAGCGCGACCGCGATGCGGCCGTTGTGTTGTGTTTTGCGCCACGCTCCCTCGAGGAGGACCCGCGCCTCGTCGGCCTTGCCCTCGGCGATGGCCGCTTCGGCCTCCCGCATGACCAGGCAGCTGTCCCAGGGTCGCTCCCGAACCGCAGTCTGTAGCCACTTGCGCGCCTCGGTGGGCTTGCCGGCATTGAGGAGGGCAAGGCCGTACGGGATCGAGGCGTTCGGGTCGTCGGGCATGCGCGCGGCCGCCTCTGAAAAGTCCAGGAGCACTCCCTGAAAGTCTCCGGTGAGTCTGCGCTCTGCCGCTCGGGCGACCCAGGTCATGCCACACCCCGGGTAGCGTCGGACGAGCTCGTCAGCGGACGGACCCACTGCCAACGGGGTGAAAGCGGCGGTGCGCTTGTTCTCCAGATCGACATAGCCCCGAGCGTCGAGGGTCCGCGACTTCAGGCACGCCAGGTAGGGCCGATGCCTCGCTGTCTCGGCGTGGCGGGGGTCGAGCTTCCGGGCCGTGTCCAGGGCGAACTGGGCGTCGATCAGCTCCCCAGCGCGCATGTGGGCCGACGCGAGATCGGCATAGAGATCAGCGCTAGTCGGCACTGCGGAGACCC
>Ga0315336_1002898_pt1 | contig 24509 bp, 18 predicted proteins | sample ASW5metaG_FD_204512 | JGI IMG/M metagenome (GOLD analysis project Ga0315336, IMG submission 204512) | Ammonia-oxidizing marine archaeal communities from Monterey Bay, California, United States - ASW #5 | ecosystem: Environmental > Aquatic > Marine > Intertidal zone | place: USA: California... | reverse complement strand
GTACTGGAACGTTTCCCGCTCGTCATTGCGAGCATCGTGCAGGGTGATCTTCACGCCACGATTCAAAAAGGCCAGTTCTTGCAGCCGTTTAGCAAGCAAGCTGTAGCTGAACTTGGTGGTCTGAAAGATTTGAGGATCCGGCTTGAAGGTGGTCTTCGTGCCCCGCTTGTCGGTGGTGCCGAGACGCCGGGCATCGCCCTTGGGGATGCCTCGCTCGTATTCTTGGTGGTAAACATGGCCATCGCGGCAGACTTCGACATCGCACCATTCCGACAGGAAGTTGACAACGGTCACCCCCACCCCGTGCAGGCCCCCGGAGGTCTGATACGCCCCCTTGGTAAACTTGCCGCCGAATTTCAGCACCGTCATCACACCTTCCAGCGTGGAGACATCGCGGTCCATTTGTTCAGAGAGCTGTTCGTGTTTCTCCACGGGAATGCCGCGGCCATCGTCTTCGACAGTGACCGAGCCGTCGGGATTTACCGCGACAAACACCTCGCTGGCATAGTCGGCCATCGCCTCGTCGATCGAGTTGTCGACCACTTCGTAGACGAGATGGTGCAGGCCCCGGTTCGTGGTGTCGCCGATGTACATGGCAGGGCGCTCGCGAACATGCTCGAGATCGCTGAGATGCTCGAGATCTTTTGCGCCATACTCGCCGTTGGGGGCGTCGTTTTCGGGTGGTTGGTTTGCTGTTGCCATCTTGGATTGAACTACCTGGTTGTTTGTTTACTGCTCCGCGGCTGATGCCCCGTCTCAACGAGGTCTTGCCCGTCTTAGGGTCACGAAATCTGTCCGATGCGGAAACGAATCTGCTTGATCCCGGTCTCTGGCAGTGCCATTTGCATGGTTTTGATCAAAGCTTCCTTGCGAAAGGAAAGTTCCTGCATCAGGAGCGAGTTAGCGACGAAGACCTCCAAGGTCCCGCGACGGATGGGTCCGACCTGGGTCTCCTTGGCCAGTTCTTCACCGACCGCTTCTTGCCACGCGTTTTCCCGCTCCTCCGCGGCTCGTACCTGAGCATAGCCCCGCCGCTGAGCTAACTGGGCCATTACCTCGTTGATCCGCTTCGGCTGGCGGCTGTAAAACCTGCGACGCTGTGCCCTACGACGTCGATCAAAGACAGTAAAATCGCCCTCTAGCGGATCGTCGCGGTTGCCCTTGTCGGGAAGGCCGCTCATCGGTCTCGTGCCAAGGGCATGATCACGTAGCCATAGCCATCGTCGGTGCTACATACCGCCGCGCTTTCAGCATCTTTGACTTCTAAACAAAACGTTTTTTCCGAGTCGAGCACCTTGAGAAAATCCCCCAGATATCGGGGATCCAGCGTGATGGATAGTTCGTCCCCATCGTAGCTGATCGGCAACTCCACTCGAGCCTGGCCTACTTCCGCGGCGCGACCGGATAGAACCAACATGCCCTCGCCAAAAGTAAAATCGACTCCGCGGCTTTCTTCGCTGGTCACAATGGCCGCCTGGCGAACTGCCAGATGAGTCGCACCTACGGCCAACTCCAATTGGAAACCTTTGCCCTGTTCGGGAAAGACCTTCCGCCAATCGGGAAAGCGGCCCTCCAGCATACGTGCCGAGATCGTCGCCCGGGAACTATGCACCAGGAATTCGTTGCCGCGAATCGCGAGTTGCACCTCCGCGTCATTTGGCCCGATCGCCCGTTCGATCAGCTGCATGGCTCGCGTGGGCACAATCGTAGTTTGGTTTTGGACAGTTGGCTCGCCGGTCGTCCCAATCGAGCCGGTCATCTTGGCAAGCCGTCGCCCATCGGTACCGATGGCCGTGATATGGCCCTCCTCGAATTCCAACTTGACGCCGCCCAGTGCGTATCGACTACTTTCGCTATCGGTCGCAAATGCGGTTCGACGAATGAGTTCCTGCAGCAGCCGGGCGGGGATTTCGAAGAAACCCTGCTCTTCAAAAGGCGTCACCAGAGGAAAATCGTCCGGATTCTCCGCCTGCAGGTGGAATTGGCTCCGCTCGCCACGGATGGTCGTGCCCTGACCGTCGGACTCCAGGTGGATCGTTTCATCGGTACTTTCGCGAAGAATCGAACCGAACCTTGCCACCGGAAGCACCACCACTCCCGGCAGTTGAATATCGACGCCCGAGACTTGGTGCCGAATCCCAACCTCCAAATCGGTGGCCAACAACACCGCACTTTCCGCGGATACCTCCAGTTTGACGTTTTGCAGAATCGGCTTGGGGCTCCGCTGCGGAGCTACTGTGGATACGGTTTGAAAAGCCTGCAACAGTTGCTCACGGTCGCAGGAAATCTTCAAGGATTGACCTGTTTTCCCTCGACCACCCGCCCGCTCGGCAGACGATGACTCGGGTTGATGCGGCTGCTTTTCGGTAGGGTTCTCAATGGCGGTTGTCACCGAATTTCCTCCTGATTCCATCTTGATCGGGTTTCTGATTCAGCCAGTCACCGTTTCGCTGTAGGCGAGTGTGGTACCTGGTCACGGGTATTGTTTTCTTAATAGTAAATGAATTTTATATTAGTAGTATTAGAGAAGAAGCAAAGAATGTTGGATTGCGAATTGCGTGGGCTGTAAACGAAGGGACAAGCAGAGGTTAAGGACAACTAGCAGACGTGGATAACAAGTTGGCAGAGTGTTGACAGCAAGTTGTTACACTGTCGGTAATTCAACCGGCACTAAAGCAGTGGTTGTAGTGAAGCAAGGCGACGGAATCTGGCGCCGCCTGTCGACAACAGGCCGACGTTTTATCAACGGCGATAACAAGGCGACCCCAAGCAACGCAGCTGTCGAGCAAAGTTGAACATCGTGATTCAAGTCGTCGAGGACATAGTCTGTTATGGGGCGGTCAAAATACGTTGTAAGTCGTCAATCGTCTGTTGTGTAGCGGTATCATTGGCCAGCGAACCGCGAATCGTTCGGGCGGCGTGCATGATTGTCGAGTGATCGCGACCCCCCAACGCGCGGCCAATCTGGGCGTAGCTCAAGTCGGTCAGCGTGCGGGCCAGGTGAACAACGACCCCCCGAGCTTGAACCAGCGATTTCCGCCGCGAATTACTACACAAGGCCGCTTGGGTTACCGAGTGGTAGCGAGCGACGACAGAGACAACCTGTTTGAGTCGTACCGCTTTCTGGGCCGTAGAGGCGGGCTCGAGCCTTTGGTCCGCTGCCAAATCACACTGGGCCAAGGCCTGAAAAAGCCGCGGTGCGGGGCCGTCGATGGTTTGAGCGATTTGTTGTAGTCGGCTGGCAGGAACGTCGACGCGTCGTGCGTCTGCCGCCAGGGTCAGTATCTCCCGGCGGGCCGCCAACTCCGGCGATCGTATCGGCACAATCAGCCCCGCGGTTAAACGATCTCGCAGGCCCAGCTCTAGATGCGAAAGCGTAGCCGGTGAAACATGGGCGGCAATCAACACCAGACCGCCAGCTTCAAGGATCCCGTCAATCGCATCGCGCAACTCCCGTTGAACCGACGTGCGATGCGACAGCTTCTGAAGATCTTCCAGCACGAACAGTTGTACGCCGAGCAAGCGATCTCGAAAGACACCAAGCACATTTTCTTCACGGGCAGCCTGCAATTGGCGAGCGAAGTCGGCTGCGGTGAAATAGGCTATCGAATCAGCGCCGAGCAACGATTCCCACCGCCGCACCACGCCCCAAGCCAAATGCGATTTACCGCTGCCACTGGGACCGGTCAGTACCAGAGGATTGAACAGATGGCCGTCAGCACAAAGTGTTTCGCCCTGTAACAGTCGCGAAACGGCAAGAGTCGCCAAGCGATTCTCCGGACCAGCTACAAAGCAACTCGGCGCAGAAAAATCGGTCGCTTTGGCAGCGCCAAGTCGGCTCGGCAATTCGATTCTCGTCACACCATCGACCACAAGGGTTCCGTCCGCACAACCGTGCTATATTCGAGGCTCGAATCGAGGGGAAAAACGGCCCAGCACCACCGGGCGAAAAGGCAGAAAAACCAAGCCCTAAGTCTACCCGATAGGACCCTTTTCTGGGAGGAGCCAGGGAGGTTTTTTTAGGCTCCTGGCAAGCTTCGTAGACGTTGGCATACAGCGAGGATTCGGTCGCAACCCTGCTCGATTTCCTCGGCCGTTGTAGTACCCCCCAAGCTAAACCGGACCGAGCCGGTCGCCTCCTCTTTCGACAGCCCCATCGCCACCAGAACGGGCGAAGGCTCGCTAGAACCGCTGGCACAGGCCGAACCCGAGGCACAAGCCACGCCAGCCTGATCCAAAGCCATCACCAACGCCTGTCGGTCGAGACCCACAAAGGCGATGTTCGAGGTGTTCGGTAGCCGGGGGCTGTCGGCGGCCACAACCCGAGCCTTCGGGTATTGCTGGCAAAGGATCTGCTCGAATCGGTCGCGAAGGGCGCGGATCTGCTCGATTTCTTCCTCCTGCCGCTGATGCCACAACTCCAGGGCGCGGCACAATGCGACGGCCAGAGCGACCATCTCGGTGCCCGGTCTGGAGCCTGCCTGCTGAAAGCCTCCGAACAAATCTCCCTGAAGTGCCTGACCCTGCCTGAGCAACAACGCCCCAATGCCCAGCGGACCATGAAACTTGTGGGCCGCTAGGCTCAGGCTCGTCACACCGAGCTCACGAAAATTTACCGACAACTTTCCCACCACTTGGCAAGCGTCGGTGTGAAGTGGTATTCCCCGCTCGCCACAGATCGCCGCCAGCTGAGCAACCGGCTGCAAGACGCCGGTTTCGTTGTTGCCCAACATCAGGCTGACCAGTCGGATTTCTGCCGATGGTTCCTGGCTTGAAAGCAGTTCGAGCAGCCGCTCAGCCTGAACCACTCCAGTGGAGTCGGGCGCGAGCCGATCGACCTGCCAGCCCAAGCTCGAGAGATGCTCCGCCGCTCCGGTAATGCTGGGATGTTCTACAGCCGAAATGATTAAACGCCCCGGCCTAGCCTGACGACCTCCCACCAGACCGAACAGAGCCAGATTGTTCGCCTCGGTGCCGCCACTTGTGAAGATCACACGATCGGGCTCGCTGCCACCGACCTCAGCACCCAGCAATTCCCCGACCCGCTGCCGGGCATTTTCCAGTGCCCGCCGCGCCTCTCGGCCCGGTTTGTGCTGGCTGGCCGGATTCCCACCGTAGCGAAGCGAGGCCTCCCGAAGCGCATCGGCCACCTCTGGCAGCAGCGGCGTGGTCGCGTTGTGATCCAAGTAGATCGTGTCGGTCATGCTGGCATTATAGGGGTCAAAAGGCACGGCAGGCAGTGGGAAGATCCGCCCTACGGGGCAGGGCCGCCAACTGCCATTGCCCCGGGAATTCCCAGCGAGCTATCATCCGCCGCCCTCAATCCAGTTGCAAAGAGAAATTCATAGTAGGGACCAGCATGAGCAACCAATCAAGTCTAACCGTTTGGATGCGAGCCGGCGTAATGCTAACGGTCCTGATCGGATTGCCGGCAGTCTGGGTTTATTTCGGCCCGTTACCGCCGGCGGCCCAACAAGCGGTCGACCACTTCGTCCAGTCGGTGAAAGAAACTCTGGGCCAAGCGGCCCCCGAGATCGCCGTCGAGCAAACGCCTGTTGCGCCGAAGTACCAGGCGCCTCACGATACGGTCCCCGCGCGACCGGAGGCAGAGGCTTTACTCGCAGATATTTCTCGCGGCGAGCGATCCAAGCCGCTCGAGCCCCTGTTGAAGAAACTCCGCGACCGCGGCGTCTTGGAGTATCGGCTGGAACATTGGGGCAGTGGGTGGTACCGTTTCCGTTGCGACATGCCGCTCTCGACAGATGTTCAACACGCCAGGCAGTTCGAAGCGATAGCAGAGAATCCGTTGGCGACGGTCCAACAGGTCGTTGGCGAAGTCCTCGCCTGGCATCCCAATAGCTCGGCAACTACACACCAATAGTTCTTCGGCGATTCGCTTTCTTCGATATCAGACCATGCGTCGAATACCTCCAACGTTGGGTGAGCAACTGTCGAGTTCCGCACTGCGGTACGGGCATCCCCCCGTCGGTACTGAAAGGAACCGACAATCCGTCTCGGCCCGGCTTCCCAGCGTAGACGTCTCCAGGGAGGGAGAAGCCCCGCACGACACCGAGCAGACCGATTCTCCAGAGGAAAAGCTGGCCCGGCTGGAGGCTGTGCTGTTTCTGGCTCGAGAGCCGCTGTCGACGAGAAAACTGGCCAAACTGGCCCAGCTGGACGACGGGACCCAAGCTCGCACACTGCTCAAGGAGCTCAGCGGCCGGTACGACCGCCGCGACAGCGCCCTGCAGGTGGTCGAGATCGCAGGTGGTTTTCAGCTGCTAACCCGGCCCCAACTGGCCGATTGGATTCGTCGTCTGCACGGGGGCCCCGAGCAGCTGAGGCTTTCTGCCCCGGCCCTGGAAACCCTATCGGTAGTAGCCTATCGGCAGCCTGTGATACGAGCCGAAATCGAGGCAATTCGGGGCGTCCAGTGCGGAGAAATCTTAAGAGTGTTGATGGAACGCGATTTATTGCGTATTGTCGGTCGAGCCGAAGATCTCGGCCGCCCGTTCCTGTACGGTACCACCAAGAATTTCTTGCAAGTTTTTGGCTTTCGCCGCCTGGAACAAATGCCGCCGATCGATCAAATCGGTAAGATCGAGGGGAATCGAGCAGGCTAGCCACGCTCAGCCTGAGTTCAGCAGTGTCGCAACCAATCTGGTGCTGAAGGAGAGAAAAAGTGCAGTCTATCGTGAGTCCATCCAGATACAGCTTCGCATTCTCTTCCACATTGTCTTTGTGGAATTCTAAGGAAACCGCCGAGGATGGAACCGATACCGAATCCGAATACGAGTATGAATACGTCGACGAAGATGAAGACGATGACGACGACGAGTACGAAGACGAGCCCGTAGCGGACGAGGATTTCGAGGACGAGGACGAGGACGATGACGACGTGTTCGAAGACGGCGATGACGAAGACTACGACGAAGAAGATGACGACGAAGATGAAGATGAGTTTGAAGATGAGTGGGAAGAGGTCGCGGACGATGACGAGGACATCGACGCCGAAGACGATTCCGATGATCTGGACGAAGACGTAGATTCAGACGCAGAATCAGACGAAGATGAAGACGAGGAGTACGAATACGAGTATGAGTATGAGTACGAAGAAGGTGAAGGTTCAGACGAAGAGGAAGCTTAGAAGAGCGCGCTTTTCTAGAGCAAGTTGGTTGCGTGTGTTCCGTGAATTCGACCTTGCGTTGCGAAACGCAGAACCCGCTTCCGTAACTTACCGGCGTGTTATTCCAGCCCGAACAGCCTTCGCAATGCTTCGAGCAAACCGTGGTGCGTTCCTTCCTGGGACGCATCGCGCAGCGACGCCAGTGGCGGGTGGAGCAGCTTGTTAACCAGGCGATCGGCAAACCGCTCGATCTCATCGCGGGAACGAGGATCCAGTTCTGGCAATTTGGCGAACAGACGATCTAACTCTTCCTGTTTCGGCTCTTCCAAACCGCGGCGGAAATCGGCGATCACCGGCACCGTCATGCGATAATTCGAATCGGCCAGAAATCGGCTCATCTCCTCCTGGATGATCAGCTCAGCGGCGGGGAGTTCCTGGGCTCGGGCGGACAGATTCCGTTGGCACACCTGTTCCAGATCGTCCAACGAGTAGAGATAGACCCCCAGCATGTCGCCGATCTGGGGCTCAAAGTCCAGCGGAACAGCCAGATCGAGTACCAACAACGGCCGTTGATGCCGAGCGGCGGCCACTCTCTGCCCGAACTGATCGGCTAACACAACCGGCTGATCAGCACTGGTGGTGCTGATCACAAGATCGGCAGGGACAAGCTGCTCGTAAAGCGCCGACCAGGGGTGAAACTCGCCAAGCCACTTCTCGGCCAGACGCTCTCCTCGATTGGTGTCCCGATTGACGACGTGGATTCTCTTTGCGCCTGCTTTGCGAAGATACTGAAGTGTTTCCTCGGCCAGCGCGCCCCCGCCGATCACCAGGATGTACTTGTCGTCAAAACGTTCGAAAACCCGATTGGCAAATTCAGAGATCGCCACACTGGGAATACTCACTCGATGTTTATGCAGCAGGGTCTCGCCCGTCACACGCTTGGCAGTGCGAAACGCGGATTGGAACAGCTCGTGCAGCACCGGGCCGGTCGAACCACAGGCTTGGGCCTGCTGATAGGCCTTTTTCACCTGGGCCAAGATTTGAGGTTCTCCAACGACCATACTGTCCAGGCTGGCGGCGACACGGTAGAGGTGCTTAACCACGGCACTGTCCGAGAGTGTCGAAATCTGCCCTTCAAATTGCTTGGGCGAAACGTCGTGAAAATCGATCAGTGCGTCGACCAGCTCATCTTGTTGAGGAAAGTCGTTGGAGAGCGAGCTAGCGGAATAGAACTCCACGCGATTACAGGTGGAAAGCAGGGCCATCTCGGTTGTAGGAAAGCGACCGCGCCAGGTCTCCAGGGCGGTGGACGTCTGCCGCCCGCCGAAAGCCAGTTTTTGCCGAACGTCAGTTTTCGCGTCACGATAGGTGCAGCCTACCAACAGCAGCTTCATCGGACCCCTCCGTGCTGCCAGAGACCGGTCGTGATAATCGTCGGCTCTACGTTGGGTGCCTGGTGCAGCGAATCGGACAGATTGAAGTTCAGCAGCACCAGCAGCAGGAACAGGATTGCTGCGACTGTCAGATAGGCCACTTTGCGACCCTGCCGAGCCGACGGGTAGACCAGGCGAAACACCTCGGCCAGCAGCAGCCAGGCAAACATGGCGGTCAGACTCATAACGACCGGGTCGTTCCAAGGAACCAAGTTGTCGCCCTCCTGACGAGCCAGCCGGCTCACCAGTCCAGCAAAAAAACCGCCGCCAACACACATCGTGGCGATGCCCAGGCAGCGGCTGTTGCTACGCCCAAGCCACTCGAGACTGGGCAGACGGACGCGATGGCCAGGTAGCAGCTTATGTTTCAGCCGGTAGCTCTGCAAAAGATACATGGTCCCGGTCAGGAATCCGATCAACACGGCCAACGTACCGACCAACAGCAGCACACCGTGCACAAGTCCCCAAAACCGGGGAGCTTGAAACGTCGCCAAAGGTGTCATGGAAGCAAACTGGGCTGCGGCAATCAGGGCCAGCGTGGCTGGCATCAGAAACAAGCCAAGCGTCGAGCGAGGGTAATAGCATACGGCGGCCAGATAGATGATCGCCAACGCCCAGGCGGCCGTCAGATACCAATCGTGCTGGCTCGACAACGGCGCGGAGGGCATCTCTTTCACTCGATGAGCGAGATACCAGGTGTGGGCCACGATTCCTGCCGCGGTCGTGCCGATCACCGCGAACCGCCGCCAGCGAATACTCGCCCAGACGCCCCACAATTCCAGCCCCAAGCTAATCGTGTAGCTTGCGGCGAAACAGATAACCGAGATTCCTGAAGACATCAATCCGGTACCGACAAATTCACAGTTGCGGCCTCCAGGCGGGTCTGAACTAGGCTCGAGCCAATCGGCTGCGAGCTAAGCACCCCAGGGGTGGCCAACCACGCAGGGAACTTCTCTCATTGTTCTCCATCACCGGCAGCCTGTATAGAGACCAAGCCATTGCCTACTTCGCCGGAGCTTCGCCATCCAGGCCGTACTGTTTGAGCTTCTTATGCAGCGTATTGCGGTTGATTCCCAGCCGGGCGGCGGCTTTGATCTGCACGTTGTCGCACTGAGACATCACCTGGGCGATCACCTCCCGCTCCACCCGATCGACAATCTGGCCATGTAGATTGTTGTCGGTGTCGGCGGCAGCGGCCAAACCCGACTCGACGAGTTCCTCGGCCAGCGTATTGAAATCGGGAGTCCGTGTCCCGGGCGAACGCGTTTGCTTTCTGCTGGTGACGACTTCCGGAAGGTGGTCATGAGTCAGTTCGTCCCCCGGCTCCATCACGACCGCCCGCTCGACGTAGTTCTGCAGCTCGCGGACATTCCCCGGCCAGTGATAGGCTTGCATCGCCTCAATTGCTCGCGGCTCGATATGCGCCACGTAACGATCGTTCTGTTCGTTGTAGAGATCCAAAAAATGCGAAACCAGCAGCGGGATGTCATCGCTCCGAAGTCGTAGCGGAGGGAGGCAGATCGGCACGACGTTCAAGCGATAGTACAGGTCTTCGCGAAACTGGCCTTCGGCTGCCAATTCCAGTAGATCGCGATTGCTCGCAGCGATCACCCGTGTATCGACTTCAATGGTCCGCGTGTCACCCACCCGCTCAAACTCACGCTCCTGCAACACGCGTAACAATTTAACTTGCAAGTGCAGCGTGGTCGAATTGATTTCGTCGAGAAAGATGGTCCCTTTGTGGGCCGCCTCGAACCGTCCGGCCCGGTTGTCGATCGCGCCGGTAAACGCGCCGCGCACATGGCCGAACAGTTCGCTTTCCAGAAGATTCTCGCTGAGGGCACCGCAGTTGACACGCACGAACGGACGGTTTTTTCGCGCACTTAGCGTATGAATCGCTCGGGCGATCAGCTCCTTGCCCGTGCCCGTTTCTCCTAGCAACAGCACCGACGCATTCGAACGAGCCACCTGCCGCGTCACCCGATAAACCTCTGCCATGGCCGGGCTGCTGCCAATGATTCCCGGCAGCGGGGCGGATGCGGAATCCTGTAGGTCGACTGAACTCACTTGGGCCATGACCAATTCGGGGGTTAGCGGCCGGCTGTCAGGCAGGCAATCGAGCAGTTTTCGTAACCGCACGTTCGAGCGAGTATCTTCGGATTCTCTCAACCATGCCAATTGGAGAATCGCTAATGGCTCGGCACAGGGGACTGCAAAACGAAGCTAAGGGTCGGACGCTGTTCTGCCGGGGGATTCGATCGTGTCGAGTAGCTGGCCTAGCAGCTCCTGCACCGCGGCGTCGGCCAGTTCGCTGGCGTTGTAACGTTGATATTGAGTGCGAATTTGCTTGGTGGTCAGCCGTTTACCGAATCGTCCGACGCTCTGAGCGAACGCCTCAGCCGCCCGGCGACGCAATTCGATTGACCGGCCCGTTTGGCTCGCAAAATCTAACAAGGCCAGCTGACTGCCGGAGGTTCCCAGCGCGGTCAAAACATTCAGCGAGGCTTCGGTAAGCTCCGCCTGAAACAGCGACTGCTCAGCCAGCTGGGCATTTCGCAGGAGCTCGTCGTAGGGGTGCTTGCTTTCCAGTAGCTGGGCAATCCACGCCAGCGCCTGCGCCGCTTGATCAAGATGTTCTCCATTCTCGACAGCGACAAAATTCCACAATGCCCGTGGCACAGCACTGGAACCGGCAAATGGACTTTGCGGAGAAATCTGCATGACCGACTGCAGCGCCGCATACCGTAGCCGGCGGTTGGGGTGCTTGACCAGTTGTGCCAAGATCGTGGGCAGGCCTGTTGACGAAGCCAAGGCCTCAGTGTCACCCCGCTCTCCGAGCAACTTGATGCAGGCGATGGCCGCAGAGAAGTGCCCGCGGCGAACGGCCTCTGCCAAGGTTTCGTTTACTTCGGCAATCGGCAAGGAATCAGCCAATTGCCGTGCGTCGCCAGCTACCCCATCGCCCAACAGATCGGCTTGTTGGTAGGCGTAGATTAAAGCCAGATGGCGATCTTGCGGGCCGGCGTCTTCCAAGCGGCCCAACAAGCGTGCCAGCCGCGCGGCGACGAGCACCAGACCTTGCTCAGAGGAGACCTCTCGGCCCTGGAGTTGCTGAGTTTCGGCATTCCATAGCCAGACGGTCTCCATTGAATCATCCCTTGATTCGACTTGAAGCAGACGCGCTTCAAGGCGATCGATCTCGCGGTGAAGCAGCGTGGCGGCCTCAGCCGAGCTGGGACGCGAAAGCCCCAGCTGTTTCAGGGCGTCTTGGGCAACCTGGCTAACTGCCGGATCGCTCCCTGCACCATTGGCCAGGGCTGCAAGTGTCGAAGCCGCGGTGAGCACTTCCTGCCGGACGCAAAGCTCTGCCAGATCGATTCGCAGCTGCCCCGTGCCTTCGGCCAGACCGGCCAGGATCAACGGGTCGGCAGCCGGTCGCAATGCAGCGAGTGCATGGAGCAGGCTGCTTCTGCGGTACTCCGGTTCATCGGTCGGGTCGTCCGATGCGGTAGTTGCCAGGCGAGCCAACTCGTGAAAGCAGGCCGCGGCGCCGTGGATCCCGGTTGCCTTCAAATCGACAATCGCCGCGTAACGGATTTCCGCCGACGGGTCGTTTAAGTCAGCAATCAGCTTAGCGATCCGGCGCGGATCTTGTGCCCGCTCTTGGGCCGCCGCCAGACAAGCTTCGACGAACTTAAGAGCGCCAGAGAAATCGGTCGTTTCGTCCGACGGTCGCTCCATCCGCGCCAGTCGCAGGAACCGGGCCGTACCGAACCGATCGACCAACGCGGCCCGAGTTTGCTGATCGAGTTTCGCCGAGAGCACCGGTTGCAACAGCACCGACGCCACCTGCGGCTCGCCCAGGTCGAGCAAAGTGAACACCGCAAAAAGTCCGTCAGCTGGCTCAGTGCGCGGCATCTCCAGCACCGCAGCGACGGCCGGCCCGTGTTGGGCCGCCTCCTCTAGCAGCGCTTTGTCTGAGCTACTTTGTGCAAACATCGATTGGCAGAACACTCCGATCAGAAGTGTCACCAGAACAGCAAGTGTCGCGCTCGGTCGCGATTGAAAGTGTTTGTCCATGGTTGGCAATAATCGTGGGGGTCAAAGGTGTCAAAACATAGCTGTCTGGAATTCGTATGAAGCTTGGTTCAGCTAGGATAAACGCTCTTTCCACTGGGTCACCTGATGGGATACCTGATCAGGAGCGGTCGAGCCGTGACTGACAAACGCCGCCACCGCCCGCTCGACGCCGAGCGATTGGTACACACTTTCGTCGAACGACGCGTCGACCGCCTGGAATTCTTCCAGCGGTAGCTGCGCCAACGGCAGGCCTTGCTTCATGGCCGAGGCAACCAATTGACCGATGGTTTTGTGGGCAGTCCGCTGTGGTACACCACGGCTGATGAGCAATTCCATCAACGTGGTGGCGTCGAGATAGCCTTGTTCAAGCCGTTGGGCAATCGCGTCGCGGTTCAACTCCGCCCCGGCGATCACCGCCGCAGCCAGCTCCAGGCAGGCGGAGACCGTGTCGAACGAGTCGAACACCGGCAGTTTGTCTTCTTGCAGATCGCGGTTGTAGGCCAGTGGCAAACCCTTCACGAGCACCAGCAAGCTTTGCAGATTGCCCACCACGCGTGCCGTCTTGCCGCGAATCAGCTCCAATACATCGGGGTTGATCTTCTGCGGCATGATCGACGAGCCAGTGCAAAAAGCTTGCGGCAGGCGCAGAAAACCAAACTCGCTGGTCGACCAGAGAATCCACTCCTCGGCCCAGCCGCTTAGATGTTCAGCCAACAGCGTCAGCACAAAGGCGAATTCGATGGCAAAATCGCGGTCGCTCGAAGCGTCCAGGCTATTGGCCATCAAGCCTTCAAATTCGAGCTCGTCGGCGACTTGCTGTCGGTCGATCGGGATCGAGGTCCCAGCCAGCGCGGCGCCGCCCAACGGCAGTTGATTCACCCGGCCACGACAATCGGCCAAACGCTCGCGATCACGCTGCAGCTTCTCCGTATAGGCCAGCCAGTAGTGGTTGGCCAACACCGGCTGGGCACGCTGCAGGTGCGTGTAACCGGGCAGCACCACGCCCTGATCTTGATCACAGCGGCCGACCAATGCTCGTTGCACGTTGTCCACAAGCTGGTCGAGCTGGTCGATCGCATCGCGAATCCAGAGCCGAAAATCGGTGGAAACCTGGTCGTTGCGGCTCCGGCCGGTGTGAAGCTTGCGGCCGGCATCGCCGATCTGCTCAACCAGCGCCCGCTCGATGTTCATGTGAACATCTTCGAGCTCTTCGCGAAATTTGAAGCTGCCGGAGGCGATTTCCGTTCCGATTTTCTCCAGTCCGGCGACAATCTGGTCGCATTCTCCCCCATTGAGCACGCCGACCTGGGCCAACATGCGGGCATGGGCCACGGAACCGCGGATGTCGTGGACGGAGAGTCGGCGGTCGAGGCTCACGCTCTGCGTGAACTTCTCCAATCGGGCGTCGGTCGCCCCCTCGAACACACCATCCCAAGGTTTATCAGACACGGCATTATCATAGAGAGAATTTGCAGCAACACGTTCACCCTAAGCACGTTACGCAAAGGTGTCAACGAGTTACAGGCAGTCGATGCCTAAAAACTGGGCAGATCAACACCCGGGCCCAAACCGACTTCCGGCTAGGCCAATTGTAGTGGTTGCTAACCCTCCTTTGGGTGTCTCGTTAGGGGTCTCGATTGCTCGGTCGGCCACCCTCGCCGCAACCCTCGGATCCATGAATCTCAGCGATTCTGCCCCTTTCTTGCCGAGATTGGGAGTCGGGGGACGAAATACGATTCCCGGCAGATAGAATTGGATCTGGCTAGTCTGTGCTCGATTGCTTGAAGCTGCCTGCCGCCCGAATACCGGAGACGTGTTATGAGCGAGTTGGTCGATAAGATTTTTCAGTTGCAAACGCCGTTCAATATGGTTGTGATCATCGTGATCGTCGTGATGGGAGCCGGGATCATTACCGGGGTCGCCAAGCAGATCCGCAAGTATGCCGGCCATCGCCACGAACTCGACTTTAAGCGAGACATGCTCGACCGAGGGATGAGCGCCGAGGAGATTGCCCTTGTCATCGAGACCACGGCGCCAAAGGAACCGTCAACTCAAAACTAGCAGGACCTACGCTCGTACCGGTTGGCGTAGTCCAATGTCGAAGAGCATCCGCTGCCGCTGCAAGTTCTCCGTAGCGAGCCAATCGATCGGGGGTAGGGTCGGCTCTTCGGCGGCCAGCGCCTGGGCGATCCGCCCATAGAGGTGGCAAGGCCAGCCGACCAGCCGGCGGTGAACCAATGCAGGAGGCACAGCGAAATGATCGGCCAGGCGATTGCGGATCGCTCGGGCCGCTTCGTCGATTTCCACCCAACCCAGCTGCTGGACAAGCTCGCTGTAAGCTGCTTCAGCAACGGCCAGAACGGCACTGGCGGGCAATAGCATCGCCAAGGCGAACTGCTCGCAGGCACGCAACGCGCGAGGCCAGTCGATTGACGCTCTCAGCCGCACAAATCGGGCGGCATTCAATGGGGGCCTGTCCAGTTCGCCCCACATTACCACTGGCGCGAAGCAGGACGCCACGATCAGCCGGTAACTGGACAGGGGCCGCGAGTCGGCCAAGATGCGATCGACAAACAGGACCAGCTGACCGTCCACGTTAACAACACACGCTTGGACGCTAAAACGCGGTACCATCCCGGCGACAATCTCCAGCCGAACGTCTGCCTCGCCTTCCAGCACCGCTTCGACGTCGACCGAGGCTGCCGCCACCTGAACGTCGCGCCGTCCCAACAATCGTCGGACACGCCATTCGATGGCCAGCTCGGTCAGTGAGGAAAGATCGAATTGGTCCGGAGTGTCGCGTTCCCCAGTCTCCTGGGTCGACCCCGCACCGATCCCTAGAAAGCCGGCCAGTTCCGCAACGGTCGTGGTGTCCAGCGGCGGTCCGTCGTCGGTTGTCCACCACCACAACAGGGCTGAGCTGTCGAATTCTTCCGGAACAGATTCGTCTTGTTCGGCGGCAGATCGGGCTGCCGAACTGAGCAGCTCGGCCCACGGATCGGAGTTTTCGGCAATGCCCAGCACGTCCGCCACCCGACGCAGCTGTGTCTGGCGCTGCCAGGCAGCACGCCGACCCGACTCGATGGCGCTGACCGTGGATGCCCGCTGCTCCACCAACCCGGCGAACGTACGCAGCCCCAGTCCGGCTCGAAGCCGATGACGTCGAAGCTGTAAACCGAACGAATTCATCCCTAAGACGGTCCTCCCTGAAGCCACCGCTTGGCAGACCAGCATTTCAGCTCCAGGGATTCCGCTCTCCCGGTTTTGTCAGAGGCATGTGAGAGGATTGCAGCAAACAAGCTGACCGAATCGCGGATCCTCGATGATAGTGAATCTGTCCCAGGGCGAAAGCCTGTCCTCCGCAGACTTGAAGCTATTACCTCCAACGGGCTACGATAGAGCGGTTTTACACTTACTTTAGTCCTCGGACGGGCAACTCCGACTCTGACCTGCGAACTCTAACCACCTCAGACCACTGTGCCTCGACGCGACGACATCCATCGTATTCTGTTGATTGGTTCCGGTCCGATCATCATCGGGCAGGCGTGCGAGTTCGATTACTCGGGGACCCAGGCCTGCAAAGCGCTGCGCGAAGAAGGTTACGAGGTCGTGTTGGTCAATTCCAACCCGGCCACGATTATGACCGACCCGGCGACGGCCGATCGGACCTACATCGAGCCGCTTACTTGGGAGATGGTCGCCAAAGTGATCGAGGCCGAGCGGCCCGACGCTTTGTTGCCGACGCTGGGTGGACAGACCGGCCTGAACGTCGCGATGGATCTACACGCCCACGGCGTGCTCGACAAGTATGGCGTCGAGTTGATCGGCGCCAACGCCGACGTGATCGACAAAGCCGAAAGCCGAGATCGCTTCAAGCAAGCGATGGACTGCATCGGCTTGGAGGTTTGCAAGGGCAAGACGGTGCAAACAATCGAAGCGGCCCGCGCGTGGATCGACCAGATCGGCCTGCCGGCGGTGGTCCGGCCCAGTTTTACGATGGGCGGCAGCGGCTCGGCCATCGCCTACAACCGGCACGAGTACGACGAGCTGGTCCTCCGCGGGCTCGATCAGTCGCCGACCAACGAAGTGCTCATCGAAGAGTCGATTCTCGGCTGGAAAGAGTACGAGATGGAGGTGATGCGCGACGCGGACGACAACGTCGTGATCATCTGCTCGATAGAAAACTTCGACCCAATGGGCATCCACACGGGCGATTCGATTACCGTCGCGCCGGCTCAGACCCTCTCCGACAAAGAATATCAGCGGATGCGCGACGCCAGTCTGGCGGTGATTCGGGAAATCGGAGTCGAAACGGGCGGTTCGAATATTCAATTTGCGATTCACCCCGACACCGGCCAGATGATTGTGATCGAGATGAACCCGAGAGTCAGTCGCTCCAGTGCACTCGCTTCCAAGGCGACCGGGTTTCCGATTGCGAAAATCGCTGCCAAGCTGGCCATCGGCTATCGGCTGCACGAGCTGCCCAACGATATTACCCGGGAGACGACCGCCTGTTTCGAACCGACCATCGACTATGTCGTTACCAAGGTCCCCCGATTTGCTTTTGAGAAGTTTCCTGAGGCTGACAACACGCTGACCACTCAGATGAAAAGCGTCGGCGAAACGATGGCCATCGGCAGCACGTTTAAGGAATCGTTCCAAAAAGCGATCCGCGGCCTGGAGGTCGGCAGTTTTGGTTTTGGTTCGGACGGTACCGATCTGTGGGGGACTGACGAGCAGCCCGACGAATTGGAAATTCGCGCCAAGCTCTCGGTCCCTGGCCCGGAGCGGCTGTGGTATCTCCGTTACGCCATCAAGAGCGGGATGACTCTCGAGGGGATCCACGAGTTGTCTGCTATCGACCCTTGGTTTTTGGACAACCTGCTGCAGATCGTCGAACTTGAGGAGAAGATTCGCGAGATCGGTAACTTAGAAAACATGACGGCCGAGCAAATGCACACAGCCAAGCGGTTTGGTTTCTCAGACCGTCAATTGGCGATCATGCTCGGGTGCACACAGAACGAAGTTCGCGAGAGTCGGCTTCAGCAGGGCGTTTGGGCGACGTTCAAATCGGTCGACACCTGTGCGGCAGAGTTCGAAGCGTACACGCCGTACTATTATTCCACCTACGAAACCGAAGATGAAATACCGTCGAAGCAGCAACGGTTCGATGCGCGCGTCGCGCGGTGCGAGCAAGAGGAACCAACAGCTCTTGGGTCGCCCGCTTCACAGCCCGAGCCTCAAACGATCATGATTCTCGGCGGTGGGCCGAACCGAATAGGGCAGGGGATAGAATTCGACTACTGCTGCTGCCATGCCAGCTTTGCATTGCGCGAGTTGGGTATCGAATCGGTGATGGTCAACAGCAATCCCGAGACGGTGAGCACCGATTACGACACGAGCGACCTGCTGATGTTCGAGCCGCTCACGGTCGAGGACGTCTTGAACATCTGCGACCGAGTCGAACCCGATGGTGTGATCGTGCAGTTTGGCGGTCAGACGCCGCTCAACCTGGCGCGGGCCCTTTCCCTCGCTGGCGTGCCGATCATCGGTACCACCGTTGAGGCGATCGAACGAGCCGAAGATCGCGAAAAGTTTCAACAGCTGCTCGATAAGTTGGGGCTCCGTCAGCCAGAGAATGGCATTGCCCGCACGATGGATCAAGCCCGACTGATCGCCAGGCAGATCGGCTATCCGTTGCTGGTCCGCCCCAGTTTTGTCTTGGGCGGTCGGGCGATGGAGATCTGCTATGACCAGTCGCAGCTGGAAAAGTTCGTAGTTGAAGCGTTTATCGCTGCGCAGGGACAGCCGGTGCTGCTCGATCGGTTTCTGGAAAGCGCCACCGAAGTCGACGTCGACGCCATTTCCGACGGCGCCGACGTGATCGTGCCGGGCATCATGGAACACATCGAAGAGGCGGGCGTTCACTCGGGAGACTCGGCCTGCGCCATTCCGCCGCACAGTTTGCCGGAGGAAGTCGTGCAGGAAATCCGCGCGGCTACGGTCTCTATGGCACGAGAGCTTAACGTCGTAGGGCTGATGAATGTGCAGTTCGCGGTCAGGTGGGAGGCAAGGGAGCCCAGTTCAGAACTCGTCCCGGTTCTCTATGTCATCGAAGTGAATCCCCGTGCCAGCCGTACGGTTCCGTTTGTAGCCAAGGCGACCGGCATGCCCGTCGCCAAGATAGCGGCCAAGGTGATGGCGGGGGTTTCTCTGGCCGAGCAAGGGGTGACCGACGACCCGGTCCCCAGCCACGTGTCGGTCAAGGAGAGTGTTTTCCCGTTCAACAAATTCGCCGGCGTCGACATCGTGCTGGGACCCGAGATGCGTTCCACGGGCGAAGTGATGGGCATCAGTTCTCGTTACAGTATCGCCTTCGCAAAAAGCCAACTGGCCGCCGGCACGGTGCTTCCCAGCTCGGGAACGGTTTTTGTCAGCGTGGCCGACCGTGCCAAAAGGCCGGTGGTCGACCTGGCCCGACGGTTGCACGAGTTGGGATTTTCCCTGATGTCCACCCAGGGAACCGCCAACGTACTCAAAGGGGCCAACATCCCCGCGCGGCTGGTGAAGAAAATCAGCGAAGGCCATCCGAACCTTCTCGACTGGCTGTCTGACGGTGAAGTGGCGTTGGTTTTGAATACACCCCGGGGCAAAGGCGCGCGGACGGATGAAGGCAAAATCCGCGCGGCGGCCGTTAGCGCCGGCGTGCCTTGCCTGACGACCATCGAAGCCGCCACCGCGGCAGTTGCCGCGATGGAAGCGCTCCGCGAAGAGGAGATGGGCGTGCAAGCGCTGCAAGATCGATTTGTGAAAGCAGTGCTGTAACGATTCTTTCCAACGTAGCGCCCCGTTTCATTTAGACGCGCGAAACTCTTCATTAGCCGGAGGCACACCTGCCTCCGGGCCGCGCAGCAACTCGCCATGCTGGCAGAAACAATGATCTTTCGTCGCAAGTCTCGACGACCTATCATCCGCCCCCATGGTTCCCTGCACTCTCCAGAGCAACGTTGCCGATGTCCTTTCGCTCGGGCCACGCACGGCCGGGCGGTTGATGCAGGTCGGTGTGCGGACCGTACAAGAGCTGCTCGATGCCAGTCCGCAGGCGACCGCCAAGCGGATCGCTGATCGGCGACTTTCGGCCGTAGCCATCGTTGCCTGGCAAAACGAGGCGCGGCTGTTGGTCACCGTCGAAGGACTTTCCTGGGAAGCGGCCCAAATCCTTGTCGCGGCCGGCTTTACGCGTGCCGAGCGAATCGCCCGAGGTTCGCCGACCGCGGTGCTGGCAGCGATTGAAGCGATCTGGTCGGAAGAAAGCGCAACGAACCGGTTTTCCGCCACGCTGCAGCCCGCCTTTGCTGACGTAAGTGGTTGGATCGCCAAAGCGCGCCAGGCGGCGGAGAAACGGGCTGCCTGATGCGGCGTTATTGCTAGCAACGCGGTGGAGATTAGCAACGGTCGATTAGTGAAACGAAGAGTTGATTATCTTGCGGAGGCATTCCTTCCAAACTTAGTGTGTAGTCTCTTCGCGATTCAATTTCTTGCATCGACAAGCCGTGCTAGCAACGCGGTGAGATTTCTACCACATCTTTGGTGCAACTCTTGCGCTTGCTACAAGAACCTGAACAACGCGCGGCGTGGTGGGCAACAGGCAGATCGGAGTGTGAAGAATACAGGTTAGCATCGCAAGAAAAAATTAATTCGACGTTAGCTCAAACCGACCTTGACCGAGTTTTGCGGCTGTCGTATTCTCCCGGCCCACGAACGAGACAGAAACTGCCAAACGATTCCCAGGCAAGGAAGCCAACGCGAAGGCAAGGAAGCCAAGCACTCCCTAACGCGGAGCGAATACAGCTCTTTCTTTCTATTCGCAGCACGAATCGGTGGCGCAGAGCAAGTCAACTCAACGCTGCGAGGAACTTAAAGAACTACTGAACCACGTGGTCGGGTCAGCAAGATCACTCGGCTGACCCCGGAGCGGTCGGAGTAGGCACGGAAGCCTCCCGCCGCTGCGAAACACTCCCTGTCGAGCAGTCCCGACACAGCTGTTCGACCGCCCGCCCGCAAGCGTCATTGCGTCCAATCGCTCCTGGAAAGGTAGCGCGTCCTTTGCCCCCCTGGGACGTACGCTTTTCTGGGAGCTTTTTTTGCGCGCAGCCAGCGAATAGCCCGGATTTATTTTCTAGCGTTTCTCTGTGCCGCTGATGTAGAATAGAGTTGGTCTAAGCAACCCGCTACACAGGTCGCAAAATCGAAATGCAAAGCGACGATGAACTTTGCCTCTGCTTTCACGTCACGCGGCGCAAAGTGGAGAGCTACCTGAGAATCGAAAAGCCGCGCCGCCTGGCCCAGCTGAGTGAATGTTATGGCGCCGGGACCGGTTGTGGCTGGTGCAGGAAATTCCTGCGCCAAATGTTCGAAGCGGCCGTTGAGAGTGAGAGCCGAGAAGTCGAATTTCCCGCTGCCCAAAGCTATGCCCAGCAGCGAGGCGATTACGTTCGGGCAGGAGGAGGAACGCCCCCGGCAGGGGCAACGCCGATTGGGCCCAATGGAGGACCTGGCTGTGAATGACAGCGTGTCGCCCTGGGGACTCAAGTTCGTCCCATCGACTTGCCGCTGGCTTGTCGGCGTGTTATAAGCGCTAGTAGGGCGACGGGCGTTTGGTGTACTTCTGTTGAAGAGGCGATTTGGGGGCGATGAGCCACGTTACCCTACGAGTGTTGGACGGAGCTGATCGCGGACAGGTTTTTGATAGCCTGGACCCGCCTATCACTATTGGACGCGAAGATGGCAACTCGGTTCAGCTCAACGACGAGCGAATCAGCCGCTTCCACATCAAGATTCAGGAGGACCAGGACAAGCTGGTACTCACCGATCTGGAGAGTACCAACGGCACGCGGGTCAATGGCGAAGACACGCAGCTACGGATCTTGCGTTACGGCGACGTGATTGCGGTGGGCCGGTCGGTGTTGCTCTTTGGGACCCGAGATCAAATTACCAACCGGCTTGTGGAGCTACGAAACGACGGTATGACCGCCACGAGCGGAATCGGCACCGAAGATTTAGCCCAGCGCGCAGATTCGGCCTCGATCAGTTTCGAGTTGCGGTTAGGCGCTTCGGAAGACTTGCAGAGCACGCTGCACATTCCATTGCCACCAGAGTTGCCCGAGGAGCTAACTCCGGGCCAGTCTGCGCAAGTCTCCGAGCTATTGGAGTACTTGCATTTACGCACTCGACAACTGGTCCGATCGGCCATCGTCGACGATCAGGAGGAGCGTGTCACCATCTCTCTGGAGCATTGGCAGGAAGTGCTCGACATTCAGTCGCTTCTAGCCGAATATCTCCGCGTCATCGGCAACCCGGGCGGAAGCCAATAGCGCTGGATGCGCCTCGCCAGTCGATTCGCAGTATCGCAGTTTGATGCGCAGGGTGCGATTGGGGAAGGGCTATTGTCGCGAAAAAATTTCCCCTGTCTCGCGATGCGTCTGCGGCGTTACAATGGCGGCTCATCATCTCGACAGGTCGCCCGGGGAAGGAGCCGCATTTGAGCACGCCATCGTTTGTGCATCTGCATTGCCATAGCCATTTCAGTCTGTTGGACGGGGCTAGCCCGATCAATAAGCTGGTCCAACGGGCTAAAGCGTTGGGCATGAACGCGTTGGCGCTGACCGATCACGGGAACCTGTACGGCGCGTTGCAGTTCTATCAAGCCTGTCGCAAGGAAGAGATCAACCCGATCTTGGGCTACGAGGCGTATGTCGCGCCCCACAGTCGCTTCGACAAAGGTGGCGCACATAGCAGCAAAGACGCCAGTTACCACCTGACGCTGCTGGCTCAGAATCGTACCGGTTTCAATAACTTGGTGAAGCTGGCCAGCCGGGCGTTTCTGGAAGGGTTTTATCACAAGCCGCGGATCGATCGCGAGCTGTTGGCTGAATATTCCGAGGGCATAGTTTGTCTGAGCGGGTGTGTGTCGGGTGAATTCAGCCGAGCACTGCTGACCGGCAGCGGTTCGGCCACCGAGCAGCAGATCGCCCAGGCCATGGAAATCGCCGGCTGGTTTCACCAGGTTTTCGGTGAGCGGTATTTCATCGAGATCCAAGACAATGGATTAGAGATCCAGCGGCAAGCGCGCGAGGCGGCCGTTGAGGTGGCCCACAGAGTCGGCCTGCCGCTGGTGGCGACCAGCGACGCCCATTATGTCAATCAAGAAGACGCCGAAGCACAGGATGTGCTGTTGTGCATCAACACGGGCAAATTTCGCACCGACACCAACCGGCTGAAGATGGAAGGCGATCAGTTCTTTCTGCGCAGCCCGGAGCAAATGTACGCCGCTATTCCTGACCAAGCAGAAGCCTTGGCCAGGTCGCAACAGATCGCCGACAGCATCGATATCGATTTGGAGCTGGGAAAGCGCCACTTCCCCAGTTTCGAACCTCCGGAAAACAAGACATCAGAAGTATACTTGCGAGAACTTTGCATTGCCGGTCTGCGTCAACGGTATGCCGACAACCCACAGCGCTGGGAAGGCGACGATTTTTCTCAGGAGGTTCTCGATCGACTCAACCGAGAGCTGGATGTCATCGTCAAGCTAGGTTTCTGCGACTACTTCCTGATCGTCTGGGATTTCGTTCGCTTCGCCGTCGAGCGAGGCATCCCTTGCACGGCCCGCGGCTCGGGCGTCGGTTCGCTGGTTTGTTACGCGTTGAAGATGAGCCACGTCTGCCCGTTGCAGTACGATCTGCTGTTCGAACGCTTCTTGGACGAAAGCCGGCTGGAAGCACCCGACATCGACATCGACTTCTGCAAAGAGCGTCGAGGCGAAGTCATTCAATACGTGAAAGACAAATATGGCGAGCAGAACGTCGCTCAGATCGGTACGTTTGGAACCTTGGCAGCCAGGGCGGCCATTCGTGACGTTGGCCGTACGTTGGGGTTGCCCCTGTTTCGCGTCGATCAGGTGGTCGCCATGGTGCCCGACCAGTTGGGTATTACCCTCGACGCAGCCTTGGAGCTGAGCGACGAACTGAAGCGGACCTATGACGCCGACTCCGAGATCCGCGAGCTGCTCGATCTGGCTCGCAAAATCGAGGGCCTGGCCCGCAATGTCGGCACTCACGCCGCGGCGGTGGTGATCGCCGAGAAACCGGTTGACGAGTACGTTCCGCTACAGCGAGTCAAAGGTAAGACCGAAGTGATCACCCAATGGGCGATGGGCGATGTGGAACGGGCCGGCCTGCTGAAGATGGATTTTCTGGGACTGCGGAATCTTACCATCCTGGCCCATAGCATCGAGCTGATCGAGCAATCAACTGGCCAGCGAGTCGATCCCTATCAGTTTCCCCTGGACGATGCGGAAACGTTTGCCTTGCTTTGCCGAGGCGAGACCAAGGGCATCTTTCAGTTGGAAAGCGGCGGCATTCGCGATCTGTTGCAGCGGATGAAGCCCGATCACTTTCGAGACGTCATCGCCACCAACGCGCTCTATCGCCCGGGACCGCTGGAAGGCGGCATGGTTGACGATTACATCGAAGTCAAGCATGGCCGCAAACCTGCCAAGTATCCGCATCCGGTGATGAACGAGATTTTGGAAGAAACGCACGGTGTGATGGTCTACCAGGAACAAGTGATGCGGATTCTCAATCGCCTGGGTGGGATTCAACTTTCCGATGCGTACACCTGCATCAAAGCGATCAGCAAGAAGAAACTGTCGATGATCGCGAAGTTTCGAGAGGAGTTTGTCGACGGGGCGCAGAGCCAAGGTCTGGGCAAGAAAAAAGCAGATGAGCTGTTTGGCATGATCGAGAAATTTGCCGGCTACGGGTTCAACAAGAGCCATTCGACTGCCTACGCATTGATCGCCTACATGACCG
>Ga0315336_1002897_pt1 | contig 24514 bp, 22 predicted proteins | sample ASW5metaG_FD_204512 | JGI IMG/M metagenome (GOLD analysis project Ga0315336, IMG submission 204512) | Ammonia-oxidizing marine archaeal communities from Monterey Bay, California, United States - ASW #5 | ecosystem: Environmental > Aquatic > Marine > Intertidal zone | place: USA: California... | reverse complement strand
TTGGCGCGCAGCACAAAGCCGGCGGGGAGCGATTGGGAGCGAGCGATCTCCTCGAGCTCGGAACATTGCCGGGAGTTCAATCGAACCAGGCTACCTTCAAAGGGCATATAGAGAAGACGTCTTCCCTGTATGCAAGGTTACTTTGAGACAGTCCACTAGTTTGGCAACCCCCCGATCCTTAAAGCATTCGACCGAGTAACGTGTCTTAAGCTTCATTTCGAGGTAGATCTGTTGCTTGGTTAGGTTCTGACGCTCAAGGGTTTCGGGGACTCGCATCCGTAGCTGACGACTCAACTCTTCAAGACCCGCTTTGTCAGGGGAATACTTTACGTACAGGTAATCATAAAGGTGGGCGCAAATGTCCTCATCGCTTTGGGTGCACAAAAGCACGTCCTTAGTCGTTTGCAAGCGCTAAGCCAACTTCCAATTAAACATTTGTGTTGTTGGTTATCACATCAGCCACGGTAATATTAATCCGCATTATTTGATCCTCAACATCTTTTGGTAGTTTGAGAGATAGTCTCTTTGTTGTGTAGACCTTGAAAACGTCAACCTTCACGCCTCAAATACGCGATCCAACCACTGTTAGCGGAAAGGTATTGCGACCATACATTTAGGAATGTAGTGTTTTTCAGGGGCGCCGTCTTCTTGCGCGAGTTCAGTAGTCATTGTGACCTTCCACCTGAGGCGTAAACCCTGTGATCCATAGTGGGCTCTACGACTAGATTGCTAGGCTGCTGGGGTTTTCGGACGCATGCGCGACATTTCTTTGAATCCCAAGCATACACGTTGTGGCGCGCAGTTGCAATCACGCGCTGTGAGTTAGCAGAGGGGGTGTGATGTCCCCTCTCGTCAGGCAGTTTGGGTGACACGTGGTAGACACTAGAAGCGGGAGGCCGCATCCATTACCGCCCAACCCAGGCCGAAGGCATGACTGGTTTCTCCCTTGGCATCTTTGCGTCTTGGTGAGAAACCAAGCGCCCCTTCGGCTTTTCTATTTCCGGGCCCAACTCGCCCCCAAAAAGGATCAAACGTCATGAGTACTCGCAAACAAAGAGCAGCTAATCGCAAAAATGCACAAAAATCCACCGGTCCCAAAACCGATGAAGGCAAACAGCGTTCCTCCCAGAACGCTCTCCAACACGGGCTCTACGCCATCGAATCGGTCATCCCGGCGAGGACCCTGCCGACTTCGACGAACTCTGCAACGAGTTCGTCGAGCGTTTTCTCCCCGATGGTCCCTACGAACGCTCACTCGTTCGCCAAATGGCCGACGCCGAATGGCGGCTCCGCCGCATCATGCGCCTCGAAGCCGACTTCCTCAAAGCGCTGTCGAAAGCGAGCGCGAAAAGCACAATAAATTCCATCCCGGCAAGCCCGAACCAGACGAGTCCCTACTGCGCGGCCGAGCCCTGCAAACCCGCACCGTCGAGCTAACTCGATTCGAACGCTACGGAGCCCAACTCAGCCGCCGGCAACGCCAGGCCCACCAAGCCCTCATCGAATGCCGCAAACAAGAAAACCAACAGTACGCAGCGGTGGATAGGCCCGCCCACAGCCCCGCGACCACAGCAGTCCGCGCGAACCCTTCTATCACCCCGCCGGTGACCCATCCGGGCAAGAAAACGATGCAAGGGAACGAACCCGGTTTGATCCAAGTGCAACAGAGTCAATGACATCCGACCAGCCCGGTCAACTCGACCCCGACGAATCCGCCGCCTAACCCCTCGTCGGAGCCAAGGCAACCAGCCGCAAGGAGACGCAATCGGAACTTCACACCCTGACACAACCTGCCAAACCGGGACGCCAACACAACCTGTCCGCCCCCCGTGCATCCGAGATCCCTACTGTTTCCTAACCAAGGTCCCCGCTGCGCTGAGCCCCAACAAGAACTTCAGCATGTCGAGCCCGGTGTACGTATGGTGCAGACGCCAAAACGGCGCATCTTCCGGGGGAACAGGCTCTCGGGCCACGAAATCCAGCACCCGGCCCAGACGAATCGTCTCGGGCACGACATAAAGCTGGAACGCTACGACAATCATGAGCATCGCGCCCACCATCATCAGAACGGCCCGTGAGCTTTTCCCGCCCCACGCCAGCCCGAACGCAAGTAAAGCGATGGGAATCTGCAGCATCCCCCAGCCGTCAAAGAGCAGCCGGTTGACCTCGCCTGCCTGGTGACGGGTCGCTAACCGAATCGCCTCGGCATCGAGCCCTGAGGTCGTCTGCACGAATCCTTCGACCGGCGCCTCCTGTAAGGCCTTGGCGACGGCGAAGTTTTGCGTGGCGACCAGCCACATGAAGACGGACGCGCCAGACCAGATGCCCAGAACGAATAGAAGAATATGACGCTGCACGGTAGCTACAATCATGGCATGGACGAACCGGTGGCGGTTACCACCACGCGGGCGGGCAGGGTCTTTCAGACTTCGTTACTCATCCTGGTGACGGTCGGGTTCCTGACCGTGGCCTCGACCGGGCGCCTGGACGTATTTCCCATCGGTATCTTCACGACCGCCCTTCTGTTCAGGATTCTGATCTCGGCCGGAGTCGTCCGTGTTTCGTTCCCACGGAAACTGGTTTCTTTCCTAGCCGTCGCTTACCTGGCCTACTACTGCTACGACATCTTCGCCGGCGGCGTGCAGTCGTTGCAGCGGCTGATTCCGGCGACTGTCCAGATGTTGTTCTTCTTCACGGCACTCAAGCTCGTGATCGCGAACCGAGGACGCGACTACTTTTACCTGGGAATACTGGCGTTCCTCCACATGCTGCTGGCGTCGATGTTCATCGGCAGTGTGATGTACCTCGGTCTACTGTTTCTCTTTATCGTGGTCGCTATTCTCACCTACACAAGTTTCGAAATTTTGAAGAACTGCGAATCCAGTGCGCGCGTAGCCGAGGATTTTGGCGCGCTCAGCAGCCGCCATCTCGGACGCCGTCTGACGGTGCTGGCCGGGGTGCTGGGGCTGGCCGTTCTGATTCTTAGCGCGGGTCTCTTTGTTATCTTCCCCCGCACCCTCGGCATCTCATCGCTGCCCGGTTTGCGCGGAGATTTCCGGCTCGGCTTTGCGGACGAGATCGACCTCGGCGCGACGGGCACGCTGGCGCTCGACGATAGCCCCGTGATGCACGTCGAGTCGATGAACGGCGCTGGTCTTGAAGGGCTGCGGTGGCGTGGAGTCGGCCTGTCGCGGTTCAACGGCGTACGTTGGTCGGCGCCGGTGGGAGGCGAGGTTCCGCTGTCGCCCGATCTGGCCGCTTTGCAAGGCGAACGCCGAAGGGCCCCCAAAGGGCGCGACGTGGAATACGCCGTTACGATGCAGCCACTCTGCGTCAAGGCGCTTTTTCTCACCGGGTTGACGGAGACGATCCATTTGTCGCCGCGAATATCGCAGGACGTGCGGGTGAACATAACCGATTCGTTTCTGATCGATTCCAACGATCTACAACCCTTGCGATACGGAGCGAAGGGCTGGGTCTCTGATCGCGACTCGTTCAAACCGGCTCCCGTCGTCGAACTGTTCTCCGAGAAGTTTAAGAGGACTTACCTGCAACTGCCCGCGATCGACACGCGCATACCGGGATTGGCTCAGCAGATCACTGGCCCCCATCACTTGCCGCTCGACAAAGCGAAGGCAGTAGAACGGTTTCTACTGAACCAGTACGCCTACATCCTCGAGCTACCTAAGGAACGCGCCGACGACCCCCTGGCGCACTTCCTCTTCGAGCGGCGCGAGGGGCATTGCGAGTACTTCGCGTCGGCGATGGCCGTGATGCTGCGCAGCCAGGGCATCCCGTCTCGCATCGCGGCAGGCTTTTACGGCGGTGTGTACAACCCGCTTACCGGCCGGCAAGTCATTCGCGGCAGCGATGCGCACAGTTGGGTCGAGGCCTACATCGATCGCTATGGCTGGTTGACGTTTGATCCCACACCACCCGTCCCCGGACTAGCCGGCCGTTGGCTGAGCTACTGGTTGGTCTTGGACGCTATTGAGTCTTCGTGGACGAATTGGGTCATCGACTACGATGTCAACCGTCAGTTGGCTCTCGCCAAGGTTGTCCAGACAAAGACGCGCAACGCGGCGTGGGATCTCATTTCCTGCTCGGCCGCCGTGGCCGAGTTCTTCGAGGGCATCGAGCGCCGGATGAAGGGCTTACCGGTCTCGCCCGGCAATGTGCCCTGGGTCCTCATGGCGATGGCACTCGCAACCGTCATCTTGCTGTGGCTCAGTTGGGTTTGGCTCCGGCCTCGCTTGATTCTCTGGTATCACGCACGCCGCCTGCGCGTCGGCAGGGGGGTGATGAGCGATTGCTCCTACCTCTATGCGAAAGCCCTTGATGTCCTGCGGCGGCAGGGATTTCGGCGTGAAGCATGGGAAACCGCCGAAGAGTTCGCCCAGTCGATTGATTCAGCCATGCTCCGCCGGCGTTGGGAGGAGATCACGGTTTCGTACAATGCGGCCCGGTTCGGAGCCGATGTCAAGGCTGCTCAGCGGCTCCCCAAACTGGTCGCGGCACTCCAACAGTCTCGCTAACCCGCGCTGCCAGACCGCCCCGCCGGTACAATGAAGATTCCAACGGCGCGAACCATTGTCTTGCGCTGGCTCCTTCCCTATGAAAATCGGTTTCGTCAGTCTCGGCTGCCCCAAGAACCTCGTTGACAGCGAGGTCATGATGGGCACACTCGAATCACGCGGGCACCAGCTCACGACCGACCCGAGCGAGGCCGATGCGCTCGTCGTCAATACGTGCAGCTTCATCGACCCGGCCAAGCAGGAATCGATCGACACGATTCTGGAAATGGCCGAGTACAAGAAGTCGGGGAACGCCCGGCGTTTGGTCGTAGCGGGTTGTCTCGTCGAGCGCTACCGTAACGAGATCCGCAATCAGATTCCCGAGATCGATGCGGTTCTCGGCACCAATGAGCTCGACGACATCGTGACGCACTGCGAAGGTGGATCAGTCGCCGATGGCGGTGTAAACCCCTACCTCTACGATGACCTGACACCCCGCCGTCTTGCCTCGCCGCGCCACATGGCCTACGTCAAGGTCAATGAAGGCTGCGACCACCCTTGTACGTTCTGCATCATTCCGCAGTTTCGCGGCGGCTTCCGCAGTAGACGGTTCGAGTCCGTTGTGAAGGAAGCGACGCGCCTATTTGCCGGCGGCGTACGAGAGATCAATCTGATCGGACAGGACACCACGGCCTACGGTGAGGATCTTGGTATAGAGAACGGCCTGCCGTCGCTGCTCGACCGCCTGGCGCGGATCGAGGGAGCCGGTTGGATTCGCTTCCTCTATGCCTATCCGAACCGCGTCACGCAGCGACTGCTCGACACTATCGCCGAACACCGCTCGATTTGCAGCTACATCGACATTCCCCTTCAACACGCCAGCGCGAGCGTTCTCAAGCGCATGAAGCGTGGTGCGTCCGGAGACGTGTTTCTCAAACTTGTCGAACGAATGCGCCGCACGATCCCCGGTGTCGGCATTCGTACGACCTTCATCGTCGGGTTTCCCGGCGAAGCGGACGAGGATTTTGATCAGCTCTGCCAATTCGTCGAGGCCGCCGAGTTCGACCGCGTCGGGGTGTTCGGCTATTCCGACGATGAACACAGCGCCAGCTATCATCTGGACCGCAAAGTCCCGGCGGGAGTGATCTATCGACGCAAACGCCGTTTGATGGCAATCCAGCGTAAGATTTCGCGCCGCCGCAACCGGGCGCTTGTTGGCCAACGGTTCCGCATTCTCGTCACAGGACCTTCGGCTGAAAGCGATCTCCTTTGGGAGGGCCGTCTCGAAACGCAAGCCGAGGAGATTGACGGTACGACCTACATTGTCGATGTTGACGGCCGTATGCCCACGCCGGGCGATTTCGGAGAGATTCAGATCACACGCGCCGGGGACTACGACCTATTCGGAAAGATTGAAAGTGTCGAATCCGCGCCCGCGCCGCTGCTGACGGAAGCAGTTGCACCTGTCTTGCTGCCGGTGTTGCAATAGTCTCTCACCCCAGTTTCTCGGTCGGGGAAGTTCGGTTTGGCTCAGAAGCAAAAACCCAAGTGTCCGATATGCGGCAAGCCGGCGGGCCCACAAGCGAAACACTTCCCGTTCTGCCGGGAGCGCTGCCGCACGATCGATCTCGGCAACTGGGCGTCCGAAACCTACGTAGCCCACAGCCCGGTCACAGAGGTCGACGAATTGTTCGACGCGCTACGGAACCAATCTTCGGATGAATAAGCCCGATGAATAGGCGCTGGGCGCTGGCCCTCGCCACCTGGGGTGGTCTTGGCTACTTTCCGAAAGGGCAGGGTACCGTCGCATCCGTAGCCGCTATCTCGATCTCTTACGGGGCGATGGAAGCGTTTGCGATCGCGCCGATTTGGTCCGGCGCCGCGGCGCTCTGTTTGTTCCTTCCCGCGATTCGGTCCTCCGATGTCGCTGCTGAACACCTCGGCCGCCACGACCCGCCACAGGTGGTGGTCGACGAAGTGGTCGGGCAGTGGATGACCGTGGCGGCGGTAGCGGCGGACTCCTGGCAATCGTGGCTGGCCGCGCTAGTTTTGTTCCGCGTATTTGATATCGCCAAGCCATGGCCGATTCGAAAATTCGAGGCGCTTCCGGGCGGGCTCGGAGTCGTTGCCGACGACGCGGCTGCGGGGCTGTGCGCTATCATCGTGATGTTAGCTTCGCAGTACTTTTCAGTTTGGTCTTAACTCCCACATCCACGGAACGGTCGAGCGGAAATAGGCTCCCAACCTCCGGAATAAGAACAGTCGATCGAGGATGAGCGCTAAGCGGAGCAGTACCAATTCTCGGCCCGTCATCGAGTCGGTAACGCCGCCCGCCGCCATTTCCGGCGGTGATTTCGAGGTCCACGGACAGCATCTCTCATCCGACTTGGATCACCGCCCTCTCGCAATGTTTGGTTCGATCGAAGCACGCCTCGTCGTAGGTGGCTCGAAGTACGCCGTGGTCCGCGTGCCGGACGACGTCACCGAGAGCCGCATGGTCATGGACAATGGCCGTGACAAGAGTGATCCGCACCCCTGCGATGTCGGGTTGACGATCGCCGAGAATCTGCACCCCGTTGCCAGCCCCGCCGTCGACACGGACGGTAACGTCTACACCACCCGCAGCGGAGCGCGCGGTGAGAAGGTTCCGGTCTCCATCTTCAAGATCGATTTGAACTTCGATGTAAAACCGGTCGGCGCGGATATCATCAACCCCACCGGGCTCGTGTTCAGCCAGACCGGCGACCTGCTCGTATCGAGCCGCAACAACGGCACGATCTACATGATCCGCCCTAACGGCCAGACGGAGGTCTACGCCGAAGGCATGGGCGTAGCGACCGGACTTGCGTTGGACCCGGACGGCAACTTGTTTGTCGGTGACCGCACCGGAACGATCTTCAAGATCAGCCCGGAGCGCCAGATCTTCGTCTTTGCAACCATCGAACCGTCAATCGCTGCCTATCACTTGACCTGGGACCCAACCGGTTTTCTCTACGTCACCGGGCCAACCACTTCGAGTTTTGACAACGTCTACCGTGTTTCTTCGGAGGGTGAAGTCAGCGTGTTTTACCGCGGACTCGGTCGGCCGCAGGGCATGGCGACCGACTCCCAGGGGCGCTTGTACGTAGCGGCGTCTCGCGGCGGCCGCAAGGGGATTTTTCGGTTTGCGCCGGATGGTGAGATTTCGCAAGTCGTCTCCGGGCCCGGCATCGTCGGTCTCGCCTTCCTACCAACCAAAGAGATGGTTGTCGCGACGGGCAACGGCCTCTACCGTATCAATAGCTCGTCGTGGGTTGATGGGTAGCCGGAGGGTCTGGCCCTCCGCCGCGAACTGTGACTGCTGAAATCATCGCCGTCGGCTCGGAGATGCTCACCCCGAGTCGCATCGACACCAATTCCCTTTTTCTCACACGGAAACTGAACGAGCTTGGGATTGATGTTGTTCGCAAGACGATCATCGGTGATGACCGCGTGCGTCTGGCGGATGAGGTTCGGCAAGCGCGCGGGTCATCGCAGATCGTCATCATGACTGGCGGCATCGGCCCGACGATGGACGATATCAGTCGCGAGGCTGCCTCCGACGCCCTCGGAGGTGAACTTGAATACCACCCCGAGATCACCGAAGCCATTGAGGCTCGCGTTAGCCGGCTTGGCCACCGCAAGATGGCGGAAATCAACAAGCGTCAGGCCTACGTCCTGAAAGGCGCCGAGGTATTGCCCAACGCCATGGGTACCGCTCCCGGCCAGTGGTTCGAAGACGAGGCCGGAATCCTAATGCTGTTGCCGGGACCCCCGCGGGAGATCGAGCCGATCTTCGAATCGCAGTGCTTGCCGCGTCTGCGCAAGCTGGAATCTCCCTACCAGTTTTACACCGCTTCGCTACGAGTCGCGGGTTTGCCCGAGTCGGAAGTCGACGAACGTATCGCGCCTATCTACACCGCCGATGCGCGGGTCGCGACGACCATCCTGGCGTCGCCCGGCGAAATTCAGGTTCACATGCGCGCTCAGGCCGCTACCGAAGAGGAGGCTCGCGTGATCGCCGAGGCTCTCTCCCGGAAGGTGGAGACGGAACTCGGCTCCAGCGTATTCACGCGTGAGAACGAGCCACTCGAAGCAGCGCTGATGCGCCACTGCGTCGAGCGAAAGCTTACCTTGGCTGTAGCGGAAAGTTGCACTGGGGGAATGATCGCACAGAAGATCACTGCCGTTGCCGGAAGCTCGGACTATTTTCGAGGTGGCCTTGTCACCTACTCGAGCGACACCAAGCACACCTGGCTCGATGTATCCGATGAGACATTGGCGAAACACGGGGCGGTCAGCAAAGAGACCGCGGCAGAGATGGCACAGGGCGTGAGGGCCCGGTTCAATACCTCGATAGGGATTGCGACGACGGGGATCGCCGGTCCTGGTGGTGGTACGCCCGACACACCTGTAGGCACGGTTTTCGTTGCGGTCGCCGACGATGAAGGCGCCGAGGTTAAGGGCATGACGATCGGCGGCGAGCGCGATCGTGTCCGACTCTGGGCCACGCATCGCGCATTGGATCTGGTCCGGCGACGGGTGCTCAGCCGGGAGTAGGCCTCTGTCGCTAATCACTCAACCTTGCTCGCAACAGAAACGACTTGATATTCTCGACAAAGCCCTAGTTGCATCGACCGGCAAAGAGCTTCCACGGAGAAACTATGTCTGAACCCATCTCTCGACGCCGTTTCGTCACCACTTCCGCCGCTATGAGCGCGGCACCCGCGCTTCTAAGCGCGCAGGCCGCCGGCGCGAAAGTCAACATGGGCTGGGTGGGACTCGGCAATCGCGGTGGCAAGCACATCGCGACGATGCTGCATATGGGCAAGGGCGAGGTCCACATGAAGGCGATCTGTGACACCTTCTCGCCGCGCTTGGCCAAGACCAAGGACGAAGTAGCGACCATTCAGAAGATATCGCCCGAGACATACAACGACTACTACAAGATGCTCGATGACAAGTCGATCGACGCCGTCGGCATCTTCACACCCGAGCATCTGCACCGCGACATGGCGATCGCCGCGCTCGAAGCCGGTAAGCACGTCTACTGCGAAAAGCCGCTTACTCACACGATCGAAGAAGGCTTCGACATTCTCAAAGCCGTCGAGAAGAGCGGTAAGAAGTTCCAGGTCGGAACGCAGCGGCGTAGCGCGAAGATCTATCAGAAGGCCAAGGAGATTTACGAATCCGGCGTCCTCGGCAAGGTCGTCTACGCCCGCGCTTTCTGGTATCGCAATAGCGCTCCCAATAATCCCGCATGGCGGTACGCGATTCCGTCCGATACCGAGCCCGGTAACACCGACTACGAAAAGTTTCTCGGTCCCGCGCCCGACACCGCTTTCAACAAAGAGCGCTACTTTCAGTGGCGGCTTTACTGGGATTACTCCGGCGGCATCTCGACCGATCTTCTCGTCCATCAGACCGACGCGATCCATATGATCACCGGACGCAACCATTGCAAGTCGGTCACCTGCACGGGAGGCATTCACTATTGGACCGAAGACGACCGCGAAGTGCCTGACACCGTAACGGCGGGCTTTGAGTACAACGACCACTTCCATATCAACTACAGCGCCGCTTTCAATAACTCGCGCTACAACTACGGCGAGCAGCTCATGGGAAGCGAGGGTACCCTCGAAGTCCTGGGCCTCAAGGACCTCTTCGTGTACCCGGAGAAGTATCGCGGTGCGCCCGAGCACGTGTCATCGCGGCCCGAAATACACATCAACTCGCAGAAAGACTTAGGACAGGGCAATCCCACCGGCGCGCACCTGCGCAACTTCATCGACGCTATTATCAACGACACGCCTCTCAACTGCGATGCACGGACCGGCCACGAAGCGGCTGTGACGGGCCACTTGGCCACGCTTTCCTACCGCAGAGAGAAGAAGGTCTACTGGGACCAGGAGAATGGCAAGCACCGCTTCGCGTAGTCCGCCAACGTCCAAACCCCATGATCTCTTCTGTCGGCATCCGTCTCGCCCTGATGATGTTTTTGCAGTTCTTCGTATGGGGGGCATGGTACGTCACCGCACCGCTCTATCTCGGGACGATCGGCTTCGATGGCACCGACTTCGGACTGACCTATTCTGTTGGCCCGATCGCCGGTATCCTGTCGCCGTTCTTTGTCGGGATGATCGCTGACCGCTTCTTTCCGACCGAACGCGTCCTCGGCATCTTGCACATCCTGGGCGGCATCCTCATGTTCGCCGCGACGACGCTGATGAATCCCGAGAACCCGGCCACGCCCACTGTCATCAACGGCGTTTTCTTTGCGCACATGCTCTGCTACTTTCCGACGCTCGCGCTGACGAACTCGCTGGCGATGCATCACGTCACGGATTCGGAGAAAGAGTTTCCGATGATCCGCGTCTTTGGCACGATTGGTTGGATCGTGGCGGGTGTTCTCGTCGGCTGGCTCGCTTGGAGCAACCGCATCGAGATGTTCCATCTCACTGGGGCATCGGCGATTCTGCTGGGTCTCTACTGCTTCAGCCTGCCGCACACACCGCCGCCTTTGGCCGGGCAATCGGTCTCCGTCCGGCAGCTTCTCGGAGCCGACGCTTTCGTCCTTCTCAAGGAACGCTCGTTCCTCATTTTCATGATGAGCTCGTTCTTGATCTGCATCCCGCTGGCGTTCTACTACCAGTTGGCCGCCAAGGCCGTGCAGCAGTCGGGCATCGAGAACGTCGCGGCCGTGATGACAATGGGGCAGGGCTCGGAAATTATATTCATGATTCTCATGCCGCTGTTCTTCAAGCGGCTGGGCGTCAAGTGGATGCTGCTTGTCGGCATGTTCGCCTGGGTCGCGCGTTACGGGCTGTTCGCCGTCGGTGCTCCGGACTCTGTGCGTTGGATGATGATCGCCGGGATCGTCCTGCATGGCATCTGCTACGACTTCTTCTTCGTTACCGGCCAGATCTACACGGACCGCATCGCGCCGCCCGGCATTCGCGCGCAGGCGCAAGGCATGCTCGTTCTCTTTACGCTCGGACTTGGCATGCTGATCGGAGCGCAGGTTGCCGGTGTTGTCGAGGAGCGAAACACTCCTGCTGAATCGGTCGCTCTAAGCGCCGAAGTGCAGCAACTCGGCGGACGTATTGCCGCCCTGGAAGAGCAAGCCGCCGCCGGGACGGCGGGTCTCGAAGCGCAGTTCGCTACGCTATCCGCCGAGCAGACACGAAAGTCCATTGCATCGCTCGCAGCAATCAACTGGCGAGCCATCTGGACCCTTCCGGCCGGACTCGCCGCGATCATTCTGTTGCTATTCGCTCTGCTTTTCCGCGAAGACCGTGAATCTCAGCGACCTGTTTAACCTCACGCTCAAGGGCCGCTCCGATGAGCCGGCCCTTGAGTTCCGAGGTTCCCTCTTCACGTTCCGCGACCTTGACGCACGCTCGACACGATGGGCGTCGTACCTCCATGCGCAAGGTTTCAGGCCGGGTAACCGTCTCGGGGTTTACCTCCCGAACTGCGTCGCACTCATCGATGTCTTCGTCGCCTGCGTGAAGGCCGGCATCATCTTCACGCCCATCAACGTTCTCTACCGCGAGCGCGAAGTCAGCCACATCCTCACGGACGCGGAACCTTGTGCGCTGTTGACGAACCGGGACCTGTCCCCGAACGTCCCCGACGGAGCGGTGGTTTGGCTCCTAGAAGAAGTCGCCGCCGATGTCGAAGCCCAGCCTTCCGAGTTCCCCGTGCATCCCTCCGAGGGCGACGCAACTGCCGCCTTGGTTTACACCTCCGGTACGACAGGCCGCTCCAAAGGCGCGACGATCACCCATAACAATTTCGCCGCCAACGCGACGGCCCTCAATACCTGCTGGCGAATGAGTGCGGATGACCGCATGCTACTCAGCTTGCCGCTCTTCCATGTGCACGGCCTCGGCAACGGTGTCCACACCTGGCTTACGACCGGCTACCAAATGCGGCTGCTTGACCGCTTCCGCAAGGAAACGATCCTCGACGAATTACTCGACTTCCGGCCGACGGTGTTCTTCGGCGTCCCGACGATGTATGAACGGTTGCTGGCAGCCCCGCCTGATACCGCGCGGGAGATCGGGAGCCGCATGCGCCTGTTTGTCTCCGGCTCAGCGCCGCTGCCTGCCGCCACGCTGGAACGCTTCCGCGGACTCTACGGTCACACCATTCTCGAGCGCTACGGGATGAGCGAGACCATGATGAACATCTCGAACCCCTATGTCGGCGACCGGCGGCCTGGAGCGGTCGGCAAGCCCCTGCCGGGCATTTCTATCCGCCTCGTAGATTCCGCCCGCGATGACGCAAGCCAGGAAGTGAATGAGGGCGAAACCGGGGAGGTTCTCATCAAGGGCCCCAACGTGTTCTCCGGTTACTGGCGTCAACCTGAAGCTACAAGCGAAGCCTTTACGCCCGATGGCTACTTTCGCTCCGGTGACCTAGCCGTCCGTTCACCCGACGGCTATTACACTCTCCAAGGCCGCAAGACTGACCTCATTCTCTGTGGTGGTTTCAACGTCTACCCTCGCGAGATCGAAGAATTCCTCTGTGAACAACCCGGCGTCGCTGAAGCCGCTGTCGTCGGCGTCCCGGATGAGGTTAAGGGCGAAGTCCCCGTGGCGTACATCGTCCCAGCCAGTGATGATGGCATCGACGAGGAAGCGCTGAGCGCTTGTTGCCGGGAGCAACTCGCGGGATTCAAAGCTCCTCGCAAGATCATCCGTGTCGAGGCCCTCCCTCGCAATGCCCTCGGGAAGGTGCAACGGCATCTGCTGTCTAGCCGATAGTGCCGAACCCTCGCGTTCGTCCTGTTTGCACCCCAAGCGCGGAACGACTGCCTGCTTAGGTTGCATCGCTGTTGGTACGATGGCATTCCAGGATTGTTTGAACTCTGATGAATAAGAAGAAACTGATCTTCGCTGTATTGACGATGGGGTTCGCCACGCTGTTCGCGGTTAGCGCTGTCGAGGTCTATCTGCGCTATCAGGTGCACGGTAGCGTTTCCGCCGTGTGGACCGCGATCGTCAAGGGCGACGTGCCCTATGCCAACCTAGGCTCCGAAGGAAGGGTTCGCTACGACCCCGAACTTAATTACCGGCTCAATCCGGATCATCCCGGCATTAACTCCATCGGCATCCGTGGCGATGAAGTTTCCCTCGACAAGCCCGCCGGCATCCAGCGTGTCGTGGTCCTCGGCGATTCCGTCGCTTGGCCCGAGGATGGCTTCGTGAAACTGCTCGGCGATAAACTCGTTGGGAAGGCCGAGGTGATCAACGCCGCGATTCCCGGTTACACGACGCACCAGGAGCGCATCCTTTTCGGGCGGGAGTTGCTCAAGTACAAGCCCGACCTGGTGATTTTGCAAGTCTGCCTGAACGACAACCATCGCTTCCTGCATCGCTTTGATTCTCGCGGAGGAATGATTTGGTCACAGGAGGCCGAACGGGCTCTGCTTCCGTCCAAGGGCGATCCCCTCGCGCTACTGCCGAACTGGAGCTACCTCGTCATCCGCATCCGGTTGGCTTACATGAGAATGACGAGACCGAGAAGCCGTTTCCCCTGGGACGGTGCGCCCGATTTCGTGACTGGCTGGCGGGATGAAGGTTGGGAACGCTTTCGAGAAGAGTTCTCCTTGCTTCGCCGAGCCGCCGAGAGCATCAACAGCCGCGTAACCGTCGTGGTGTTCCCCTTCGCCCCCCAATTCCGGTTGGATCTCCTTGAAGAAGATGAGGACTATGTGCTCAAGCCCCAGCGCATCCTCCGGCAGATTTGTGATGAGCTCGACGTTCCCCTCCTCGACATGTATCCCGTCCTTCGAGACAACGGGGACTGGGATCTTCTGCCCGACCGTATTCACCTATCCGAAGAAGGCCACGTCATTGCCGCCGATGCGCTCTACCAGCACCTCGTCGAAAACCGGCTTGTGGCCGACGCGTCCACTGACGATTGAGCCGTGGGATATGCAGCGTTGGCCTCCGGGTAGACGTTCTTCGTTGGGCCGACCCTACACCAAATAGCGCTGTAACTCGCCCTCCCGCAAGCAGTGCGCCTCTGCGACCTCTCGCGAGACCTTGCCCTTCTGGACCAGCTCGGCGAGCGATTGCTCCATCATGATCATCCCGTCGCCGCGTCCCAAGCTGAGCTGCGACCCCAGCATGTGGTCTTCACCCTTGCGGATAAGGTGTCGGACAGCGGTATTCGCCAATAGGATTTCCACGGCAGGGAAGCGGTTCTTCCCGTCCGGTGACGGTAGTAGTTGCTGGGCGATGATCGCCAGCAATCCGAGCGAAAGCTGTTGCCGGATCTGTTCCTGCCGCCCCGCGGGGAACTGATCGACGATACGGTTGACGGCCTGAACCGCGTCATTCGTGTGAAGTGTTGAGAGAACCAGATGGCCGGTCTCGGCCGCGCTCAGAACCGTGGCAACCGTTTCGGGGTCGCGCATCTCGCCGACGAGAATCACATCGGGATTCTGCCGCAGTAGACTTCGCAACGCCGCGGTGAAGTCCGTCGCGTCGTGTCCGATCTCGATCTGCTCGAAAACCGAGCGCTCGTCCTCGTGATAGTACTCAATCGGGTCTTCAATCGAGACCACGTGGTAGGGATACTTGCGGTTGACGATTCCCATCAAAGCGGCCTGCGTGGAGGTCTTCCCCGATCCCGTTGCTCCCGTGACGAGAATGAGTCCTTGCTTGCGGTCGACCAGTTTGCCGATGTGCGGAGGCAGATTGAGCGATTCCAAAGTCGGAATCTCGGCGGGCAGGATGCGGAGCGCGGCCGCCAGGGTACCCCTTTGGTAGTGCAGATTGACGCGAAATCGACCGATTCCCTCGCGCACGAAGCTGAAGTCGAACGAGCGTTGCGTCTCCAACTCCGCGCGCCGCTCCGGGAGCAGCAACGGCAGCAGTAAGCTACGAATTGCTTCGTCCGTTAGCACCGGCTCTGGACTTCGCTCCAGGTGCCCCCCGAGCCGCAACACGATGCCGCTCCCCGCCACGAAGAGTACGTCTGACGCGCCGCGATCGACAGCATGCTTCAGGATGCGGTCAAGCGACTCGGTTGCTTCCGGTGGCAGCGATTCCACGGGCTGCGGCGCCGACACGGTGTCTTCTTGTGCCCCGTCTTGTCCTCCCGAGGACGCCTTCTGGTTTAGCTCGCGAACGAGACTCTCAAGTTCCGGGTTGTAATCGGCCATAACTAGTACTGACGCTATCGTAGTCCAAGAAGTTGATGCAAACCGCGAAACTCATTGTCCGTCGGATCACCCCGGAGCCAACGCAACGGGAGCCGTAAGTCCCGATGCAGCTTCGGGGCCCGTGATGTGTGTCGTTCCACTTGATCCGCCATGAGACATTCTGAGACTGGAAACGGATGGTATCTCTCGGTTCTCTTATAACCCAGAGTCGTCGTCTTTACGGGGTGCCGAGTGCGTAAGTTATTGATTGGATGGATAATGTAATTCTCAGATGGCTGTGACTACCGTTCTCGTTTGGGGCCGTTTTGGTGAGGATCGGGGCGAGGCTGTCTCACGGCTTCTGACCTCGTGGCTGAGGCCAAACCCCACTTATCCTGCCATCATGAGTTATCCGCCGTGTGAGCCTGCTATGAAGTTCTCTGAATTGCTTGTCGAGTCCATCCGCCAGTCTGAAATTCCTCTCCGATTCGAGCCCGGCGCGGAGGAAGCCGTCGCGGCGCCGGTGACGGAAATGCTGAAGGCCTGGGTGGCCGCCCATGATCCCGAGCCGGCCTCGAGCGAGTTCGACAGCGGCCGGAAGGCACTCGTTGTCCGATTGTTGGAGGAACTCTCCGACGAAGCGGATCTCGCCGTGGAGGAATGAGCTGATGACCGCGTCCGATCAAGTTGCATCGTTGAGGGACCATCTGCTGGAATTGCTGCAGGGCAGGTACGCGCATGCCCCGTTTGATAAGGTTCTGGACGACTGGCCGATCGAGTTACGCGGCGTCAAACCGGAAGGGCTTCCCTATACGCCGTGGCAGGTCTTGGAGCACCTGCGCATCGCCCAGTGGGACATCGTCGAGTTCAGCGTCAACCCGCGGCACGTTTCGCCCGACTATCCCGACGGCTATTGGCCGGCTTCGGAAAAGCCGGCCTCCGAGGAATCATGGGACGAGAGCATCCGCGGGTTCGCCGCCGACCTCGGACGAATGAGAGCCCTCGTCGAAGATCGTTCGCTCGATCTGTTTGAAGCGTTCCCTCACGGCTCCGGACAAACCCTCCTGCGGGAAGCGATGCTGCTTGCCGATCACAACGCCTATCATCTCGGCCAGTTGGTGACACTTAGGCGACTACTTGGTGCGTGGCGCTGAGTTCGGTGCGTAGGTCGGCCCGAAATCCAAACATATAATGGAGGCGGCAGGCCAATCGCTACTCGCTCTGTTCGCTGATGAACCGACTTTGCTCTGTTTTCCGCCTCGCGCTGCCCACGACGGAGTAGCCAGAGACGCTCCCGCGTGATGAGCCGGCGGTGGTGGCTCTGCTTTGTGAAGCCGATTGGCTCGGCGTCCTGTCGGCCGTTTTCCTGTCGCTGCGGCAAGCAGGCGTGGAACTTCGAGGTGATGACTGGAGACGGCGTGTTCAGTCGAATGCGGCCCACAATCTATTCCTAAAAGCTGAGCAGAGGCAAGTTCTGCGAGCGCTCCACGGGGCTGGAGTGTCGACTGTCCCCGTCCGAGGTGTCTCTCTTACCGAGCGGCTTTATCCGGATCTGTCATGGCGGGCTATCGCCGATATCGACCTGTTGATTGATCCCGGTGATGTCCGCGCGGCCTACGACGCCCTCAAGCAACTAGGGATGGCCGATGCCGAGAACCCGTGGAACACCGAGGCCCTCGATCGGCTCGCGCGGCGGTCGGTGCTGCACGATCCCGAGCTCAGGCTCGTGAGCGCCCAGGGGGGCTCCGTTGAACTGCACTGGGACTGGGTTGAGCCCGCGCTGCCCACAGACGATCTGTGCTCCGCCCCCGAGGCATATCTGGTCTATCTATGCCGCCACGCAGGCAAACATTTCTGGTGGGACCTGCGGTGGTTGACTGACATCGAGCTATTCCTCCGGGAGTTCGGAGCGAACCTCGATTGGGATCTCGTCTGGCGATTAGGCCGCGCAAACGGCGCGGCCCGGTCTTGCGCCGCCACTCTTCAGCTTTGCGCAAGGCTCTTTGGCCGTGAACTGCACGTCGAGTTCCAGCGACACAGCCACGCCGCCGGCGGGCGCTTGGCCCGTAGTGCTGAGCAATGGCTGATTGAAGGCAAGACGAGTCCGTTTTGGGACCGCCCCGTCGTTTAACTATTGCGCGTTGACGGGACACGAAACCGTGTCCGGCAGCTAATGGGCTGGTTGGCCCCGACACCTCGGCACTGGACTCGCCCCGACGGCTCGACGCCCTCTTTACTCGATGTATGGCTTAGCCGCTTCCTTCGGTTCGTCTTCCTTGGGATGGCCGCGGTTTGCCCGGTGCGCGGGTGGCCACGGCGGCTCCAAAAAGCGTCCGAGCTCTCGGCACGCGCTTGGTGGCTGTGGATGCGCGCCTGGATGCTGCTTCCGGCGATGGCTCTTGCGTTGCGCACCGTTCGATTCCCTCGCCTGCATGCCTGGGCGGGAAGGGTGCGGCCTGTTGAGCCCCCACCGCTGCCCATGGAACGCGCCAGGCAAGTAGCTACGTTGGTGAAAATGGCGGCGGCACGGCATTTCGGAAAGTTTGCTTGCCTACCCCGTTCATTGACGCTGCTGCGTCTACTGGGGCAACAGGGAATCGAGGCACACCTGAAGCTGGGTGTCCGCCGAAAGGACGGTCGTGTCGAAGGCCACGCCTGGGTCGAGTTCGAGGGGACGGCGATCAACGAACCCGGCGACCCGGATCAGGATTTTGGACTACTGAGAGGCGCCGGCTACGATCCATTGGCGCTGGTTGGGCGGGCGCAGAGGTGAGGCCGTGGATCCGCGGGGGGCCGGCTACTCTCTGGGATAATGAAGGCGTCAATCTCCCATCAGATACGGAGAGTCCCTGCTGCGCGATGTCCCTGCCGAATCATAATGATGCTCAATGGATCATTCCTGAACACGTCGCCTTTCAGGTTCTCGATGGGCAGGCCGTGGTTCTGAACCTCGACAGCGGCCGGCACTTCGGGTTGAATGAAGTGGGAACGCTGTTCTGGCAGGGGGTGGAGCAAGGTCAGACTCTCGAAACAATTACCGAGGGACTCCTGGAGCGCTATGACGTGGACCGGGCCGAACTCCAGTAAGACCTGGCTGAGCTGATGACCGCGCTCAAACAGCGCAATCTTATCGAAGAGCGGAGCGAGTTGTCCGCCTGAGATGGCGCGTTGCCGCTTCGGAGAGTGTGCGTGTGGCAAGACCCGACGTCGCGGATCTAGGGCGGCTTTCCAAGGCCAACCTACGAGAACATGAACAGCGGTTCCGCCGTGCGGACGGCTACGGCGCCATCGGCCTCGTCTTCCTCGCCATCTTTCTTGACGGAGCGGTAATACATGCCGTCTTCGGCAAGGAAGATTTCGAGATCCGCCGGCCGCGCCAGTACACCCTGAATGAGTGTTTCCGACAACGGGTCCTCAATGTATTTCTGGAGCGCCCGGCGGAGCGGACGAGCGCCGTAACTGCGGTCGCCACATGTCTTATCGAGAATGTAGCGCGCCGCATCATCGGCCAAACGGATGTGAATCTGCTTGCGGTCGAGATTCTTGTTGATCTGCCCAACCATCAACCCGATGATCTCGAGTAAGTCGGCGTCGGAGAGCGCCTCGAAGATGATCGTCTCGTCGATGCGGTTGAGGAACTCGGGGTTGAAGATCCGCTTGACCTCATTTATCACTTCGGACTCGGCCTTGGTGTTCTCGGTCTCGCCCGAACCGCCGGCGAAGCCCATCCGCTTCTCCCTCTGCAGATAGCGTGCCCCGATGTTCGACGTCATGATGATGATCGTGTTCTTGAAGTCAACCGTATTGCCGAGGCCGTCGGTCAACTGCCCATCCTCGAACACCTGCAGCAGGATGTTGAACAGGTCCGGATGCGCCTTCTCGATTTCATCGAGCAGGATGATGGAATACGGCGCCCGTTTGACGCGCTCGGTGAGCTGTCCGCCCTCTTCGTAGCCCACATAGCCAGGAGGCGAGCCAATCAGCTTTGAGACGGAGTGCTTCTCCATGAACTCCGACATGTCAAAGCGAATGAGCGCCTTTTCGCTGGCAAACAAGAAGTCCGCGAGTGCGCGGGCGACTTCCGTCTTGCCGACGCCCGTCGGACCGAGGAAGAGGAACGACCCGGCTGGCCGGTCCGCGGACTTCAGTCCCGCGCGGGAACGCCGGATCGCTCGGGACAGCGCTGAGATGGCGGAGTTCTGGCTGACGACGCGGGTGTGCAGCTCCTCCTCGATCCGCAGGAGTTTGGCCATCTCCTCCTCTTTGATCGAGGTCATGGGAACGCCGGTCCAGCGCGCCACGACTTCTTCAATGTCGTCCTTGGTCACACTGGCGGTCACGGTTTCGTCGAGGTTGTATTTGTCGCGCAACGCCCGCAGGTTCTCGCGCTCCTTGCGTTCCTCGTCGGAGTAAAAGCGCGCCTTCTCAAACTCGTGGTTGGCGATCGCGTTCTCCATGCGGTGCACGATGAACTTGATGCGCTTGTGTACCTCGGAGATCTCCTCGGGCATCGTCGTCTGCCGCAGCTTGACGCGTGCGCCCGCCTCGTCGATCAGATCGATCGCCTTGTCAGGCAGGAAGCGGTCAGGGATGTAGCGGTTCGACGCGTACACGGAAGCCTCAATCGCGTCGTCGCTGTAACCAACCGCGTGAAATTTCTCGTAGCGGTCTTTGATGCCGAAGACCACTTTCACCGCTTCTTCTTCGGTTGGCGGGTTTACTTTCACGGCCTGGAAGCGGCGCTCTAGAGAGCGGTCCTTCTCGATGGATTTCCGGAACTCGCTGGGCGTGGTCGCGCCAATACATTGAATCTCGCCGCGCGATAGGGCCGGCTTGAGAATGTTCGCTGCGTCGAGCGAGCCTTCCGCCGAACCCGCTCCGACGAGAGTGTGTAGTTCGTCGATGAAGATGATGGCGTTCTGATTCTCCATCAACTCTTTCATGATGGTCTTCAGGCGCTCTTCGAACTGTCCTCGATACTTGGTGCCGGCGACGATCAACGAGAGGTCGAGCGCCAGGATGCGCTTTTCGGCGAGGAATGACGGTACGTCTCCGTCGGCGATCTGCTGCGCCAAGCCCTCGGCGATGGCTGTCTTGCCAACGCCGGGTTCGCCGATCAATACCGGGTTGTTCTTCGTTCGTCGGCACAGGATTTGGACGAGCCGCTCCAATTCGTTCTCGCGGCCAATCAGCGGATCGAGTGTGCTGTCGACCGCTGCCTGCGTCAAGTCGCGGCTGAACTCCGCGAGCAGGGAACTCTCTTTCGGACGGCTTGAGAGAAGATTTTCCGATTGCGAACGTGCCAGTTCCTCGCGAATGGTGGCGAGGCGCAGCCCGCGCTCATGAAGAATCTCAGCCGCAAAACACTTTTCCTCACGAAGCAGGCCCAACAGGAGATGCTCCGTGCCGATGTGTTTGTGCGAAAGCCGCTCGGCCTCCTCGGCAGCGTAGGCCAAAACGCGCTTGCACTCGTGGCTCAGGGGCAGGTCTACTGACGTGGAAACCTTTTCGCGGACGGTGGTGTGGGCTTCGATCTGTTTTCGGATGGATTCAACGGCAGCGTGCGAGCGGAGAAAACGGTTGGCGAGAGCTTTGTCCTCACGAATGAGGCCGAGTAGCAAATGTTCGGTCTCGATGTAAGGGCTTCCAAACTGGCTTGCCTCGTAGCGGGCGAAGAAAATGACTCGCCTCGCCTTCTCTGTATATCGCTCAAACATGGAACACCTAATCCTTCCGCCGCGCCGCTCGGGCCTTTGAAGACCCCTCCCATAATATCAGCCTTCCTTGTATTATCGACCGAATCGGCGGCGGTTTGGTTGCGTCCCAGCCAGTGTGGGAGGAGGTAGTTCCCGTTGTCGAACCTGCCTACTTCGACTATGGGACAACCCGGCCCGCTTCGACCCGTAGTGTTCTGTCGCAGCGCCGCGCGAAAGTCAAGTTGTGCGTTGCCACGACGACGCACAGACCGTGCGTTGACGGCAACGAGAGCACAATGTCCATAATGCCGTCGGCCGTGCCCACGTCGAGGTTGCCGGTGGGCTCATCGGCCAATAGCAACTGAGGTGACGTGACCAGCGAGCGGGCCAGGGCGACGCGCTGCTGTTCTCCGCCGGAAAGTTCGCCCGCTTGGTGCTCGGTCCGATCGGCAAGCCCCACCTCGGCAAGCCATCGCAGGGCTGCCTCTTCGGCGCGGGCTCGATTCGTTTCGCTGACAAGCAACGGCATCATCACGTTTTCAAGCGCCGAGAACTCAGGCAGTAGATGATAGTTCTGCCAGACATATCCAATCGATCGATTGCGAAAGCCGGACAACTCCGTCTCAGAGCGTTTCGAGAGGGGTTGGGAATCGAAATAGATTTCGCCCGATGTCGGTTCGTCCAGCGCTCCCAATAGATAGAGCAACGTCGTCTTTCCGGCACCTGACTCGCCGACGAGCGCCACGCTTTCGCCCGCGTTCAATTCAAAGCCGGCATGGTCGATGACGATAAGGTCGTCCGTTCCCGATTGGAAAACTTTGCGGAGGTTTTCGACACGCACCAACGGAGCGGCCAGCGGTTCGGAAACGTGCTCGGCGGATTCAGGAAGCGGCGTGGTCACAGCAGCGATAGCCCCCGAATGTCTTCGACGATTTGTTCCGGGGCGGCGTCTTCGCGTTCGATCGTGAAATCAGCTTCGGTGTAGCTTGGTTCGCGCTCGTGGTAAAGCGTCTCAAACCGTTCGCGGTCTCGAGCCAACGGCCGGTCGTCCTCATCGGCAACGCGTCCCCACAACCGGTCGATCGGGCTCTTCAGCCAGATTGACACTCCGGCCGCTTCGATCGCCTCGCGATTCGACGCCTGGGTGAAAGCGCCACCGCCGAGGGCAACGACACGAGCCATACCCATGCGGACGTGTCTGATCTGCTTGTTGAGGACCTTGCGTTCCAGGGTACGGAACGCCGCCTCCCCGAACTTGTCGAAAATGTCGACAATCTTCACCTCGGCCTCTCTCTCAATCTCTTCGTCCAGATCGACGAAATCCCATTTGAGCCGGTCAGCTAGCAAACGTCCGACGGTCGTCTTTCCGCAACCCATGAAACCGACGAGATAGAAGGCCGGCGAGCTCTTGAGCTTCACGTGCATCTAGGCGTTCTCCGGAGGATCATTGCTTAGTTTTACATGTCCCGCCATGCGGCCAAATAGGAACCCCGGTATCAGGCGCGCGATCCCGATGAAGAGCCAACCGATACGGGGCGTTACGACCGTCCGCTTGCCGCGACCCAGGCCCTCCAGGATGGCTAGCGCACATTCATCGGCGCTAATCGCAAATCGTTTCTTGCCGGGGACTTTGTGCGACATCTTCCCAAGCAAGACACTGTCGCCGAACGCCGTTTCAACGTATCCGGGGCACACCGTCATGACGTGGATGCCCTTGCCGCGCAACTCCATCGATAGCCCATCGGAGAACGCATTGAGCGCATACTTCGACGCGCTATAGAGATTCAAGTTAGGCAGTGGGACCTTGCCGGCAATCGAGCTGACATTCACCACCGCGCCGCCATGCGGCATCAAAGGGACGAGCTGTCGCGTCAACTCGACCGGCCCAAACACATTGAGTTCAAAGAGCTGACGTACGATCTCAGACGGCGACTCGATGGCAGCTCTGTGAAGCCCGACGCCGGCGTTGTTAACGAGCAGGTCGACCCTTTCGACGCGACGTTTGATCTCATCCGACAAGCGTGTGATGGCGGTGGGGTCTCGGAGGTCGGCCGCCATCGGAATGCCTTCGGCTGGCTCGATCTCACGGGCGACTTCTTCGAGCACGGCCTGCCGCCGGGCGGTCAGAATGACCCGTGCGCCGCGTGCCGCCAACTGGTGCGAAAGCGCACGGCCGATACCCGACGAGGCGCCGGTGACCACCGCCGTCTTGCCCGCGTAGTCGTTCATGGTTTGTTTGCCGGCCCGGAGGGAAGCCATAATGTAGCATGGCGCGTGAGCAACTGTTGCCACTCTTCCCCCTCCAGGTGGTCCTGTTCCCTGGGGAGCCGCTCCCTCTCCATATCTTTGAGCCGCGCTACCGGAAAATGGTCGGCCAGGCGATCGAGCAGAAGTCGGAATTTGGGGTGATCCTGGCTGAAGAATCCGAGATCTCATCGGTTGGCTGCACTGCCGTGGTGGAGCAAGTCATCAAGCGGTATGACGACGGCCGGTTCGATATCGTGACGCGCGGGCGTCAACGCTTTCGCGTACTCGAGATCAACGACGAAGAGGAATACCTCCGCGCGACGATCGACTTGTTCCAGGACGAATCGTCCGACTCGGTTGCGCCGGCCGTCGTCGAGGAGGCGCTGAACCTGGCAGTGGAGGTGGCGCAGCTGCTCAACGTTGAGATGCCCGAGGACTTCACCATCGACGAGCCACAGGCGAGCTTCGCCGTCGCGGCCGCACTGCCGCTGGAGTTGAAGTTCAAGCAGCAAGTATTGGAAGACCGCAGCGAGTGGCATCGCATACATGTGCTGGTTGAACACTTGGCCAACGTGCTCGACCGCGCCCAGGCGACGCATCGCGTCCAAGAGCTCGCGCGCACCAACGGCCACGCCGGCCGCTCCATTGAGTGATGCCGGCGACTGACCTGCCCCCTGAAAACGAATCCGAATCTTGAGAGAGAATCGAAGGATTCGGATGTGTGTAAGGAGGCAGGAAATGACGAGGAAGCGATACACGAGCGAATAGATTATCCACAAGCTGAGGGAAGCAGAAGTTGAATGGGCAGCGGGCAACAGCGTGCCGACGGTCTGCCGCAAGCTGGCGATCAGCGAGCAGACGTACTACCGCTGGCGCAAGCA
>Ga0315336_1002896_pt1 | contig 24530 bp, 24 predicted proteins | sample ASW5metaG_FD_204512 | JGI IMG/M metagenome (GOLD analysis project Ga0315336, IMG submission 204512) | Ammonia-oxidizing marine archaeal communities from Monterey Bay, California, United States - ASW #5 | ecosystem: Environmental > Aquatic > Marine > Intertidal zone | place: USA: California... | reverse complement strand
TGCCTCAAGGCCAATGCGCGAGCGGACCCGATTCTCTCCGGAGCGGCTGTCGATGCGAGGCTTCACCACAAGCGTATTCATGCCCCGCTCTTCGTAGTTATGGCGAGACTGCAAGAGGTTCGTTGTCTTTCCGGCGTTCATCGCCGAATAGTAAAAATAAAGTTTTGCCACCTTGTCTCTCGGCGTTTTCCGATGATCGCATTGTAGGGTATCGACGGGCCAGACTATTGGGAACAACCGCGACGCTGGCCGGGTTCGGGCTGCGGTACCGGGCGGGGGGCTCTATACTGGGGCCGCAAGAATTTCGAGACGATCCCATGAGCACTTCCCCCCTTTCGTTGGATGAAATCTATGTGCTCGCCCGTGAAGCGCTGCTTGGGGCAGGCGCCAGCGCGGAACACGCTGATGCCGTCGCTCACGTGGTCACCCAGGCAGAGCGCGACGGCTCCCACTCACATGGTCTTTTCCGCATCCCCGGATACGTGGCCTCGCTTCGCAGCGGTAAAGTGAACGGCGACGCTGATCCGAAACTGTCGAAGGTGTCTCCCGTGGTGCTCCACTGCGATGGCGATCTTGGCTATGCCCCGCTCGCCCACCGCCGCTCCCTGGATTCGCTGGCCAAAGCGGCCAAAGAAAACGGTGTCGCCACCCTATCTGTCACCCGGACGCATCACTTTGCCGCCCTGTGGCCCGAGACTGAGGCTTTGGGACACCAGGGGCTTGTCGCGATCGCCTGTGTCTCCTATATGCCCAGCGTGGCGCCGTTTGGTGCAACGGAGGCGTTGTATGGCACCAACCCCCTGTCATTTGCCTGGCCGCGCCCGGCGTCGCCACCCTTGGTCTTCGATATGGCGACTGCCGCGATGGCCATGGGAGATGTACAAATCGCCGCTCGTGACGGCCACCCGGTTCCCGCGGGCACGGGACTGGATGCCAATGGCGAACTCACCACAGACCCCAAAGAGATTATCAAGGGCGTACTACTGCCCTTTGGCGGATACAAGGGATCACATATCGCCATGATGATTGAACTGCTGGCTGGCCCACTGGTTGGAGAAACCGTCAGTTTCACCTCTAAAAGCCGAGACCGTGGCGACGGAGGGCCGCCTCAGGGCGGTGAATTCATCCTCGCAATGAATCCCGATCTCCTCTCGGGCAGCGAATGGCCCAACCAAAGCGAGGCATTCCTGGCAAAGCTGGGTGCTCTAGAGGGTGTGCGGCTACCGGCTGAGCGGCGCTACCGGAACCGCCAGGATACGGGACCCCGCCAGATCAACAGCGATCTGTTGGAGAGGATCACATCAAACCGTTAGCGGATCTGATCTTGGTCGGAGTACGGCCTGACTGCGAACGGTCTTTAGTCGTAATCCTTCGGCAAGACGATCCTGACAGCATCGGTTCTTGCCTGATAATTCGTTCGGTTATTGTTGTGCCGGATAACCGATGACACCATGAAGTAAACCACCTCCCCTTCCGCTCCATCCCAATCCTTCAGAGGATTCTTCTTGATGTGGTCTCCAGCAACGGCCGATGCCGCCTTGCAGGGGTTTCCGGGCGCCAGCCACTCCCAGGTCGACCCGTACCACTTGTTGTCGTGCCAAACGAACACCCACGGGTTGGCATTCACCTTGATGGTCTTTGTGCCTGAGGTGTGCATGATCTCCGCACTCGGCCACGTATCGGTGCCACCCCAATTCAGACAGATAAACCAGTCTTGCGGAAACGATACCGTTAGCTTGTGAGTTTCCGGCCAGTCCGCCACGACAGCTCCCTCAAGCCAAACCACATTCTTGTTGAAATCAAGCGCGGGCGGGCCGCCATCTATCGGCGCGGTGGTCGTGGAAGTCGTACTGGTGCTGTCCTCTACGCCGGAAGATGATTTGCTCGCAGAACAATCGAAAGGCCAACACCAAAAATCTGAACAACCGCTAAGCGGTACCACCAATACGAGGAGTACGCCGACTCGCAATAGTGTCTTTATGCTTTCCATTTCGAGCACTTCAACTCTCTGCATCTTTGCTAGCCACTGACTTTATCCATTCATCGTCGCCAAAACCTGCTAATGCGCCCGCTCTAGCTAAACGCAGCAGCCGTCCAGACCATTGTCGCATCAATCATAATCCTCGGGCCAAACCACTTTTACCAGATCGGTCCGCGCCTTGTGATTGACGTGTCCGGCAAAACGGGCAAGCGCCGAGACCATGAAGTAGAGCGTCTCACCTTTTTTTGGATCCCAGCTCCTCATGGGGGTTTTTTCACGTGATCGCCGGATACGACTTTGCCCCGCTTGCAGGTACCCCCAGGGGTCATCCACTCCCAAGTACCGCCGTGCCATTGTCCGTTTATGTATGCGAACACCGACGGGTTGGCGTTCACCTCAACGTTTTTCGTACCTGAGGTGTGCTTGATGGTCCGGGTCGGCCAGTTCGTAGTGTCCGCAAAATTCAAACAGACCTTTCCGCTGGCACTGATGCTGACCTTCAGTATGCTTGTGACCGGCCAGTTGGACACGTTCGTGTGTAACCAATTTACCTTACTCAACTCAAGAGCCGGCGGCACATACGACGTACTGGAGGAACCGGTGGACGAGGTACTGGTGGATGGGCTCTATCCGGTGAACCTGATAGTGGCTCGTGTCTGGCAGTATAGTCTCGTCACTCGTTAGGGCCAGATAACCTTCTCGACGCTGGTGCGCTTTTGCGTCTTTATGTGCTGCGCGAAGCGGGCAGTTGCACTGACCATGATGTACACAGTCTCGCCGGACTTCGGCTTCCATGACCCGGACATCGGGGCTCTCTTGACGTGTGCTCCATCGACTTTGCTGACCGTTCGGCAGTTGGTTGTGGGTGTCATCCATTCGAATGTTCCGCCAACCCACTGACCGTTGAAGTTGGCGAATATCCACGGGTTTGCGTCTACGTAAATGTCTTTGGTTCCGCTGGTGTGACGAATCTTATGCGTGGCCCAGCCCGTTCTATCGAAGTACATACATATCTGATTGCCACTGATGGTTACCCGAAGGGGTGTCTCTGCCCAGTTGCGGACGTCGGCGTGTAGTAGTTTTGCTGTCGATAGGTCGAAGGCCCCCGGTGCTGCTGACTGCGTTACAGCTCCGCTCGTTGAGGCTGTTGCACTGGAACTGCTAGACGCGGTGCTGGCAGTGTCCGTAGTACTAGTGCTGGTCGTATTCGCGCTGTCATCTACGACGCCCGCAGAGGATTTACTCGCGGAACACTCAAAAGGCCAACACCAGCCATCCGAGCAGCCACTGAGCGTAGCGGCTATCCCAATAATGATACTGATCCGAAAAAGTGTTGCCATTCCCCTACAATCCCAGTTATCGCTGATAGATTCCCATGACTGACGCCGACTTTTTGGTCTGTGGCATTTGTGACTTACTTGCCCCTTGAAAGCCTAAGTCTAGCGTCTCTCACATTAGATCACATTAAAATCCCGTAACTATAGAGTCTGTCAGCGTTTTTTGCGTGAAGGATAATCAATGTACGCAAGAAAACTATCAATTGACACGAATACCGCAGGTTCATCGGTAAATGAGTTGCCTTCGTTCCCTATGGGGTCTCGTTGGCGACCTTTCAAACCATGTTGGCGCCCACAGATTGATAATGCTGCCGCAGTGAGGCCAGTTCGTTTTCGACACGCTCTGGACGCCAGCCTGCTTCGGAAGCCATAGCCTCTGCACACTCGCGGGTGAGCTCGTCGCCCGGATAACCGAGTTCGCCGATGGTAGTCCTGCGAAGCACAAAATCCGTCAGATGAATTGCCATTTCATCGCGCACCGCTTTTCGCGCGAGTTGCGGTATCGGGAGAGTCGCATCAGCATGATCGATGGGTAACCGTCCCTGAGGGCTCGACAGATGCCGACGCCCCAGCATGGTGCCAACTAGACTGGCGACCTGCTTTGCAAGCTCAAATGATTCGGTGTACTTAACGCCCTGCACAACGATCAGGCCTTCATTGCCATTCGTTTGTGATCCCGGCCGGATCGACGCTTTCTTTTCGATCGCGCGGACCCGTCCGCCCAAGCCCCCATTCGCCGGCACGGCCCCCACATGACTCATGCTGACGTCGGACCTGGTGAGGTTGGCATCCGGACACAACTGTCGCGCCTGTGCCAACATCAGGTTGATCTCGTTTTCGGTCACCGACAGGGTCTCTGGCAGCTCCTCCAGCGCGAAGTAGAAAGTCCCAAACAGCGTGTGACTTGAATAGGGAACAAAGAAAAAGTAGCGCGACTCAGGACTTGCGGAAATCTCACCGGTCATAGCGTCCTGAGCACCAGACAATCCCACAGCGTAATCCCCGCAGAGTGCCCGGGATAACACCAGATTGGTCGCCTTCAGCCAACAGCCGCTGCGGCTTTGCTCCAAACTTTGTGTCCGCTCCTGCAGCCGGGCGTGACCCGTTGCCGCTGCGTCAATCACCAGCTTCGCGCGGATGGTGAGTTTTTCTCCTGTCTCGCAATCGATCGCTTCGACCCCGCAGATCTTGCCGGCGTGATTCAGGTAGCGCTCGGCCCGTGTGTAGTTACAGGCAATGCCACCCGCCTGAACGGCGCTTTTGACCAGCGCGATCGAGAAACGTCCGGCATTGTGGACAAGGCCGTCAAACCACAGGGCGGCGCCTCTACTGAAGGCAGATCTGTCACCGGCAAAAACCGGTCCTAGTTTCCGCTGGGGCAGAACAGCCCCGGGTGGTAACGCACGGGCTTTGGGTAATCCCCGGTTTCGATCCAGACTGATCCAGTCATTGAGACGCAGGGCAGCGCGCATCGGTATCGCATGCTCTAGGCCACGTTTCGCGGTAGGGATTACAAAGCCTTGGGGTCTGACGAGGTCCGGCGCCAGCTGCATAAATGTTCTTCGGGCCCTGATGGAGCGACGCATCCGGCTGAGATCACCTGTTTGCAGATACCGAAGCCCCCCGTGGATCACCTTGAGGCTGTTGGCAGAAGTCGCGCCCGCGAAGTCGTCTTTCTCGATGAGCGCCACCTTCAATCCGGCATGGGCCAGCTCGTAGAAGACTGCGATCCCCTGGATACCGCCGCCGACCACGGCAATATCGAATTCCTGATCTACCAGGTCGTCAACTCGCCGGTGCATAAGCCTGCCTAACCGAGCAGTGGCCCGGATTCCCCATACAGTTCATTGACGGTTGCCTGGAATCGTGAAAATGAAAAACGTGTTCTCGACAATGACCGGCCGGCGTGGCCTAGGGTCTCCCGCAGCGACTGATCAGCCGCCAGCTGATTGAAGCCCTGTGCAAACGCGTGGGGCGTAGGGTCCACCAGCAAGGCGCAGCCTGAATCCAGTACCTGTGTGTGGGAAGAGATATCCGTCGCGATGATCGGCCGGCCCGAGTCCAGATAGGAAAAAATCTTCATCGGGGTATTGACCCCTTTCAGTCGGGGAGAAACAAGAATATCCGCCTGCGAAAGATAGTCATTGAGCTGACTTACGGGCCTTGGCCCCAGAAAATATACGCGTTGGCTAATCCCCAGTGAAGACGCTTTCGCCTGGTAATCTGCCACGTCCGCGGGACTGCCACCGATCAGGACCAGGCTCAGGTCGCACTGGGGATCCACCTCGGCAAATCCGGCCAGAAGTAAATCCAGTCCCTGGTATGGCTCAAGGTTACCGACGTAAAGTGCCAGTAACCCGCTGACGGGCAGATGCTGGCGGAGCTGGTCAACAGGCTGTCCTGAATTATCGTCCAGGGCCAGTGCGAAATCCTCCAGCAGGACCACTTTCTCGGGAACCTTGACCTGGCAGGCCCGGTCGACGAGCTGCTGACAGACCGGGACCACAACATCCGCGCGTTTCAGGGCGAGCCGCTCCAAAGCATCCAGCGAAGATGAAAGGAAACGGAGCCCGTTCCATCTCTCGCGCAACTGGTCGGGCATTGATGAATCCATATCGTAGACAACGCGTGCCCGATGCAGAAAACGGGTTGCCAAAGCAAGAAAAACTGACTCTTCCCCGGCGTGGATGACATCGTACCTCTCCCTGGCCAGACGTCGCAGGAGCGAGAAAAAAAGGCAAACATCACACACCAGCTTTGCCATCGAAAAACCGATGGGTATGCGTCGAATGAATCCCAGCCGCGGAATCCGGAAAATCCTCAGACCTGCAATCGACACATCCTCCCCAAGGTGGAAAGTCAAAAGGTCCACGTGATGCCCTGCTTCGCACAGGGTCTTCGCGAGCATCCTGACCGCGATAGGCGTACCCCGCTCCTGATAAAAGGGCTGTGGGGCTAAGAGCAGAACGCGCACGGACTCAGGTATCCGGGCGCCGGTCGAGGCGAAGGATCACCGGGCTGCCAAGGAGTGACGTCAAACGCGCCACTTGCGCCCATTGTTCCAGTTTCTGTAAAAGAGACGATGCCCCAAACCAGCGGTGCAGGAACATCGGCAGAAAGAACTGCGCAGAGCGGGCAACGGCCTCAAAACCGTGGCCGAAAAACTGCGCAGCCAGTTTCCTGCCCGAAAAACTGTGATAGGTCCGGGTATTGTGCTCAATCAATTTCTTCAATCCGAACAATAAAGGCGTCAGGGCATTGAGGCTGTACCAGCTTGGGTAGTCGATGACCACAGTGCGGTCTGCGACCCGGCAGAACTCCGCGAAAAGGCGGTCGCGATTCTCGATGTGCGAGACCAGCCGCACCGATATCAGGCAATCGAAGCTCCTGTCAGCAAACGGCATGGCCAGAAGATTACCGGTGGTGAAAACAAAATTCGGATGCGTTTCAAAAGCCTTGAGCCTTTGTCGACAACATTCATCACTCGCCAGCACAGTGACTTTAAATCCGCTCTCCAGGAGTTGTCCGGTCAACTGCCCGTGCCCGCCTCCTACATCAAGAACATGCTTGCCAACCGAAGGGCTGAGCACCTTCGCCAACGCATCGGCCTGTACTTGCAGCATATACGCGCCCACGGGCCCCGCGAAGCGCCTGGCATAGTCCTCACTTGAGGTTTCTATGTCAGGAGTTTCCCTGACATCTCCATCCCCGCGGGGCTTATCCCGCGAGGATGTGCTCGATAACTTCAGACCTTGGCGATGTTTCACAAAGGTTCTCAGTCCCTGCAGCTTTCCGAACCGCTGAGGTGACGGACCGTGTGTCGCCAATGCCCCGCGGATAGAGGCGCCCGGATGAGCGGCATCGATCGGTCCCGGCAGACAAACACCAAAAGTCCCGATGCGCCTTTCATCCCCCGGTATCGGAAGCGGGTCGCTGCCCGCGATCACTTTGCCCCCGAGACGCTCCGCCAAAGCAAACAGCCTTGGCCGCGGCCAGAAAAACGGCCGGGAACCGTTATCGCCCAGTAAACGCATATGCTGATCCCGATCCACGGCTTCAACCAGCAGACGGCCGCGCCGGCCCAGCCACTTACCCACCCCCCACGGCAATACCGCGAGCGCATCGGCTGCCCGTACGTCGTCCAGGGTTTCCCCAAGGCTCCTGCCGTCGGCGAAGGACTGGCGGGTCAGAAGCGCAGAAACTTCAATACGTTCGCGGGTCTCGACCTGCCTTCCGGCAACCACAAAAATACGGGCATGATCTTCCCGCTGCAACACCACCGCATGGGCTTCTTCGGTTGGAAAAACACGCCAGCCACCCAGGCTTTCATTGGCCTGAACCTGCTTCAGGAGTGACAAAAAAAATTCATGGCCGGCGCTTTCGGTGAGGAGCAGAACCGAAGCGAATGCCTGATGCCCTGACCCTGCGGCCTGCTTACAGAAATTGGCATGAACGCCATCAAACAAGGTGGATGTGTCATAACAGGGGTAAATGTGGACATGGCTGTCCACCAGAACCACTGGGGCTGATGTAACTTTCATCCTGCTTTGGGAGAAACTAGGAGTCACCACAAAAAATCATGAGTAGAAGATCTGATGAATGCCTGCGGCTTTAAGGAGTGATTGGGAACTCTCCAGCCACCAGACCCGATCTATCAGTAGAGGGTAATGGCATTGAGACATAATCACAACAAGCGCTGTTTCTGGACTGCGGCCAACCTTGAGGAAACACCGGACGTCAGGCGCTGCATCGGGCGTCAGAAATCAGTGGGGGCGCCGCCCTCGCGCTTTCGCCGCTCGACAAAATCCCTGAGCGCTTCCCGGATCGCCGCATCCATGGGCGGCATTTCGTACTGCGCCAGCATTTCTTTAAAGATTTTGTTGGCACGTTGGGGGGTTTCAATAGCGCCTGCCTGTTCCCAGCTTTCGTAGTTGCTCCAGTCGGAAAGAAAGGGGCTATAGAACGCGGTTTTGTAGCGTGCCTTTGTGTGGTCCGCTCCCAAAAAGTGGCCGTTCGGCCCCACCGCACAGATCGCTTCAAGGGCAAGGTCATCGTCAGTCACACTGACGGGCTGGTGGTAGTACGCAAACTGCTGGAGCATTTCGCAGTCAATCACGAATTTCTCAAAACTCGCACAGAGCCCGCCCTCCATCCATCCCGCCGCGTGATAGATGATGTTGGCATTGGCACTGGAACACGCCCACAAAGAAGAAGCGCTTTCCCATGTGGCCTGCGCATCCACACAGTTAGCCGCATTGGCGTTTGACGCGCGCCAGGGTAATCCATAGTAGCGTGCCATTTGTCCCGACATCTGGGTGGCGCGGCAATATTCGGGTGTCCCAAAGGCCGGCGCACCTGACTTCATGTCCACGTTTGAGGTGAACGAGCCGTAGGCCACGGGCGCCCCGGGCCGCACCAACTGCAGCAGGACAATAGCCGCCAGGCATTCTGCCGTCTGCTGCGCGATGGCCCCGGCCAGCGTGATCGGCGCCATCGCGCCCGCCAGGGTAAACGGGGTCACAATGACAAGCTGGTTCTGTTTCGCCAGACGCATCGCGCCGTCGAGCATCGGCCAGTCGTGCTTGAGCGGCGAGGACGAATTGATATTGGTAAACATCCGCGGCGCCTCGGCAAAACGCTCTTCATCCAGACCCGCCGCGATACGGACCATCGCCATTGCATCCTCAATGCGTTCTACCCCGAGCGAATAGGCGTGGACGAGTTTGTCGGTCAGCGTCAGCATATCGAACAGGCAGTCGAGGTGGCGGATCGAGGGGTGCAGATCCACCGGTTCCACCGGGTAGCCCCCAATAAAGTGGATACAGTTGAAGCTCTGCGTCAGCTTGATCCAGTTCTGGTAGTCGGTGCGGTTGCCGGTCCGGCGCCCATGATCGATATCCGAGACATTCGGCGGGCTGGAGACCTGACCAAAAGCCGCGTAGGCCTCCCCGAACACCAGGGCGCGATCTTGGTTGCGGGGGGTCATTACGATCCGCTTGGGTGCCTTGGCGATCTGCTCCATGACCAGCGCACGGTCCATTCTGACCGTGACGGAACCGGTCCGGACATCGCATCCAGCCTGCTTGAGGATATCCCGGGCTTCGTCATGCAGAAAGTCAATTCCGATTTCCTCGAGAATCTGCATTGCGGCGTTGTGAACCCGGTCAACGCCTTCCCCATCCAGCGGCTCTGTTGGTCTATCGACATATTGCGGCTGACCCCACGGCATCTGTGGCAGACGGCCTGATACGGGCGAACTGGTACGAGCCTTTCTCCGACGGCTGGGTCGGGACGGGCTGGCTGAAGACGGCTGATCTGGTTCCATCATTTAAGACCTATGACGCTGACGGGATGACTATCGACCCGGAGGCCACAACGAAACAGTACGCGCCGACGACACGAAGCATCGCAACCGAGACCGAAAACTGCCCGCACCAGCCGATCCGGGACGTGCCCCCGCGGGCAAGCCTGAGTTATAGTTACTGCACTTCAAGGGAAGTCTATCGTCTCAGAAAGATCTCGGAGCAGCCTATGTATACCCTTAATAAGGCTTCTTTACTCGGTAGCGCCTTAATCGCCCTTTTAATCATCACCTCCTGCTCAGATTCTGGGACTTCTACGACCGGAATCACCCCCTTAAGCCGTGATGCCGCAGAAGGTGGGGCGATTAACAACGCCGCCCTTAAAAGGGAAGACGATGGCCCCCACTCCGGTGCCGACCCTGCCCACAGCCACAGCCCCGATCAGCAGCATGCAGACCCCGGGAATGTCACCGCCGCGACTAACATCCTCACCCTTGCCGCTATCCCGGCGTCCAGTTGCGGCAACTCCATCCCGGAGGCAGGGGAAAAGTGTGACGATGGGCTTTCCGGCAGTGCCACCTGTACCGCGAACTGCGAATTAAAGACCGGCAAGGGCGGGGAAATCGTTGCCGAGAACTTCTGTGGTGACGGGGTCCGAGATATCAGTGCCCGTGAGCAATGTGACGACGGCAACTCCAACAACACCGACAGCTGCACCACGTCCTGCAAGAAAGCCATCTGTGGTGACGGCTATACCCAGCCTTCCAACGGCGAGCAGTGTGATGACGGCAACAAGGTCGATAGCGACAGCTGTAACAACAGCTGTCAGAAGCCGGATAACGTACCCACGACGACCACCACCGTGACGACCAGCACCACGCCGGATGGGGGCACGACCACCACCACGACCACCACCACGACCGGCGACGGTTGCAGGACATCCGTATCAATTACCCCGCGCTACGACAAAAAAAGCCAGGTCAAGCATATGGAATACACCTGGAGTTCGACCGCACCGGGCCCGTTCTGTATTTGGACAAAAGCATCCGCTGTGGGTTGGAGTGATTACGCAAAGCAAGATCTAGCCGGCCCCACCTATTCAACATCATCCCGAACTACTCCAAATTCCGCGGTACACCCGCCAGAATCATGGGTAACGCTCCCCTGGCAAATTTTTGTATGGCCCTCAACAGGCGATGATTGCCCCGACCAATACAGAGCGGGGCCAAGTTGTGTGGGTGAGGCTAAGACGTACCCATACCCCCCGTATTTCGTCGACAGCGACCCCAGCTTGCCATCTTGTGAAAAGCTGTGCGGGGATATACACGGCAACGATGAAGTAGCTTACTTCGACTGCTACTACGCCTGCTTGGACGGCGTCATCCCTACACCAGTATCAACAGACCCAGAGGCGGTGCGGGAATGCGTAAACGCGAATCGCGACCAATACCGCAAAGGCGCATCTCAATGTGAGGAGACGAGCTCTCTTGCCAGGCTGGAATGCCAGCGCCTTTACGGTGATTCAGTAACAGATTTATCCGCTTGTAACGAGACCCAACGAACGACAGAACAGGCGTGTTTAGGCGGCGTGTCGTACGCGGTCCCTGTTTGGGGGTCGGGGGGTGTCACGGCAAGCGGTGGTGTGGCGTATGAGTTTAATAACCTAAGAGCAACAGACGATTGCAAGAAGCGAGTGCAGTGTGAGGTTGAAGGTAAGTTTTGGTATGGGGGGCGCTGCGTAGCCGGCTGGTGAGTTGGGTAGGTTGTTTTGAGGGGTGTGTTATGCCAATGTAGTTCGAAGGCGAGGGCCCGATGCGTCCCCCACTCCAAGCTAGCCATGAATATAACTTTATGGGCAAACCGGGGGGTTTAGGTCCCACGCGCTACGAACGCCCACCGCTTCCGATCGGCTCGCCATTTATTAGCCAATCCGGATTCACTTACAAATACACCCACTGAATCAACCGGTGAGTGTTTGCCTTAAGGAATCCCCAATCGCCTTAAGATGTAAAACCGGCTGGTCATCTCATTAATAATGAGTAAACACTGATTAAGACGACTGCCTGTGCTCCAGGAGTCTTGGCATCAGCTCAACGAGGTTACAGGGCCGGGTCCGATAATCCAGTTGGTGGACCAGCAGTTTGTCCCAGGCCGTGGCACAGGCCCCTGAAGATCCCGGCAATGAGAATAGATAGGTGCCGTTGGCGACGCCCGCCACAGCCCGCGACTGCAGTGAAGATGTTCCAATCTCCTCGAAGGAGATCGCCCGGAAAATCTCGCCGAAGCCGTCCAGTTCTTTTTCAAAAAGCGGTTCGACCGCCTCCGGCGTGCCGTCAAATCCGGTCACACCCGTGCCGCCCGTCATGAGCACCACCTGGACCCCGGGATCGGCGATCCAGCGTGAGGCCACTGCACGGATCTGAAAGACGTTATCCGGCACAATTACTTTTTCGACGAACCGGTGGCCAGCTTCCTGGACGCGGCTGACGAGTAGTTTGCCCGACTTATCATCCGATTCCGTGCGCGAATCCGAGACCGTCATCACCGCGATCGGTACCGCTATAAATTCACGTGCTGGGGTCGACATTATGCTTACCGTTGCTTGTGGGCCGGGATTTCTGGGCCTATTATAGAACTGCACGAGACGCGTTTTGCCTTTATATCAACCCCGTTCCCATGACCATCAATGTTCGATTCTTCGCCAGTTTGCGTGAGCGCATCGGCCACGCAACGGTGACCGTCGAGGCGGACGGTATCGCCACGGCCCGAGATGTCTGGAAGGCCGTCAGTGGCGAATCGCCCGATGAAGAAATGCTGGTCGCCATCAACAAGGAATACGCCGGCCTTGATCGCGCTGTCGCGGACGGTGACGAAGTGGCGTTTTTCCCACCCGTGACCGGGGGTTAACCACCCGATGACCGTCGAGATTCGCGAACAGCCCTTTGACCCCTGGCAGATGGTCTCGGAATATCGCTCAAAACATCTTGTTGCGGGCAAAAGTGGGGCCAGCGCGGTGTTTGTCGGCACCATGCGCGACTTCAACGAAGGGGACGAGGTTCAGGCGATGGTGCTTGAACATTATCCCGGTATGACAGAACAGCAACTTAAGGACATGCGCGACCAAGCGGTATCCAAGCATGATCTCGAAGACGCGCTCGTGGTCCATCGCGTCGGGACCGTCTATCCCGGTGACGATATTGTGCTGGTGGCAACTTTTTCCGGGCATCGAAAGGCGGCCCTTGATGCCTGCCGGGAGATGATGGAGGTGCTTAAGTCCAGCGCCCCGTTCTGGAAAAAAGAGACCCTTGGTGCGGGGGAGCGCTGGGTTGAAAAAAACACCCCGGGCTGAACGTTCGGCCCCGGCCTCGTGACCTAAGCCGACCGCCTGGCAACAATCCGGGATGCGGTCTCCTGCGGGTCATCGCCATCAGACAGATCAAGTACATCCAGCATCGAAAAATGCTCAGCCAGTTCTCCCGGCTGCAGCACGTACGCCGGGTTGAACGTTGGCGCCTTGTTGAGGTGATGCAGGTTGAACGTGCTGTAAAACAAAAGCCCCCCGGGGGCGAGTATTGCCGCCATCGGTGCAAGAAGGTCCCGGTTTAAGTATCGGAAACAGCAGATCAGTGACCAGGGTCCAGCCGGTAAGTCGTCTACACTGAGGTCCGCCTCGATGGTACTGATGCTGACGCCTTCACGCTCTGCAAGTTTTTCACCGAGGGCAAGACCGACGCTGCTACAGTCAACCGCGCTGACGGCAAAACCCTGGGTCGCAAGATAAACCGCGGCGTGGCAGGCCCCCGCTGCCACATCGAGCACGGTACGCGGTGCGCTGAGTTCGCCGATGTCGGTCTGGTGGCACTGTAGAAGCGGCTCAATACGCAGCGCCGGGGCAAGGCTTGCCGTGCGGTACTTCTCATCCCAGCGCGAAGCGTCGGTCACCATAAAGTCAGGCTCATCCTGAGGGAGCGGGTCCGATCGCTACTGCCTGGGCATCCGTACCCTGTACTCTTCGTATTCCAGTTCCCCGTCGTAGATGCTGGTGCGGCCTTCCTGTTTCGTGATTCCCCGGCGCTTGCCGAAGGCCGAGATATTCTCAACCAGTGGACGTGGATCGTGGGCCCTTAGCCACAAACGCAACAGATGACGGCGCTTGTCAGGATCATCATCATCAACGAAAGCTGTGCGATTGTGCAGCACCGTATAGTTGCTGAAAAAGAGCATGTCTCCGGGTGAGAGCGTGAACTGGCGGAAGCATTTTGGTCCGTGGGCAACCTGGTCCAGGGTATCCAGCGCCTCGGACTCGGCGGTAGTCTTCTTCTTGCCCTTATGTGCAAACCCCATTTCAATGTAACTCCTCAGATAACTGATACTGAGGCAGCCGTCCTTTTCAGAAAAGACCGGGATCTTTTCTTCCGTGACCGGCGACTCTCCAGGCGCGTGCTCGCCGAAAAGATGGTAGTGAAATCCCTCGCACAGAGTCGGCAGCACATCAGGATGATGATCCAGGAGTTCGTTATAGATCGCAGCAGCGCCTGCATACCCACTGAGACCGCCCTCACGGGCAGGGACCAGGCACATCATGCCCACGATATCGGTGGCATCGGTATGCAGGGCGAGTTCGGTGCTGTTCTGATAGGCACGGTAACGGGGGTTGTCGCCCCCAAGATTCACCACGTGCCCCAGCCGGTCCCCGGAAAGACTCTGGGACTGGGCCTCTCCCATGTGCGCACCGATGCCCCAGAAAATAAGCGCGCAGTCATCTTTGGAATAACGCTCGATCGGAAACCCGTGCAATAGGACCAGGCCCTTTCCATGGTCGACCTCCTGAATCCACCCCCCAAGCACATCCTCCAGCACGCCGAGCGGGAAGTCGCTGGCGCTAATATCCTCTACGGCGAGACCTTGGACTTTGACCGCGTTTAAGGCCGTATCGAGCGCGGACAGTTCGGCATCACTGAGCGTATAGGTGATATCAGCCTTGGAGCGGACCGAGTCCGTTGTCCAGGCGTTGGGGTGGTCGATTCTTGTCTTTGGCAGCATTCAGACCAGGCCCGAGAAGGGCTCTACCTGCACCGCATCGCCAGGCTTCGCACCCGCGCTGTCAATCGGCAGGATGACAAAACAGTTGGCCTGGCTCATGGAACTTAAGATACCCGAACCCTGCTCGCCGGTTGTCGACACCACCAAAGCGCCGGTTTCGTCCTGCGAGAGCATCCCGCGCTGGTACTCGGTCCGGCCAGGGCGTTTTTTCAGGCGATCCAGCGCGCGAGCCTGAAGGCGCAGCGGCTGCCACGTCGTCTCACCGGAAAGGCGCCGAAGGGCCGGCAAAACAAACTGATAAAAGGTCACCATCACCGAGACCGGGTTCCCCGGCAGGCCGAAAAAAAGGCTATCGCCGATCTTGCCAAAAGACAGGGGCCGGCCCGGCTTCATCGCAATCTTCCAGAAACTGACCTGGCCGATCTCGTCCAGCACCTCTTTGACGTAATCGGCGTCACCCACCGATGCGCCAGCTGACGTAATCACCACGTCGGCAATATCAGCCGCCCGCAAAAACGTCTGTTTGATCTGCTCCCGGTCATCGGGCACCACGCCAAGATCATTAAAGGTCGTACCCGCGCGGCTCAGCATTCCGTACAGCGTGTAACGGTTGGAGTCATAGACGTCGCCCAGCGCCAAAGGCTGACCAATCGAGCGCAGTTCATCACCGTTGGAGAAAAACGCGACCCGTGGGCGGCGCAGGACGGGCAATTCGCCCACCCCCAGCGAGGCCACCATGCCGATGTCAGCAGCCAGCAGCCGCCGGCCCGAATCCAAGGCCGTTTCGCCTTCAGCCAGATCTTCACCCGCGAGGCGGACGTGCTGGCCTTGCCGCTGCCCATCGGCGACGCGAATCTCGTCGCCGTGGCGGTCAACGTGCTCCTGCATCACCACCGTGTCCGCACCTTCGGGCATCACTGCCCCCGTCATGATGCGTACACACTCACCGGCGTTCACAACGCCCGAGAAGGCTTTGCCTGCCCAAGCGGTACCCGCCATCCGCAGCGGCGTTCCGTTCAGGTCGGCAAAACGCAATGCATAGCCGTCCATCGCCGAGTTGGTGTGGTTCGGGACGGCCATCGGGGACTGGATATCGACACCCAGTACCCGGTCGAGGGCTTCGCGCAGCGCCACGACTTCCAGGTCGCTGATCGGAGTAACCGCCTGTGCAATCCGCTCCAGCGCCGTGTCAACAGGCAGCAGCGCTGGATCAGATTCATCATCGCAGCTTGGCTGGCGGGAAACAGGTTCGGGCGTATTCATGTCTGTCGTTTCCAGTCGCCCGATTGCCCACCGGATTTTTCCAGCAACTGGATATCTGTAATCGTCATACCGCGGTCGACCGCTTTGCACATGTCATAGATTGTCAGGAGCCCCGCATTCACGGCGGTCAGGGCCTCCATCTCCACGCCAGTCCGCTCGCGGGTTTCGGTGATCGCGGTACAAAAGACACACTGTTGATTGCTGTCGACCTCAAAATCCACCTCGACACGCGTCAGAGAAAGCGGATGGCACAGCGGAATGGTCTCTGCGGTTCGCTTGGCCGCCATGATCGCCGCGATGCGCGCCACCGCCAGAACGTCGCCCTTGGCGTGACCACCCTTAGCAATGAGATCGAGCGTCGTTGGCTGCATCTCGATACGCCCATGCGCGACTGCGCGCCGGGCGGTAATCTCTTTACCGCCCACGTCCACCATCCGGGCCTCGCCCTGATCGTTAAGATGCGTAAGAGTCTTGTCGCTGGTCGCCAACCTGAAAGCACCGCTGGAAAATGTTGAGAATATTCTAGCGGTAATTGCCTCTCACGGAAGGCTGGCAACGCTTCGCGGCATCCCTCACATGCTACAATTTTGGTACGTCTCACGCTTTAATCGAGCATTATGGCCAGCACCACCTCCACCATGCAGGCACTGGGGTCCGAGGCTCCGGCCTTCACCCTGTCCAATACCCACCCGACATCAGGGGGGGCGGCCGTTTCGCTGTCAGACTACGCCGACAGCAAAGCGCTGCTGGTCGCTTTCATCTGTAACCACTGTCCTTACGTGATTCATATCCGCGATGCGTTTAATGTCTTTGCTCAGGAATACGTGTCACGCGGGCTCACCACGATCGCGATCAGCGCCAACGACGCCACTACCCACCCCGATGATTCGCCAGAAAAAATGGCTGAAGAGGCGGCCCGACATGGTTTTGGCTTTCCCTACCTCTACGATGAAGACCAGTCCGTCGCTAAAGCCTACCGCGCTGCCTGCACCCCGGATTTTTTCCTCTTCGATGAGCATCGCCAACTTGCATACCGGGGCCAGTTCGATGCCTCCCGCCCCAAAAACAGTGAACCGGTTACCGGGATCGATCTTCGCAGCGCCGCTGACGCGGTGCTGGGCGGCAACGCCATTTCGGGCGAACAGATACCGAGTATCGGTTGCAACATCAAGTGGAAAGCGGGACACGAGCCCGATTATTTTCCGGCCTGACTCTGCGCCCGGGGGCATGAGGCACCTGTCGTGATCGGTGAGTCTGTTTTATTTTCTGTATTCTTGATTTTCACCGGGGCGGCGGTGCTCGCCACGATTGCCCTTTTTGCCCGACAGTCGCTGCTGGTTGCCTATATTGCACTCGGCGTTCTCGCCGGGCCGTCCGTTGCTGGGCTTGTCACCGATCCATACCTGATCGCCGAGCTCGCCCATATCGGGATCATCTTTCTGCTGTTCCTGCTGGGGCTGGATCTTTCACCGCGCAAACTCGTGGGCCAGATGCGCGAAGCTGTTGGGGTCACCCTGATCAGTTCGGTGATTTTTGCGCTTCTGGGTTATGGGGTGGCGGCAGCAGCCGGGTTCTCGCGAACCGACTGCCTGCTGGTCGGCATGGCCAGCACGCTTTCCAGCACGATTATCGGGCTGAAACTCCTGCCGACGACGGTGCTGCACCACCGCCATACCGGGGAGGTCATCATCAGCATTCTGCTGCTACAGGACCTGCTCGCGGTAGGTGCACTGCTGCTGCTCGACACCCTGGCGGTGGGATCGATACCCTGGCTGCGGGTTGGGCTGGAGTTCGCGGGGCTTCCGATACTCTTTGTCGGCGGACTGCTGGCAGAAAGGTGGCTGCTGCGTCCACTCTTTGTGCGTTTTGACAAAGTCGGCGAGTATGTTTTTCTGCTGTCGCTGGGCTGGTGTCTGGGCTTTGCGCAGTTGGCCGAGAGCCTCAGCCTTTCCTACGAGATCGGGGCCTTCATTGGCGGCATCACGCTCGCCAACAGCCCGATTGCGCCCTTTATCGCCGAGAGTCTCCGGCCGCTGCGCGACTTTTTCCTGGTGATGTTCTTTTTTGCGCTCGGCGCGGGTTTCGACGTTGCCGGCGCTGCTGCAGTCTGGCCGGGTGCGCTGGCTCTCGCACTGGGGGTGCTCCTGATCAAGCCCGTGACCTACCGTGTGCTCCTCAAGAAGTTCGGCGAGAGCAATATTCTGGCCGGTGAGGCCGGCGTCAGGCTCGGCCAGATGAGCGAGTTTTCCTTATTGCTGGTTGCGGTCGCCCTTCAGGCACAAACCATGAGCCAGGAGGCCGCCCATCTCGTTCAGTTGGCGACGCTGATCACCTTCGTGCTGTCGTCGGCGTTTGTCGTGCTGCGTTATCCCAGCCCGATCGCGCTGTCGGAGCGCCTTCGGCGCGACTAGCCGGCCGCGCGCTCAAGTCTGCGGCTTTGACGAAGCCTGGTTCCTGACTTCATTGACAGCAGCGCTGAGGGCAGTTTCGTCGGCCAGGTATTCATGGTCAACAACCTGTAGCGCGTCGTTCAACCGGTAGACCAGCGGGATACCGGTGGGGATGTTGTACTGCATGATCTCATCTTCGTTCAGGCCCTGGAGAAATTTCACCATCGCCCGCAGACTGTTGCCGTGCGCCACGATCAGCACCTTGCGACCGGCCTCAAGTTCCGGCACCAACTGCTCATCCCACCAGTTGGTCACCCTCTCCAGCGTATCCGCCAGGGACTCGGTGTCCGGCAGTCCCGCGACGCCCGCATACTTCGGATCGTGGGACGGATGCTGAGGGTCGTCTGCCGCAAGAGCCGGGGGACGAATGGCATAACCACGGCGCCACTTGAGCACCTGCTCATCGCCATGCCGGAGTGCAGTTTCTTTCTTGTCGAGACCCTGCAGCGCGCCGTAATGGCGCTCGTTCAGTCGCCAGTCCGTCTTGACCGGAAGATGCATCAGGTCCATCTCTTCAAGGATCAGCCAAAGCGTTCTGGTCGACCGCTTGAGCAGCGAGGTCATGGCAAGATCAAACCGGTAACCTTTTGCCAGCAACGTCTGTCCGGCATCGCGGGCTTCGCGCAGACCCCTTTCGGATAAATCCACATCGACCCAGCCGGTGAAACGGTTCTCCAGGTTCCAGGTGCTTTGGCCGTGGCGTACCAGGACCAGTTCTTTCATGTGCTACTCCCAAATCTTTACAGCACGGATGTTACCAGTCCTGTTACAGATACTCTGAGTGAATGATGCCGCCAGATCATCCCGCCAGCACCGGATTGAATCACGGACTTTCTGCAAACTCCAGATAAAGCCGGGCTAGCGGCTGGTTTTGGACAACCGCGATGATTTCGGTTGGCGGGTTGAGGCCCGCCCACTGAGACATCTTGAAGTGCGGGCCCTGGTATGGGCGAATGGCCGCAACCCTTTTCCGGCGTGGCAATGATAAGCCTCTAGTCCGTTATACTGGGTTCGACCTTTCCTGCCGTCTGTGTTCCCAGGCCCGACAGCTCAGTGTCCGAAATCCGTAACCGATCTCATATCGTCGTAATCGCTTTCGCAGGACAGGGTGTAAAGCACAGCAGAAGCAGATTCGGCAAATCTTTATTTGACTGATGAACGATACGCGGACTGGCTCCTCCACCAAGTGGCTACACGCTTTGTACGCCGGCTTTTTCGTCCTGCTCGCGGCCGGGTATCTCCACGATGTACTGTTTCAGGATAAACACCTCAGCGCATTTGATTTCATTCTGAACAAGCCCGCCTGGGAAGCTGACCGGGGTCCGCACAGCGTCAACCAAGGAATACTCGCAGACTCTCCCACGGCGCACTATCCCTACAGAAGAATCTTCTGGGACAACTTGCGTGAAGGCAGTAACACGGATTATCTGCCGCATGTCCTTACCGGCCAACCCTCAAACGGGCAGGGTACCGGGTCTTTCATCACCAGTTTTTTTCAGTTATTCATGGACATACCTGATGCCCTGGACTGGAGTACATGGTTCCGGCTGGTTCTGGCGGGAATCTTCATGTACGCACTCATGGTCCATCTCGGCTGTCAACCCATCGTCGCCGTGCTCGCGGGTATCGCCTGGACCTACAACACCCATCAATTGGTATGGCTGCTCTTTCCCCAGCATCTTGCGACCCAGTTATGGATCCCGTTGATTTTCCTGTTCAACTTCAAACTGATCCGGGACGGCCCCGATTGGCCGTCGTCTCTCGCCCTCATCCTAAGCGTCATATTTTTCTATAGCAGCGGCTACACCCAGATCGCGCTGTACAGTTTTATCTTTCTTGGTTTTTTCAACACCGTTTATCTCTGGCTGGCAAAGGAAACGGTTGGTGCAAAGTGGCGGCTGTGGACAACCACTCATGCGCTTTACCTTGGTGCCACAGTGCTGCTCGTGCCGGATGTGCTGGCGCAGATGGCAGAGATCGCTGACGGACTGCGAGGTGCACAACCATTCCGTTACCAGGGTCTTGGCAACGCGGCCCTGTTCCAGTCCCTGTTGACCTTACCGTTAGACGGACTGCCCCGACCCCTGGATATTGTCAGATTCATGTTCCCGCACTATCTCGGGCAGGGCCTGGGGGCGCCGGGTCTTAAGGTAATCTACAACACCAATGTCGTTGAATTCATGGCCTTTTTTGGCCTTATCGTTCTCTACCTGACGCTTTACGGTATCTGTGGCGGGGTGCGGCGCCATTGCCGGCTCGTGTGGGCTCTTGGCATAACGCTGTTTTTCGTGTTCGCCCTGTTTAACGGCAATCCGCTGATTGTTGGGCTGGTCAACCTGATTCCCGCTGGAGGCGCCGGCCAGTTCAGCCGGTTTATAACGCTCATCATTTTCACCTGCATTGTGCTGAGCGGCCTTGGCCTGAGGTATTTTCTCGAAGACAGAAAAACGTACGATCTGGTCTGGGCCATTCTGCCGGGAGTGCTCCTTCTGACATGGATCGGCTTCGCCAAGCTTCAGCACGATTCGATTGTTAACCTGTGGTTCTTTATTCCACCGCTGGTGATCCTCGCGGTCTTCATTCTCGCCGGTCACCTGCTCATACGGAAAAACTTCGCAAATCTGGTGGGGGTTATCGCGATCTTGTTTACGCTGTATGAGTTGTTCCCCGCGATGCATGCGTTCAACACGCGGCTCGATTCAAAAGACCATTTCCCGGCGAATTCGGTCATCACCACCATTCAGAAGGCGCCGGGGAATTTCCGTACAGCCCTGGTCATGAGCAACACCTCCTACCATCACAACATCTTCAGCTATTACAAATTGGCCACGGTCGGAGGCTATGCCACCACGGTACGAAACGAATATGTCAAATTCCTTCGGGAGGCCTATAAAGATGTCGCGATTACTGCGAACGGTATCGTGTTCCTGATGAATCACCAGCCCGAGATCCTTCGACTGCTGAATACCCGGTTTGTCGTTAGCGATATTCCTGTTTCCAGTGATCGGGTTCGGAAGGTCTTCGCCAACGAGGCCAACACCCTTTACGAGGTTGTTGACCCGCTAGACCGTGTCTACTGCGGCAGCGATCAGCTGGTGGTGACCGAGCGGGACACGATTCCGGAGAAACTCTCAGAAGTGGCTGCAGCCTATGACCGGCCGATCCTCGTTACCGCGCCTCTGGTCGAGGCGAACAGATTGACCGAAAACTGTACGGTTTCAGATTTGAAGGTGTACCAGGGCAGGATCCAGTTTCGGGCCACTACTGATGAGCCAACGCTTATCTTCATAGCCGCGAACCAACATGGGAACTGGCGCGCGCGCATAAACGGTGCAAAGACGGGGATCAGCGCCGGCAATTATGCATTTATGGTTATCCCGGTTGCTGGCGGATCCAGTGATGTGCAACTCCAGTACACCGATGGCAAGCTCCTTGTGGGGGCGCTCTTGCTCATCGCGCTTGGCGTGTTTGTGCTCGGTTATGCGGTGCTGTCGGTGAACCCGATCTGGCGAAAGGTGCTGTTCGCGCTTTGCGGATTAATGCTCATCGGGAAAAACGTCCTGTCCGTGCCGGGTCTTAAAAATGTGGAGATCTCCGAAAGGCAGACAACCGTGGAAATTCGGGCCGCCGACCCGTCATAGCCTAGGGCGCGCCTGCGCTCTCCTTCAGCCGTTCCACCAGCATCCGTAACGCGCGGGCCCTGTGGCTCAACCCATTCTTGCGCTCGCTGTGGAGTTCTGCAGCGGTACAGCCTTCATCCGGCACCCAGAATACCGGGTCATAGCCAAAGCCGTTCTGGCCGCTCGGTGCCTTGGTAACCACCCCCGACCATGTGCCTTCGCAGATGAGCGGCGCGGGATCATCTGCCCGCCTGAGATATACCATCAAGCAGCGGAATCGGGCATTGCGATCTTCCCATGGAATATTTTCAAGCCGGGACAGCAGTTTGGTCACGTTGTCCGAATCGCTGGCGTGGTCTCCGGCAAAGCGGGCCGAATACACCCCGGGGGCACCGTTCAGCGCATTCACTTCGAGCCCTGAATCGTCAGCGATGGCCGGGTGACCCGTCTGCAGTGCAGCATTGCGTGCCTTCAGGATGGCGTTCTCGACAAAGGTCGCGCCGGTCTCCTCGGCAGGGGTGACGCCCAGGGTCCCCTGACCGACCACAGAGAAGCCGCTGTCCGACAACAGGGCCGTCAATTCTTTGAGTTTTCCCCGGTTATCCGAGGCCAGCACCAGCTCATGCGTCACTGTGGCGGTGTCTCACGGGCGAGGCGCTGCAGCCGCATCAGTTCCTGAATTCCTTTGACGGCGGCAGTGGTCATGCGCTGCATCTCAGCCTCGCTAAACGGAGCCTGTTCCGCGGTTCCCTGAATCTCGATGAAACAGTTCTGATCGTTCATGACGAAATTCATGTCGGTATCGGCGCTGCTGTCCTCGGCATAATCCAGATCTAGAAGGACCTCGCCCTGCTTGAGTCCCACTGAGACAGAGGCGATCTGGTGCAACGGCAACGGAGCATCCAGCAAGCCCTCCTGAGACAGGCGGTCCAGTGCATCGGCAAGGGCCACCCACGCGCCCGTGATAGACGCTGTGCGGGTACCGCCATCCGCCTGGAGCACATCACAGTCGAGCGTAATCGTCCGCTCCCCGAGCCCTGTAAGGTCCAAAGCGGCCCGCAGCGACCGGCCGATCAGTCTCTGGATCTCCAGCGTCCGGCCACCTTGTTTGCCCCGGGCCGCCTCGCGCGCCATTCGCTCACCGGTTGCCCGGGGGAGCATCCCGTATTCGGCCGTTATCCACCCCTGCTGACTGCCCTGCAGAAACCTCGGCACGCGCTCCTCAACGCTCGCCATACACAGCACCCGGGTGTCTCCGAACTCCACCAACACCGAACCCTCGGCGTGACGGCTGAAAGACCGGGAGAAGCGCACCGGACGCAACTCATCCGGGCGTCGATTATCGGCTCTTGCCATGGATGTTCCTCTGCTTTGCTAAACCTGATCCGAACACTCGGCCGATGGGCATTGCCGATCAGTCGACAGGCAATTGATGGCCCAAGAGCGAGAAAAGCTGCCTCAAAAACCGGTAGGTCAATCCCCAGATCACCCGCTCGTCGTCCTTATCCAGAAATATACCGGGAAACCGCATACCTCCTGCAGCATCGTATCGTACCGATGTCTGCAAATGCGGCTCTAGAAGCCGGGACAACGGTATCCGTACGATCTCGGAGACCTCGTGATTGGGTTCCAGGGTTGGAATTTCGTTAATGGAAAACACGAAACAGGAGATCACGAGATCAGCGGACCGGCCCCCATGGCGGCCTCGTAATTCCCCAAGACACCCCGCCAGATCTTCGCGGCGAAGTTCAAGTCCGATCTCCTCATGGGTTTCGCGGCAGGCCGCGTCACCCGCCTTAACATCGTGGTCTTCACGCCGACCACCGGGGAAAGCCATCTGCCCTGACCAGGGATCATCAGGAGACATCGATCGCTGGATGAAGATGATATTGGGGTCATGATCTGTCGCGCTGGCATCAAGCACCAACGCCACTTCTGCCCGGCGTGGGCTTGACTGCCTGAGGAGTTGTGGTCGATGTTCCTGAAGGCGATCCAGGATCTCGCCAACCGGGATCACCAATGAATCCCCTCTATAATTGATAATTGACTGCTATACAAGACTGTAACATACTCTGAATATTTGCTATGTGACTATTATGTGTCTACTTTACTCAAAATCTGGCAACTCATCATCCAATTCAATGAAGTCTGTCGCCAATTCTTTCTCTACTTCAGACCGATGATAACGGACCACAGACGCATGGTATTCACTCCAAGACTGTAATTGGTCCTTATGCAAGGGCAACGCTACGTACCGAGTGCCATCTACAGTAGTGCCGACAACCCCAAGACAAACCGCTGCTGTCCTCAGTTCATCTACAGTGAACCCGTAGTACGCGCCACACTGAAGGAGATGTTCAGCACGGCACATAACTCCTCCTTTGCGTGTGACTGATCCTTTAAGTCCCCCGTGCAGCCATCGGTACCAGTGGGTGACGTACTGACAGCATCTTCATTACCAGGGTCACCTTTGCCCTATAACGGGAATCCTTGGTCAACACTAGCCCATTTGCCCCACCCCCAATAGGGGTATA
>Ga0315336_1002895_pt1 | contig 24544 bp, 18 predicted proteins | sample ASW5metaG_FD_204512 | JGI IMG/M metagenome (GOLD analysis project Ga0315336, IMG submission 204512) | Ammonia-oxidizing marine archaeal communities from Monterey Bay, California, United States - ASW #5 | ecosystem: Environmental > Aquatic > Marine > Intertidal zone | place: USA: California... | reverse complement strand
AAATGTGGAAATACGCTGCGCGATTGAAAAGGATCTCGCCCGACCCTGCCATTGGTCACGAACATGTGCCCGGCGCCCGGGCAAAACTTATGGGAGTCGATGTAGAAATAAATGACCATGGATTGCGTGGTCCCAGCATAACCTCGCCCAAACCGGACGATGTACACCGCATTGTTCTTCTTGGCGATTCAATGGTTTTCGGTTGGGGTGTAGCATTAAGTGACACCCTGTCGGAACGCTTGAAAAAAAATCTAACTGCTAAGGAGCACGGCACTTATGAGGTGATAAATGCCGGCGTTGGCAACTACAACACCACCATGGAAGTAGCCCACTTCCTGTCCAAGGCTGAGATATTGCAGCCTGATACGATCATCCTAGCGTATTTCATCAATGATGCAGAACTTGTCCCAAATCACGACGCTGTAGGCAAAATAAAGTCTTCTTCTTATCTGGCTATCGTGTTGGAAGGCGCCTTTGACACTATTGCACGCAGGTTTTTTGGGAGAAAGGCCTGGAAGGATTATTATCGTGATCTATACCGTGAAAACGCGGCAGGTTGGTTTGCAGCTAATGAGTCTATTCGGAAACTAAGTGAATACTGCCATGACAAGAATATTCAGCTAATAATGGTGAATATTCCAGAGTTGCGTGAACTTGACCCCTATCCTTTTAGCAATGTTACCACCCTCCTAGCCGACCTAGCTGACTCCCTATCCTTGCCTTTCATAGATTTGCTGCCTGCCGTTCACGATATCAATCCACAAGATCTGTGGGTTACTGTTCCAGATCCCCATCCTAACACTCATGCGAACCGGGTTTTTGCCGAGTATTTAGCTTCTGCTCTACGCTTTAATGATGGGGTCATTAGCACTCCTGTATCTGTGATAACTCCAAAATAACTTTGGCTGCTTTTCGCTGCCGTAACGGCAAACTAGCGGTTTAGAAAATATATGTTATTCCGGTGAATCTCGGGCGTCAGAGGGTGACAGGAAAGAAACGTAGCTTCACTGCTGCAGACACAAAGCTAACGAAAATGCCAGTCGCTAGACCTGGGCCAAAAGGTATTTCTCTTTGCCAGGTAGCTTTTTCTCGTAGCACTGTCATAACGCCCGCCCCGACTATTGTGGTGATTCCCGCGATGACCATAACAATGGGCAGGGCCCACGGGCCAAGCCACAGGCCACCGACCGCAAAGAGTTTGACGTCTCCTAAGCCCATGGCCTCTCTGCCTTTAACGATACTGAATAGCCACCTTATTCCCATAAGAAAAATACCACCGCCAGCAGCCCCTGCCGCGGCTGATTCCCAGGTTACGCCGATAGGAGAGCCAATAATTATTACTCCTACCCCAACAACCGTCATCAGTATTTGGAGTTGGTCCGGCAGATACCCCGTTCGCAAATCGATTACTGCTGAAGCGGTCAGGCTTGCACCCAAGAAAATTACGCAAGCAATAGTCCATGGATCTATCATGGTGCATAGTATGTTATCATCGTTACAATAACTCCAAGCAGAATGAGGTATTCGAGATTCGCTTTCTTTGTTCTGTTTCAGTTGCGTGGTAACTATTGCGGGTGTAGTTCAATGGTAGAACGAAAGCTTCCCAAGCTTTAGACGAGGGTTCAATTCCCTTCACCCGCTCCAACATTTAACTGCATTATAAGTAGTCGGAGAGATGGTTCTGTTTGAAAAAGACGGAATGGGCGGTTAAGCAACTTCACTCGTACTGCTTTTTAAACACAAAATATTCTTGCGATCTGTATTATGTTGCTCGCTCAAGGACCGCACTTTCTTATTGCTACTCCTTCATAATATACCCGATTAAGTCATCGATGAACTTGCTTCCCGCCGCCAGCTGACTCAGCTCAAGATATTCATCCGGTTGATGGGCTTGATTGATAGATCCTGGCCCACAGATCACGGTCGACAGTCCGATCTCCTGAAATTGCCCCGCTTCAGCTGCGTAGCTTACTGCTCGGCGCTGATTGTCCCCCGTTAAGGCGCGGCATAGCTGTTCAGCATCAGAATTAGTCTCATGGCGGAGGGCTGGGGTTTGCGCCAGTATGTGGGTTTCGACATTACAGGTAGGCGAAATCCGATGGAGATCAGGTAATAACGTCTCGTCACAAAATTTTTGCAGCGCATCTAAGTACCACGTAGGTTCGTCGTGAGGCAGAGATCGAATATCCCAATAGAAGTCACACTGGCGAGCTAGAATGTTTAAAGCGGTTCCACCGTCGATTCTATTGACTGTGATAGTAGTGTGAGGTGGATCGAACAATGGGTCGTTATTGTTTTTTCTTGGGCCAAGACCTTTGAGAAACTCGATACAGCGACTCGCTGCCATTACTGCACTTACCCCCAGCTGTGGCTGGGAGGAGTGGGCCTCTCTCCCGGTCACGCGGGTCAATACCCCAGTGACCCCTTTATGGGCAGTAACGACCTTCATATCCGTAGGTTCTCCGACTATCACTGCGCGCGGTTTTGGTAATTCTTGGCGGATAATATCGATCATGGATCTTACGCCGGTGCAGCCCACTTCTTCGTCGTAAGAAAAGGCGAGGTGAACCGGAATCTGAAGGCCAGATTTGCAAAGCTTAGGGAGGGCAGCAAGGACGACGGCAATAAACCCTTTCATGTCACAGGTGCCGCGACCGTACAGGCGACCATAACGTTCCGACATGCTGAAGGGGTTAGTAGACCAAAGTTGACCGTCTACTGGCACTACGTCGGTATGACCCGATAAGACGATTCCACCCTCAACATTAGGTCCAATAGTAGCCAAGAGGTTGGCCTTGTTGCCATCCTCATTTGAGATCAGACGGCTATTGATACCCTGGTCTAGAAGTAATTTCTTAACAAAGTCAATGAGCGCCATATTTGAATTCTTAGACACTGTATCAAAGGACACTAATTTTTTTAGCATCTGCTGGCTGTTGCTGATGTTAGTCACAATACCGTTATCCTATCAGCCGCCAAATAGTGCCCTTGGGCCCGTCTTCTAGTGAAACCCCCATTTGATCTAATTCTTCCCGGAGGAGATCAGCTTCTTGAAAATTCTTTTCAGCGCGGGCGATATTCCGGGCGTTGATTAGCTGTTCGATCTTAGCTTCATTTGCTTCAGTCTGTCCCTTTCTCTGCAGCCAAGCTTTTGGGTCCTGTTGCAGCAGACCTAGCAAGCTGCCTGCAGTCAATAGTTCGCTTTTTAATCTAGACCGTTCCAAACTGTCTTCGGCTTTATTCGCAGATGCGGCTATCGCGGACAACTCTGCCAATGCCTTTGGTGTATTCAAATCATCATAAAGTGCTGTCAGGAATTCTTTTGGTAAGGAAATGTCTGAGAGAATTTTGACCATGCTGAGGCGGTTTAAGGTTCCATAAAACCTATCCAACGTTCTCTTCGATTGAACCAGGATCTCTTCGGACCAGGCTAAGGGTTGGTGATAATGGGCTGATAGCAGTGCCAGGCGGACGACTTCACCGGGATACCGTTCCAGTAGGTCCCTCACCAGCCAAACGTTGCCGGTCGACTTGGACATCTTTTCTGCACCCAATTCTAACATGCCGTTGTGCAACCAGAACCTGCAGTAACGTGCGCCGTCATGGGCGCAAGTACCCTGGGCAATCTCATTTTCATGGTGAGGGAAGATCAAGTCATTACCACCGCCATGGATATCTATAGTGTCACCAAGATGGGTTTCGATCATTGCTGAGCATTCGATGTGCCAGCCGGGCCGGCCTCGGCTCCACGGACTATTCCAAGCGGGGAGACCGTCATGCGATGGTTTCCAGAGTACAAAATCAGCCGGATTCTTTTTGTAAGGTGCGATTTCAACGCGGGCGACGGCGACTATATCGTCACTATCGCGGCCTGATAGGGCACCGTAAGCATTGTATGATGGTACATGGAAAAGAACGTGCCCTTCGGCTTCATAAGCATGTCCTTTTTCAATTAATCTTTCGATCATACGTATAATCTGGGGAATGTGCTCTGTTGCTCTTGGCTCTAGGGTGGGAGGCTGAACATTCAGTGCGGCTATGTCTTCGTGGAACGCCTCAATGTATTTCTTGGTGATAATCGATATGTCAATATTCTGTTCTATTGCAGAAGCATTGATCTTATCGTCGACGTCAGTGATATTGCGGACGTAGATAACGTTGCTATAGTCCATTTTAAGTAAGCGAAATAGTACGTCGAATACCACAGTAGGCCGAGCGTTCCCTATATGGGCAAAATTATGAACCGTGTTTCCGCAGACATACATAGTCACGCGCTCAGCGTTTACGGGTTCGAAAGGCTCTTTAAAGCCCGAAAGGGTGTTGTAAAGGACGAGAGTCATGGCCTATGCATCTAACCTATCGCGGGACAATATGTAAGACGTGGACTTAAACTATGATCGAAACAATAAGTTTTTTTCTTCCCCGTGTTTCCATAGAACAGGTGGAGGATGGGGTGCAACTAGCTCCCAAGTTCGACTCCAAAGGCTTAATTCCTGTTGTTACAACAGATGCCGAAACCGGAGAATTACTAATGCATGGATACATGAATGCCGAAGCTTTGGCAAAAACCATAGAGACAGCGGAGGCACATTACTACAGTCGCAGCCGCGAAATGCTTTGGCATAAAGGTGCTACGTCTGGGTTAGTGCAGAATGTTGTAGAAATGCGGATAGATGATGATCAAGACTCCGTCTGGTTGCGAGTTAACGTTGGAGGATCAGGCGCCAGTTGTCATGTTGGATATAGATCATGTTTCTACAGGTCCATTCCGTTGGGTGGCGACGTGGCTGAGGCTTCCAGCAATCTGAAATTCGAGGAAACCGAGAAAGTGTTTGACCCAAAAGAAGTTTATGGAGATGTGCCAAGTCCAACACAACTTTAGGTACGGAAGATTTTCTTTGGGCTGCATGGTCTACCCAAGACAAGGCGCGAATTTATTGCCCTTCTTCGAGCAAAGGGCGGCTTTTCGACCTAAGAGGTTTTTTCTGGGGCGGTAAATAGGTCAAATGGAAAAGTCTGCGAAGTTAGACGCACTTAGAGCCAAGCAGCGGATTGCAAATTCCTTGCTTCAGGGCAACTTTGATATCGCGGAAGAATTGTGTTCCCAAGTCCTGGCCATCTGGCCGAATGATATAACCGCACTAAATTATAAGGGAATCGTTTTTCTAAAGAAAGACCGACCGCAGGATGCAATCGATCTTTTTATGGCGGCTATACAGATCGATCCCAATGCTATTGAGCCTCGCCAGTGCTTAGGGGAGGCATTTGAAGCCTTGGGACAGCTCGATGAAGCAATCAGACACTATAAGGTCGCCTTAAGTAATTCAGCATCGTCGCAATTAATCAATGATCTTGGGAAACGCAACAACATTGCTGATATTTCGCTGCAAGGAGTTGACCTACCTTACCTGAATCTCGCCTTTTCTTTTACAGGTGAGGACTTGGCGCTGAGAAAACTCTTCTTTTGGGAAAAACTAAGCTCTGGGAAGGTGGGGTTTTATATCGACGTGGGCTGTTTCCATCCGTTTGGTATGTCTTCGACTTACTTATTTTATTGTTATGGTTGGCACGGGGTTTGCATAGATGCCAACTCCAAAGTGCAGCTTAATTTTGAGACGCACAGAGCACGGGACAAGTTTGTTCTCAGCGCTGTTTCTAATACTGAACGCAGCATTTTTTTTGCAGAACACAAGACCAATAAAGCCGAGAATAAAGTCAGCTACAAGCCAAATCTCTTTGATAATAATTACGAAACACCGGTGGAATTGAGTGCTAGGCCGCTGGTTGATATATTGGATGAAACTGTTGCTACCGATACCTTTATTGACTTTATGTCAATAGATGTTGAAGGCCATGAGTCGGAGGTTATAGAATCCAACGATTGGGACAAGTACCGACCTCGGGTTGTGGTAGTAGAGGATCACGATTTTCGGATTGACAATTTGCGGGGCACCAGAACCATCTCATTACTGCTTGATGCAGGATACAAAGTGAACAGTGCTCTATGGCCGAATGTTTACTTAGTTGATTCAAGCGAAGCATAATTCCGCTGGGTAGCACTGAAACACCAAGAAAAATTCCAACCAGCAAACCACACCACTCTTGGCCGGGTCTTCTACCATCCCATGTTGTAATACGTGATGACTCTCCGAGCGTTTTCCTTTATCTGGCTGTCGTAATTGCGCATATGAGTGAAGGCAGGTAGATGGATCTTTTCAGGTATAACGTTTACGGGCGTGCCCGCAGCGAGTTCCGCGCGTACCGCCAATATCAAGGCCTCCAGATATGCCCTCCGCTCAGTTAAGGCCGACATAGGAGCTATTGGCATTCGGTGTCCGGGAATAATAGCTTCGATTTCTTGCATGGCTTCAATTTCTCTTAGAGATCGGACCCAGTGGTGGAGAGAATAGTCGTTCATTCTTCCGAGAGGCACACCGAAAGGGGTCACTAAATCGACAACAAATAAAATTGGTTCTGGATGGGGCCGCATGACCACAAGACAGTCGCCGTGGTTGGGCCCAAGATAGATGAGTTCTAGTCTTCGTCCGCCGAGCTCAAGGTCGTAATTACCGGAAAAGGTAATATCCGGCATCGCAAGATCAGTATGGGGTAGATCCTTGAAATGTTTGACACAATTTTCGTGTGCGACAATCTCCGCGCCGTCCTTCGTGAACACGGAGCCGCCGAGCACATGATCCCAATGGTTGTGGGAATAAACCACGTATTTCACTGGTAGGTCAGTGATCTTCGCAATCTCTGACTTTAGTGCCTTGGCTGCATTTATACTAATGGGGTCTGTGGCAATCACGCCATCGGGCGTAACCAGGAAGATGTTCCGAGTTCCTTCCCAACGAAACGTGTAAAGACCATCGGCTATCCTGTTTGTGTCAAAGCCCGAAAGGCCAAACACCGATTGGTTGGCGTTGGATGGGGCACTCAGGTCTGGAGGGCTGTCTTGTGCCAGAACTAGGTTTCCAAGTGCTTCCCAAGAAAGTAAGGTCAAAAGTGTGAAGTAAATCATCGTTTCACCAACCAATCGTATAGTAAACTAAGATGCGCTGAGCATTGCGGGCGAGGTACTGGTCATACCCTGACAAGTGACTAAACTCAGGGAGCTTAATTCTTGCGGCAACTTCATCCAGGGGGGTGCCTGCGTCAATCTCTGTCTTGACTGCTGTCATCAATGCCTCTTGGTATTGTCTTCTAATCGTTACTGCTTCTGCGGGCGCTGTAGGTGGGCCGTGACCGGGGATCATTAGGTCATAGTCCAGCGTTTCCTCCAAGGTTTGCAGAGAGGTTATGAAACCGTTGGGGTATAGGTCCGCCATGCGCCCGCCCCCACCAGCCACTGCACCTGGGGTTACTGTGTCAACGATGTGGACGATCTTTGCATCGGGGATATAGGTGAACGTGGAACAGTCGGAATGGTTAGGACCAAACCACCAAAGTTCGACACGTCGACCACCCAATTCAATGATGTGGCGCACATGATAGGTGACGTCGGGTAATACAACGTCGGGATGTGGGTCGTTGTAAAAATGTGCAAGACAATTCTCATGAGAAACGATGGTTGCTCCTGCGTCTTTAAAGATTTGCGCACCGCGGACGTGGTCCCAATGCTGATGGGAATAGATTACGTATTTTATTGGTGTGTCTGTGAGTCGGCCAATTTCTGCTCGGATCAGAGGTGCTGCGCTGGGACTGATGGGATCGCCAATGATGACGCCCTCATCAGTTATAATTGCAATGGTCCGGGCACCTGACGCCGAAAATGTGTATAGCCCATCACCCACCTTGGTGGTTTTAATGACGCCAGTACCGAAGGGATTTTGGGCCTGGACAGTGCATCCAAGAATAAGACCTGCTGCAACGATTGATAAAACAAATATACGCGCTCGAAATATTTTCATGGGGTCTTTACCTACCAACCTATAGCGAAGTACGCGCCGACTCGCTCGGCATTTCTTTGCAGGTGAGGGTTATAGTCGCGCAAGTGGCGGAACTTCGGTAGTTCAAGATTAGCGAAGATGTTTGGTCTTGGTGTGCCCTTTGTCATCTCCTCTCCCACATAAGTTGCAAGAGCTTCCAGATATTGCCGCCGCTCCGTGACTGCGTTTTTCGGCATTTTCACCGGACCGTGCCCGCTTATTATAGTTTGCCAGTTGGGCATTGCCTCGATTTCTCTTAAGGAACGAATCCACCCATTAATATAATAGTCGTTCATGAGGCCCATGGCTCCCGGCACTCCATAGGGTGAGACAAGATCGACGATGAAAAGCATTGAGGTGTCTGAAGGCTGCATAACAATCAAACAGTCACTGTGGTTACGACCGAAGTGGTGCAGCTTGAGAACGCGTTCCCCCAGGATTAGATCGTAACTGCTACCGGAAAAAGTTATGTCGGGTCGCATAACTTCAACATTGGGGCGCCGGTAGAAATGTTTTACACATTTGAAGTGACTGACAAACTGTGCACCCTCTTCTTTGAATATCCTTCCGCCTTTAATGCGGTCCCAGTGGTTGTGAGAGTAAACCACGTATTTCACTGGTTGGTTGGTTACGTCGCTGATGGCAGTCCGCATGTGTTTAGCCGCCTCGACGCTTATGGGGTCTGTAGCAATCACGCCGTCTCTCGTGACGACGAAGATATTGCGAAGACCCCGATAGGAGAAAGTGTAGATCCCGTCGGATAACCTAACTACATCGGTATCAGTGATCCCGAGAGAATTATGCTGCTGGGCAATCCCTTCACTGATGGGGCTAAATGCGATTCCGAGAGTAATTGCTACTGCTAACCACAAGGTTGATAATTTACAGTCTGAGCCTTTCTTCACGCGCTTCTCCTGCTGTCTCGTTGGGCATTGGTATCTTGCGATCGGGTCTAAAGACGTCATAATAAGCCGATTCGGGCGTGCATGCCAAAAGGGATATTATAATGGTTTCAGCTATGCGATTGGCGACCGTCGGGGTTAGTGACATGGAAAAAGCTCTGAGCCTTTTTCGCGATGTCATGGAGCTGAGGGTCGAGAGGGAAAGCGAGGTTCCAGCTTCCTTGCTTAAAGCCTGGGGAGTTGCTGAAGGTATTGCCGCCCGCCAGGTTGAACTGTCCTGCAAAGGCTTTCCTATAGGGCGCTTGCGGCTGGTGGAATATACTCCGACCCCAACGCAAAAGGTCCGTCTTGATTGCTTTGACAACGAAGGTGATACAGGCACAGACGTCGGTGTTAAGGCATTGGATTTTTACGTGGCAGATCCCATAAGCGTGTCTGTGGCGAAGATTCAGGCCGCCGGTTACACGTTCCGCTCACCACCAGTGAAACACCAAATTGGCCCTACCATTAGCGAAGAATGCCTGTTCTCAGGTCCCGACGGCATACCCATTCTCATCATGGTAGGCCATCGCCACATGCCTACGTCCAAGCGCACGGGTGCTCCAGACGGTTCTTTTTCCGAAATTCCAACTATCTCAATTGTTGCTGGAAATTTGGATCTAACTCGTGTTTTCTACAGAGATGTTCTCGGCTTGGTAGCCGTCGGCGACGCTGAAACGGCTGACGAATATCGTGACCTCGTGGATGATCTTACCGGTGTGCCACACGGCACTCGCGTTCACTTTTTACTTTACGCTGCAAAGGGCCAGCCTTCTGGAAAAATACTCTGTGTTCATTTCTTCGAGCGCACGGGTAAGCGGTTAGTCGGCCGAATGCGTCCCGGTCATCTTGGTTTTTCTCTTCTTACTCATGATACTGCGGATCTTGATGAATTGCACCGAAAACTCAAGGATTTTGGATTAGAGATTGTTACGCTCCCGACGAACATCAAAGGTGACGGAGATTCTTATCGAATGATGCTTGCTCGCGGCCCTAACGAGGAGTTGTTCGAGTTCACGCAGCAACGCTAAACCTTGGCTTAGTACTAAAGAACAAAAGATCGTGTAGAAAATTCTTATAATCTGTTTCTAGAAGCAGTTTTGTCGCGGACTTGGGCCTTAGAATCGGAAACGGATAGTAAACACCCCGGCATGTGCGCTGTAGCCGCTACCAGTTTCGTAGTCGTAATCAATGGCAAGCGAGGCGTTATCGTTCTTGTAACTAAGACCCAGGCCCGTTGCTAAGGTGCTCTTGTTAGGTCCGTCACCTATATTGATAAACTCGGCATTGGTCGCTGCAAAGGCAGAAGTAAAGATTGCAGTGGTATCCAGAAACTCTCGCATGTAGCTACCGCGGAACTGTGCTTCGAAGAAGGCGTCCCGGTTTGGGGCAAAGCGCGTGTCCACAGTGAAACCCATGCCGGCCCTCAAAGAATCTAAGTCCTTGCCACTAATGGCGAGGTTAATACCTGCACCTCCGCCGGTTTCTTCATAGTCGTTTTCATGTACTCGGGTGTATTGAGCCCGCAAGCTGGGGATAACCTGGAACATGCCGGCAATGAAACCGAAGGCGGCCTCCGTGGAGCCACCCAATTGATGGCCGTTCCAGTTGCCGAGAGCGGTGCGGTTAAGGTCGTCGATTAGAATTTCACGTTCACTATTGTACGAGTTTAATGCTCCTCCGATGACGCCCTGGACGTACCGGCGCTGAGATCCGGAACGCATGTAAAAATGAAGTTGTGTGCTGCTGATCTCTGTCGGGGCATCAAGGGAGTTTTTCTCGTCGGGGAAGGACCAAGCCTGATTAATGCCTACACCTGCTCGCATTGATTCAGTAATCTGACGGTCTAGACCAAAAGATAAGCCAGTGGTCCACGATGAGTAGCCTGATATCTCTCCATCGCTAGTTTTTGAAGCGTATTGTCCGTACTGCTGATACCAAAAGCTGGGATTGTCGGCGCGGAACGTGGAGGCGGCGACGCGATCCATGCGTCGCCGAATCACAGATAAAGCTAGGTTTTGATTGTTGAGGGCCGTTTGTATCGTGGCGTTGCTGATATCGCCTTGGAGCTGCTGAAGGGCTGCTTCGAAAGTTTCTCTGGTAGTCTGAGCAGATATTGCCGCGAACACTTCTGGATCTGGCAACAGCCCCACAGCTGACGCATTGTATAATTCGGTTGTATTAGTCTCGAGTTTCAGCACTTGGGCAGATTTACGTTCCACCTCTAAAGTGAGGATGTTGGGGTTGTTCGAATCGATTGCAAATCGGACGTTATGCATGAACGACGTTTCTACTTGCAGAGTTTCATCGATCGTTGCCTGAAGGTCTAATTTTCCAGCGTTAATAAGTGTGAAGGTCTTCTGATCCTGCACTACTCCGGTAACTACTGGCGTGAGCACGGTATCTGCGGCTATAGACACCAGGCCAGTGGCTTGGATGCTCCCTGCCGAGTTGGAAACACCACCGACCCCGAAAGTAAGGCTCGAACCTCCATCAAAGGTAGCTGTATCTACAACGATGGTCTGATCGGAAGGTATTGTCCAATCTACATTAGATGCGGTGAGAGTAGTGCTACCGATACCCAAGCCTAGACCTAGACCGCTGTTGATTATGGAGTCTGTCACGGTTGCTATATGGATGCCATTGCCGAGATCTATTCTGCCATCCAGCGTACTGTTTGTGATGGTAACAAAACCGTTGCCGCTTCCCATAGAGACGTCGCCCGTTAAGCTGCCGTCCATAAGGGTGAATGTAATGTCGCCATTGCCTAAGAAAACGTCGCCACTCATACTGCCAGAATTGAAAAACGTGAAGTCGGCGTCACTGGCGCTCGCTTCGAGTGCAATCACCGTACCGGTCGAACCCTCCCGGTTGGTGATTTCATATTCGCTGGTGTTGGAAAAGCTAGTAAGTGTGCCCGATCCATCAATTAGTCCGAATGCGCTTGATTTGTCGCCCGCGGCATCGACTCGAAAGAGCCCAGTATTAGAAAAGGATGGAAGAGCACCATTGGGTTCAACTATAATTCCGAACGCATTTCCTCCAATCGTACCGATGATATCTTCATTAGGGTCTTCCGTTGAATCCTGAACGGCTACGATAAAGTCACCATCATTGATGAAAGATTCTACGTTAGCGTGATTCCCGATTTGTATTCCGCGTGCCGTCGCGTCGGTTGTTACTACCGTTATATTGCCTTTGTCATTCTTAATGCCGCCAGCAAGAAAGGTTTTGAAAACTTGCCCGCCGGATTCAGCCCCGCGAATGTCGAAACCCAGCACGTCAACGCCGTCCAGAGTGCTAGTACTCGAGAGTTCCCCTCGGTTGATCAGTGCGAAGGCTCTATCTCCGCTCCCGACAGTACCAATTTCAATGTTATTCATGGTGCCGCTTAACCCTCCGGGTGCAACGCGGACAACGTTACCCGATCCTAGGGCATTAATTGATGAGTCTGTAGGAAGCTCAAAAGAGGCAGTGGGATCAGTACGCTGTAGTTCAATTTCTTCATTGTCCGTCAGGCCATTACCCTCAAAGAGTATACCATCGGAAACGCTCGATGCGATCCATAGGGCTGCATCACCAGAAAGGGGATCTGAAATTGTTCCGTCTTCTTGAAAAAAAGCCCCCTGACCCACGTCAATGTTTCCGGTGTGTGTCACTGCACCGGTCAAACCACCCCCAATATAGACGCCGACCGTTGCTTCTCCGCTTGCAGTTATAGAATTTGTATTTGTAAAGTTACCGATAACTGATCCATTAAGAGCGATTCCTACAGCATTCGGTCCAGCGGCTTGAATTGCACCGTCATTGTTAATTGTGCCAACCATGCTGGAATTAATTGAAATTCCCCTCGCTTCGACCCCACCAGCTATTATTCTCCCGAAGGGAGTGTTATTGATCGACCCCCTAAGCGTACCCGCTCCTTCGACACGAATCCCAACGTTGTTACTGGGAGTAGAAAACAAGTCACCATCACTGGCTGGGCCTGAAAGTGAAACACTTCCAGAATTGGTTATGGTGCTGTTGATTTGTAAGGGGACCGTTTGTCCAGTGTTGGGGTCGTTTTGCGAGGTGTTGATCAACATACCTGTTGCATCAACCTCCTGCTCTGTACTCACTGAGCCAGCGTTGACGATGTCGTGGCTGCTGTTAACGGTTAGCGGCACGCCGATTTCCAGCTCGATACCGCCACCGTTCGCAATGTTGATTGAGCCTGGCCCGGTTCCATCGCCGGTTGTGGTGTCCTGTGGAGTTGTTTCAGTGTCTGTTATTAGCAAGTCATCAGCGTTGGCCGATTCCGCCATAACCATCCAAATTGCTGCACAGAAACAAAAGGACCGGAATATCGATTTTATAGCAATGCTTTTCAAACTCTTCAAAATGCCCGTTCCTTAGAGCGTCTTAGTTTGCTGACTGGGCCACAGCGGACCCGGGATGTTCGAAACACACACCGATTCAACAATTTAATCAAGTCATGTCGTCAGATTTTGGCAATCTTATGTTCATAAATGGCTGATATCGAAACCAGAAATTGTTGGTTTGGCTCTTTCGGCGTGGCTTCGCACATAGCCAGTCTAACAAGATATGAGGATCTGGGGGGATGTAACACCAGGGTTAGCCGCGGAGCCAACACGGGACCTTCCAACCTAGCAATCCTTTAATTATTCCAACATATGCATCAATTTTCTCATGGTTATACGGTCCTATCCATTGGGTTGCCTGCCTTGAGAGTTTTGACTAGTTCTTATGGCGTTCACATCTGGTTATGGCTTTCCTGCATGATTGCGGTGTCCCCATTTTAGCAGTGGCAGTGCATGGTCCAATTACGCTTAAACTCAGTCTTATTATTGGATAAGTGTTGTTGACGATTATCTTGTAACTAGTTACTGCGAGCAGCACATGAATATCTTGGTAAGTTTGCATGACTGACACCAAACATCTAAGCATTGGGTCCATCGACATCGTTGTAAATATTCGGACTCCCAAGGAATTTGCTGATGGGCGCGTTGCATCGGACAGTTCCTTTCAGGACAAGGTGCGCCAGGATGATGCTATCCGCCAGGGTGTGGGGATAGATGAATACATTAATATAATGGACGAAGCTGGCGTGGACCGCTCCTTAATGATTGCTGTTCGCTGCGGAGATATGAATGTACGTGGTTCCACAGAGATCCCTTACGAACGTGTTCACGAAGTTTGTGAAAAGTATCCAAAACGTTTCCGTGGCATCGCGGGGGTTGATCCGACGAAGGGTATAGATCAGCTTTACGAATTGGAGCTAGCTGTTAGAGATTACGGTTTTGTTGCGGCCCACTGGTACCCGCATTGGTTCGCGATGTCACCGGATTCTGCTCAGATCTACCCGATCTACGCTAAGTGCTGCGAGTTGGACATACCAATAATGATGCAAGTAGGACAAAGCCTTATCTATTCCAAGGATCGCCGATTGCCGTCAGTGGGCCGGCCTATTAACGTCGACCGGGTAGCTATAGATTTTCCCGAGCTACGCATTATCGGTATTCATCTCGGTACGCCGTGGCACAGTGAAATGATTTCTATGTGTTGGAAGCATAAGAACGTTTTCATGGCTGGCGATGCTTATGCCCCCAAGTACTGGCCCGAAGAAGTAATTCATTATGGAAACACATTTGGGCAGGACAAATTATTGTTTGGCACGGACTTTCCCGTAGTGGATCCGCGCCGCGCCATGAGAGAATTTGAGAATCAGGGTTTTTGTGAAGTAGCGAAGAAAAAGATTCTGCGCGACAACGCTATTCGCATCTTTAAACTTGATGATATACCACTTCTTGGTGAAGATTCGAATCCTTGAACGGAAAGCAATGTTATGTCTTACAATTTATCATCCTTGATGCGACATAAATATGAGAAGTAAGATCATAACATCTATGCTGGGAAAGAATAATTGGGTGCTGACAACTCGAATATTTTGCGCATTCCTTGCGGCTCAATTGATTATTTTTCCATACAACAGCACAGTCACGGCAAAGCCCCGCATTCTAAGGGTCTCAACTACTTTACCCGCCCAGGCAGACATGATTCAGGATGCGGTGCGCCCTTGGATAGGTAAAGTCAATCAAGCCTTTGACGGAGAGGCCGTGATCGAGCTGTTTCCTGGAGGCTCTCTTGGTAGGCATACTACAGCGTTCTTTCAAATGGTACGCGACGGTGTGGTTGACATGGCAGTCACTGTTCCCAGTCATATATCCGGTCAGTTTCCTGACAATGACTTATTCCAGTTGCCACTGGTCTTTAACGATGCCCTTGAAGCGAGCTTAACTGCTTGGGAGATGGTGCAGCGCGGATTGTTGCGCGGTTACGAAGATATCCACGTGGTCACTATTTACGCAACTCTACCTTACGGTTTTCATCTCAACTTTCCCTACCGCACGCTAGATGACATTAGCGGTAAAAAGATCCGCACCACCGGTTTAATACAGGCCCGCGTAGCGACTGCGCTGGGATGTACGCCCATAGGCAATATTATAGCAGCCAATATGGCTGAGACTATAGATCGCGGCCTTCTAGATGGTGCCCTGTTCGGTTGGGACAACCTGCGTGCCTTCGGCATTCGTTATGTCACTAACTATCATGTGGAAATGCCAGTGACCTTGAATCTCGCCTTCATCAGTATGAATAAGGATAGTTATGAGTCTCTTTCAACAAAAGCTCGTGCGTCACTCGACCGTCTCAGCGGTGTTAATTTGGCACGCACCATCATTTCCGTAACCGCAGCAGCAGGCGACGACGTGCGCAAAGCGGTAGTCTCCGAGGGCCACGTGTTGGTCCATCCCAACGCAGCACAAAAAGCTATTTACCAGAAGCGTCTAGCGCCGGTCGCTAACTATTATGTTGAACGTGAGCAGGGCAATGCTGAGCGATATCGAGTGTTCTTAGAGACCCTTGCAGAGATACGACGCTCTGAAGCGGTTAGGGCGAGGCAAGGTTCGTGAATTAGGACCGAACATATGTTTGACCGGCTTCCTGTTCTAGCGGACCACCTTACCTTTGGACTGGCGGTAATGGGGTTCGTCGGCCTCCTAATAGAGGCCATCGCGATTTGCAGCGATGTGCTTATGCGATGGTTGTTTAATTCTCCCCTGCACGGCATGGAAGATTTGAGCCACGTCTTGATCATCTTTGTTGTTGCGTCTTTCTTTCCGGCCTTACTTAATAACCGCGGTAATATAACTATAGCTGTACTCGGTAGGGCTCTTGGCAAGCGAGGCACCGAGATACTCAACGCTTTCGGCCATCTAATAACACTGCTTTTTTTCATCATTCTGGGCTGGCAGATGATTCTATTTGCTAGTGACCTAAGTGGACGTATAACTCCGATCCTTGAACTACCTTTGCAACCCGTGTGGTGGCTTGCTGCCCTTATAATTGCTGTCTGTATCCCTATCCAGAGCCTGGTTTTTGCCATTCACGTGGTTGGTGCTGTTACCGGCAAGTCTATCGCGGGCGGGCGTCTCCAGGGAACAAGGTAAGGTTCGGCTTTTATGGAAACAGCATTAATCGCAATGTTAGCGCTTATGGGGATGTTTATTCTTATTGGCTTGCATGTGCCTGTAGGAGTGGCCATGGCGATGACCGGGATTGCCACCTATTCTACTCTCGTTGGCTGGATTCCAGCCATGTCACTGGCCTCTATCGAAGCATCTATGACGTTTAGCAGCCTCGAATTCGCGATAGTACCTCTTTTTCTTTTGATGGGAAGTCTTGCTGGAGCATCGGGCCTATCGACAGATCTGTACCGCATCGCCAATGCCCTGTTAGGACACTTAAGGGGGGGGCTGTCCATGGCTACCATTGCCAGCTGTGCGCTTTTTGGAGCTGTCTGCGGATCGTCCATCGCTACCGTTGCAACTATGGCTCGCATTGCATTGCCTGAAATGATTGGACGCGGCTATCAGACCAGCCTTGCAGCCGGATCTATCGCGGCTGGAGGTACTCTTGGGGTCTTGATTCCGCCGTCGGTTATAATGGTGGTTTATGCAGTGCTAGCGGAACAATTCATCTTATCTCTATTCTTCGCTGCACTAATCCCCGGCCTTCTAGCGGTAATGTTGCACTGCATCGCCATCACTATATACATGCGCATTTATCCTGAAGCCGCGCCTGCTGCCGAACCGGTAACATGGACACAGAGGGTTGGTGCCGTTCGCAATGGCTGGGGTGTAGTGGTGCTCGGCCTAGTTGTAAGCGTGGGTATTTATGGCGGTATATTCACCGTTAATGAGGCCGCTGCCGTTGGTGCTGCTCTAGCCTTTTCATTCGCTGTCGGCCGCCGCAAACTGAGTCGCACTGTTCTCAAGGAAGTTGTGCGAGAGACAGCCACCAACTCAGGTATGATTTATCTCATCATTATTGGCGCCTCAATGCTTACCTATTTTCTGTCGGCAAGCCATCTGCCCGAAAATCTGGTGGAATGGATTGAGCATCTCGATGCTCCCCCTTTGCTTGTTATTCTTGGCCTTTATGTGATGTACATCGCTTTGGGTGCTGTGTTCGATGGTTTTGCAGCTATGGTAATAACGTTACCTTTCGTTCTGCCCGTTGTTACCGGCCTTGGCTATGACCCGGTTTGGTGGGGAGTTATTATGGTCATGGTTATCGAAATTGGCATGATAACCCCACCTATTGGCATAAACGTGTTCGTTTTGCACGGCATGTCAAAGGATATTCCCCTTCGGACCATTTTTCTCGGCATTACTCCATTCTTGGTTGCCGATTTGATTCGCCTGACTCTGATAACTGTATTTCCGGGGTTGGCACTATGGTTACCTACGCTCCTCGGTTTCAGGTAGGATTGGTTGGCACTAATAATCCAAGCGGCCAAAGCTGGTTCGGTGCCGAGCTAGAATTCAAGTTTTAACCCAACCTGAGGAAACACGTTAAGGTCACCGAAGACATTAACCCCTCTACGTTCATCAAACTCTAGAGAGTCTGCATTAGATCGTCCGTACACATTTATCACGTCTATAAAAGCTATTAGGCTTACCTCACCAAAGCGTCGGCGGTAATCTAGTCGCAGGTTGAGCGAATGAAAATTTCGCAGCCGATTTGCGTTGTTGATGGTGATTTCTTTCGAGAAACGGGGAAGCAACGGATCGTTAAGAACATCTTTATTTATAATAAACATATCCGTGGGCCGACCCGACGCATATTTCCACTTCGCTGCAATGGCCCACCGGTCGTTTGGTTTCCAAACCGCGGCGATATTAAACACATGCGGTCGGTGAAAATCTGCGTTGTATTGACCCTCACCAAGGTTGTCGTCTCGTTTGGAGTGGGAGTAGGAATAGGCCAGAGAGGAAGACCAGTCGTTTGACATGAGCCTTTGTATACTAATGTCGATTCCCGCCGAACGACCTTCGCCGCTATTAAATGCAAGTCCTGAAGTTTTCTCACTGAAAACTACGAGGTTGTTAAGATCCTGGTAGTATATTTCTCCCGCTAACTTTATGTCTTCAATGGGGTAGTGTTCGACGCCCACACTCACTTGATTGGATTGCTCGTTTTCTAGGAAGTTGTTACCAGGATCAGCGGCTAGATCAAGAAACCGAGGTGTTTGATAGTAGACTCCGCCAGTGGCAGACACTCTAGTACGGTCGCTGATTTGCCAACCAATCATCAGCCTTGGTGACAAAAGAGATTGGCCCGAAAAACCATCCCTGTCAAAACGTATTCCTGGACGGAACGACAATCGGCCCAAAAAAAATGTGTGATCAATATAAGCTGAAGCCCGAGACTTCTTAGCGCTGAATTCGGAATTAATCCGATCTGGCGTTAACACTATGAATTTCTGGGATAAGTTGGGCCGGAAATCATCCCGATCGTATACGTAGCGGATCCAATTACCGTCTAGGCGTGTCCTAAAATCCATTTTGACTAATGAGTAGCGGGCTCCCACCGAAAATAGCCCCATAGGCGTCTGTGTAGTATAGTCTCCCCTCCAGCCGATTTCTTGTTCGTTTTCGCTCACGGAAAGTATGTCCCCGCGCAACATAACTTCCTCTGAAAGCGGCTCGGGTCCTGCAAGGTCTGGAAAAGCCTCTCCTTGGCCGCTATTTTTGTCGCTGTCGCGGATGAAAACAGTATTCGTTATTTGCCCTTGGGAACCGGTCAACCAACGCCAAGTAGCTCCCAAGAGAAGGCTGTCCTGCTCGCTCGTCAACAGCGCCACGTCTTCAAAGTTTTCCGACTCCAATACATTATCGATGTCTCGGCTAAAGTCCTCTGGTGAGTACAACGCTAGCAGAGACAAATTGTGCTTATCGGAAATTTTGGTCACGGACTTGAAGATGACATCAGCCACCTCAGGATCACCGATATCTTTCTGGCCAATAATCCTAAATACATTACCGAAATCGAAGTACCGTGCCGATAGCAGGACGCTAGTATTGCGTACTAAATAGCTAGGTCCATCATAGGTGAGTTCACCCCCTGCTATATCGGCGCGGGCGCTGACAGAAGGTGTAAACGGATTACCTTCTGCGATGTTCAGTCTTAGAAGCGAACCGTTTCGTCCGCTGTACGCTGCTTGCCAGCCGCCGGGTTGAAATTCAGCGCTACTGATCAGATTAGGTGCGAAAATGGCAAAGCGTCCGCCACCGCCAATGTCCTCCTCTTCGCCGAGTGTCCGGTCGAAATGAACGACTTTGTCGAAGGGAATGCCGTCGACAAGGATAAGGTTATCTCTTGGGCCGCGGCCGCGCACGGTGAAGTTAGAAAATTCACCTGTGCTCGCTACACCCGGTAGGATATCCAGTCCCCGAAAAACATCTCCAGCAGTGCCCGCTCCTCGACGAATTTCTTCTCGATCTAGCCGCATTGCAATAGCTGACGCGAACTGCGGCACACCAACCGCTTTGGTGGTTACTCGTATTTCTTCCAGGTCGGGCGGACGGCGCACCATCTGAAAGTCGATGCGGGTGACTCTGCCGGGTACTGCGCGCACATCTGCTTCAATAGAATCTAAGTATCCAGTGATGTCCACTTGAATGGTAAACAAACCCTCCTTGACATTACGAAAGTTATAACGACCAGTCAGACCCGACCGAGTTCTGTTCAGGATCGTTTCGTTTCTTAACAAAACAACAACTGCGTCGGTCACCGGTCGTCCAGTACTTGAATCAAGAACCAGTCCGCGGATAGTGCCATTCGATGTTTGCGCAAATGTCCCGGATGAAAGTAGTGTTAGAGCCAAAAAGAAGACGGAACTTCGTGCTATATAGTGGAAAAAAAAATTCATAGTTCTACAGAATATTAGAAACGATTAACGCGCAGTCAAGTCCTGCAATTAAGGGGGAGGGCGCGCATTAGCCCAATATTGTTCGTGTCATGTGGCCCGGTTTAGATGAACGGATCGTATGAGCGTTGCAGAAGTGTTTTCTGAAGTCTATCCATTCCCGGTGTATTTTCTTTACGTAGAGATTGTGCCAGCATCTTACTGGCAAAGTTATCAGTGATGAAGCTTTAGGGACTGATATCGAATCCGAGGAAAGAAATTTTTAGCAAAATATTTGTTGCCTGAGCAACCGTGTGCGCCGCCAAATAAGTCCGTAGTCTGCCGGTTTCATACGGCTTAAAAAGGTCGTTTCCATTTTTTTTTTTGTCTTGTTGTGGAAATCTGCTAAATTTATTGCTCGGTGTTGGTTTTTATTGCGGGGTTAGAGATGCAAGCAAATGTAGGAACGGCTGACCGAGGCGTACGAATTGTTATTGGTTTGTTTCTTATATATGTTCCGTTCTCGGGTTTCTTGGGTGAGGACTGGGTTAGTGAGCTCTTGACTAGCATTTCTGTAATAATAGGTCTTTTGCTGACTATATCTGGGGTGTTGGCGCGCTGTTTCTTATACAAGGTATTGGGTATTGATACATGCAACGTGAGTTAGCAAGTTAATCAAACACTCGGTCGGATTTTTGTAGTACTCAATAGCTCAACCCGATCAACATCCTAGCCTTCCTTTCTTGTCATACTTGGGCATTAAGTCGCGCTAGAATGATGTTTCTGATTATTGGCTTCGCGGCCGAAGGGCACTTAGTTCTGTGAAGTTGAGGGCACGCCTGTTGGCGTCATGCCCTCGTGCGTGTGGATCAACTTCCAGCGACCGTTCGTTTTGTGTAGCACTTGTGTTACCCGTACCCGGCCCGACACAGGGTTGGGGGGGTTGTAGTGGAAGTTGACGTGATGTCGCGAAATGGCGACATCTTTGTGAAGGGTGATGAGCTGGATCTCAACATCGAAGGTGAGGGGGCCGCGAGCTACCGACTGACCGATGTCACGGCGCTGGAAGGCTTTACGGGCTTCAATACCTATGATCAGTTCTGGTTCGAAAACATCCCAAATGGTGACATTCTCAGCGGCAAACTCAGCCTTGTCGTCTGTTTTGCGAGTGACAAATGCTCGATAGTTGGCACGGATCACCGCTTCCACTGCTTTTATTTCTGCTTCTCTTGTCGTGTCTACCATGGCGCTTATGTTATAACGTATAACATGTTTATTCCGCCTGTTTATTTGGTTTTGCTTCGGGGTTTTAGCCAACTGCTCTTGTTGGTTGCTACTGTATTTTTGCTATCCAATATTGCGTCGGCTCAGCAGCGTCCTATGGAGGTTAACATTGGTGCTTATATTCTTCCAGGCTCTCCCAGTGATATCCTTTTCAAGGAATATGCGGTCAGACTAAACGAGGCTGGTGGAGGAGAGTTAACAGCTAAGTTGATGATTTATGGCGAGGGTGGCAGCGAAGAGCAGATGCTTGCTGCGTTGCGACGCGGGCGTTTGCAGTTGGCCTCCATTTCTTCCCTGGTCCTATCCACACTAATTCCCGAATTAGAGATTACTAAAGCACCATTTCTTTTTGAAAGTATTGAGGAATTTAATTTTGTTCTCGATGCCTATCTGCTGGATGAACTACAGTTGCTCATCGCAGAAAAGAATCTCAAGGCTCTGCGCTGGTTGGAGCTTGGTGGGATGAACTTCTACGGCAAGAAGCCAATACTATGGCCTAAGGATGTCAAAGATCAGCGAATGCGCGCGTCATCGGATATCGCTACCCGATTGTTTTGGGAAGCTGTCGATGCTGATCCTATATTTCTGGGTAGTCCTGATGTTGTTCCCGCATTGCAGACCGGTCTCCTTGATGGTGGTGCGGCGGTTGCGCTTGTCTATGGAGGAACGGGGGTTTCTGAACAGGCGCTGCACTACACTGTTTCCAACCATTTCTTTATCGGGGCCTTGCTAATGGCTAATAAGCAATGGATAGAGTCCCTCTCGGTCGTCCAAAAGGTTGCTGTAACCGAATCTTTTGCTACTAATAATGAAATCCGCAATGTTTTTCGGACGATGTCGAGAGACTTCATTGCAAGCGCAGCTAAGAGCGGTGTCATTCTGCATCGTTTGACCCCAGCTCAGCGGGTTGCGTGGATAAATGCTACTAAGGTTTCTCACCGGCAGCTCATAAGTGCTCTCGGTGGCGGTGCACGCCAGCTTTATGATGTGCTTCTTTCTGGCAAGCGCGCCTATGCTGCTCGGAGGGATTTGGATTGAGTCTAGTACTGGTCACAAGGTAGTTTTCACCACGGAGAATGGTTTTTTTAGCACCATTTAATCAAAGGCGGTTCGGCTAGAAAATTTTTTAGACAGTGACCGGGGAAGTTGGCGGGTGTGCACCCGCAATCACACCCTGTACTTGAGCCTACGATTGTTACTCAGAGAATCGCCTCGATGAGCTGCGGTCCATCTCTCTTCATGCAATTACAAAACTGGTCTCTAAACTCCTCGGCTGTTTTGGCGCGCATGGCCTCCACTCCCATGCTTTCTGCTAACTTGACAAAGTCGAGTGTGGGGTCGTCGATTGATACTAGGCTTGCCAATTCGCTGCTTAGGTGATTAAGGCCGAGGCGTTGAAGCTCCACCTCCAGAATGGCGTATGAGCGGTTTGCGAAGATAACCGTGGTTACGTCTAGATTTTCACGAGCTTGGGTCCACAATGCTTGGCAAGTATACATGGCGCCACCGTCCCCGTGCAGGCATAGGACTTTTCGATCGGGACAGGCTATCGCTGCGCCTGTTGCTGCTGTTAAGCCCTGGCCTAGCCCACCGCCCGTGATAAACAGCCAATCATGAGGCGCGGACCCCATGGTTTTGTTGAAACACTCGAACCCAGCAGTGATCCCCTCTTCGGAAACGATAGTTCCTTCAGGTAGGTTAAGAGCAATGATGGCGGCGGCCTTTTCTGCCGTCAAGTTTCCAGTAGGCTCTTCAGGCAGTGGTAGATCCAAGACGGCCAAGTCGTCAGTTGTCTCCAAGGCGTCCGAAAGTGCTGCGAGTGCTGCGGCTACGTTGGCGTCTGGCCCCGCTAAAACGGTGCGGGTACATTCCTTGGCTAGAACAAGTCCGCTTGAATTAGGATAGGCGAAGAAAGTAACTGGTTCCGTGCAACCAACCATCACCGCTTGACGTAAACTAGCTACTGCAGCTTCGGCGTCTTCTGGAAAGTAAGGCAAGCGTTCCAGATTTAATCGTCCAGCTCCTCTTTGAAGACGGGCAAAGAACCCAGCGCCAAACAACCGAGCACCTGTAGATCGCGCAATACGTCCCGCCAGGGCGAGGCTTTGGTCTAGCAAAACCGTTCCTCCTACAAACAAAGCAGCGGGTTCGCCGCAAGTGAGAGCTTTAGCTGCGGCCTCCACTAAATCTTGCGAAACGTCACTGCGCACGCACGCGGATAGGGGTCCTGCTGGTTCGCCTGCCTCCATCCAGGAGCAGTCTGAGGGCACCACCAATGTGGCCACTTGACCAGGTGGTCCGTTCGCAGCTGCAGCTGCTTCCGCGGCATCTCTTGCCATGTTTTCCGGGTTTTTTACCTCCCTTACCCAAGAGCAGACCGTGCCTGCTATTCCTGCAATGTTGGCCTTAAGCGGCGTGTCGTAAAGTTGGTGATCCCGGGTGTGGCCACCGACAATGTTGACAATTGGCGACCGAGCTTTGGTGGCGTTGTGAATATTCGTGAGACCGTTGGCGAGTCCCGGTCCCTGATGTAGTAACACAGCTGCTGGGCTTCCAGTCATTCGTGCATAACCATCGGCTGCACCAGTGGCCACTGCCTCGAAAAGAGTTAGCACTGGCCGCATGCCAGAGTTTCGCTCAAGGGCTACGGTGGCATGGATTTCAGACGTCCCTGGATTAGCGAAGCAAACACTGATGCCGCTGCGTACGAGGGTTTCCACCATGACGTCTGCACCGATCAACGCTGACCCTCGACTAGAATAGCCCGCGAGTTGGGGACAGCTGCGAGGCGTAACGGCGGTACAGACTGGTAACCATCTGGAAAATAGAATGCCCGCGCGTTCTTGTAAGTCGGGAATTCTATGATCGCCAGGAAGGGCGACATCCAGCTATCTTCTAACCACTTCTTAGTTTTAGTGCTGCTGACGATGAAATGACCTCCATACTCTTCCAGCAGTGGGCGGGTGGCTTTGCTATAGGGTATCAGTTTTACCATTATTTCACGGATCAATGTCTCATGTTCTATCAAAATAGAACCTTTTGCTACTTTGTGATTTGTCTCAACCACAGACTCTAGCCGCGTAATTTCTGTCAGTTGCTCTCCAGCTAGAAGGGAGCTCCCCTTAATTAATCTGTCTAGG
>Ga0315336_1002894_pt1 | contig 24575 bp, 20 predicted proteins | sample ASW5metaG_FD_204512 | JGI IMG/M metagenome (GOLD analysis project Ga0315336, IMG submission 204512) | Ammonia-oxidizing marine archaeal communities from Monterey Bay, California, United States - ASW #5 | ecosystem: Environmental > Aquatic > Marine > Intertidal zone | place: USA: California... | reverse complement strand
GGCCCGTACCAACCAACACGCCTACAAGTGGCTGAAGAAACACAGCAAGAAAGGCCCGATGTTCGTGTGGATGCACTACTTCGACCCCCACGGGCCCTTCGCTCCACCCGAGGACTTCGCCGATACGTACGAGTCCGACGACGAACTGCGCAATTGGCTCAAGGAGCGCGGCTTCGGAAGGCGAGTCAAGCGGCCCACCGGACAGGTTGTGAAGCCCATGCGTTCCGCAAATCTCTACGACGCCGAGATCCGATTCATGGATCGACAGATCGGAGTGCTCCTCAAGCGGGCCGACAACCAGGGCTGGCTCGACAAGACGATCATCATCGTCATGGGTGACCACGGCGAGGGCCTCGGCCAGCATGGGTTTGCCGGCCACGGCGACATCTGGCACGAGCAGCTGCACGCGCCCTTCTTCATCTACAGCCCCTGGCACAAGGGGGGCAGAGTCCGCGAAGCAGTCTCCGCGCCCGACGTGTTTCCCACCCTGCTAGGCCTCGTCGATCTCCCCGGTACACAGGGCTTTTTGGAGCAAGCAACCGGTCGCGACGCCCTGCGCGAGCCCCCCTATCCGATCTTCAGTCAGACCTCGGATCGACAGGTCGACTACACCGGCAACAACCGAGTGGGAATCACAGTCGGCAACTGGCGCTACATGCGCAATGCAGATGGCGGCGAGCAGCTCTTCCACCTCGAAACCGACCCCCACGAACAATGGAACCTCGTTCTCACTCACCCCCTCCAGCTTCTCCTGCTCCGACGATGGACCGAGGAGGCTGGCGCGGCCCTTGCAAAACGTGGAGACGAACTCGGCCGAGGAGAAGTCATCGCCGTGGACGAAGAGACCCTACGCGCGTTGAGTGAGCTGGGCTATGTCGATGGCGAGCCGGCACCTGTACCCGAGGGCGACATCGAAGGCGGCAAGGAGGAGTAGCGGTTGAGCACGATCATCCTGGCGGGAGGCGGAACCGGCGGTCACGTCTATCCGGCGATTTCCATTGGCGATGTGCTGCGCGAACGCGGCCACACCGTCCTCTACTACGGCGACCCCGACCGCATCGAAGCCCGGGTCGCTCCGACAGCTGGCTACGAATTCCGGCCCGTGCGTGCACTGCAATACCCGCGGGGAGGAGTGGTCGGAAAGATCAAGTTCGGCCTCGGTTTGTTGCGTTCGATCTTCGCGACGCGAAGTCAACTCAAGGCCGACGGAGCCGACCTTGTGCTCGGAGTCGGCGGCTATATCTCGGCGCCTCCGGTGCTTGCGGCCTGGACCTTGCGCAGGCGGAGGATCATCCACGAAGCGAATGCCGTTCCGGGCATGGCCAACAAGCTGTGCGCCCGCGTCGCCAACACCGTTCTCATGACCTACGAAAAGTCGAGAAACCGGTTCCCGGGGTCGGCGCCTCGGCACCTGGTCGGTGTGCCGGTAAATCCGAAAATCCTCAGCGGCGACCGTGAAGAAGCGGCTGCAAAGTACGGTCTCCGAACCGACGTGCCCACCGTGCTCTTCGTGGGCGGGTCCCTGGGAGCGGCACGGTTGAACGAGCTCGCGATTGGGGCCGCCAAGCTCGACAGTCGCGAGTTTCAGGTCCTGCACCTGTGCGGCAAACGGTACTACGAAGAAGTGCTGGCCGAACTCGGTGAGCCGCCAATGGGCGTGAAGCTCGTCGACTACGAGGACCGCATGGCCGATGCCTATGCGCTCGCCGATCTGGTCGTCTGTCGCTGTGGTTCCTCAACCCTGGGCGAACTCTGCGCAGTCGGAAAGCCAGGCCTGCTCATCCCGTCGCCGAACGTCACCGAGAATCACCAGGAAGAGAACGCGCGTGGCCTCGAGGACGCAGGAGCCGCCCAGGTTCTCGTCGAAGCGGGTTGGGACATCGACGTCGCCCTGGGCAAGGTCCGGCGCCTGATCTACGACCCCGATCTCCTCGCCGAGATGGCCGCGAATTCGAAGCGGCAGGCCCGACTGGATGCGGCGTCTCTGGCCGCAGATCAGGTGGAAGAGCTACTCGGGAGAGGTTAGTCCCGCAAGATGGCAGAAAAGGACGAAAAGTCCGCTGACGAAGCGGAGTCGATCGAGGAGCAGCCCCCCGAGGCCGCGCCTGACGAAGTGGCGCTCTCCGAGGCCGCGGACAACGAAATCGACCAGGACGTTGACGACGAACCGGAATCCGGCCGGCGACGGTCGCGAATCCTGCGCGTCGCACGCCGGTTGATGGATACCCGAGAGATTACTTCCGACACCAAAGAGATCATCGGAACGGTGATCGGGGCCTCCGATCGGGCCAAGACCGAGGCTGTAAAAATGGCCGCGCGCGAGGTCCGCAACTACCTCGACGAGCTCAAGCTCAAAGATGACCTCTTGAATCTCATGACCAGCTACTCGCTCGAGGTCTCGATCTCGCTGAAGCCGCTGGCCGACGCCGTGAAGGCGGCCGAGGCCGAGGACCGTCGCGACGAAGACGAAGACGAAGACGAACCCATCCCAGATGGCGAAACCGCCTAGGAGCCCCCCGTGCGCCCCACCCTCATTGTTTTCCTGCTCGCCTTGACGGGTGCCGCCCATGCCCAGGCGCCCATCACCTTGAACCTCGGCGATGACTCCGCTCTGCCGACGAAGTTCGTGGTCGACAACGTCGATTCGACGCGCTTCGTCGACAAGGATCTGCCCGGCAAGAACTTCGCGGCGGGAGACGCTGTCCAGGTGCTGTTCGAGTCGAACGGCCTCGTGCGCATCAAGAAGGGCAACGCTTTCGGATGGGTGCCAGCCACGGCCCTGACCGATGAGGCGCCGGCACCTCCCGAGCCCCTCGAACTCCCACCGGGCATCCCCGTCGAGGGCAGCAACTGAATTGCGGCGCCTGACGGCGATCTTCGGCGGACTCTTCGGCATCCTGTTGATACCGCTGGGGCTCGCCGGCCCCACCGCCTGGCTCCTGATTCCCGCCCACTTCGGATTCACTCTGATCGCCGCCGGTGGCGCGGCCATCGAGGGTCTGACGGGCCACGCCGAACGGGCGCGACTGTGGGGTCTGTTCTACCTGGTGAGCACACTCGCCATGGCGGGCACGCTCGAGCTCGCCGCTACCGCACGAGGCAGCTCGGATTTCTACTGGATGGCGCCTTGGTTCGGTGCGCTATTGTGGGGGTGGATCCCGCCGGTCGTCTCTGGTGTCGCCGGTACCTTTGGTGAGGAGCGCGCCCGCAACATGACCCGACGTGCCGTACAGCGCCGCAAGCGCACCCGATGATCGCCCTCCTCGCCGCCGCCGCACTCGCTGCGCCGGGAAACTGCGCCCCGGACGGCGCGATCGACTGCGGGACGAACATCGCCGCCCAGGTGCTCCCGACCGACATCAACGACGTCGCCGGCACATTCTCGTGTGGCGTACCCAATGGCATCGCACCCCAGGATGGGCCCGACCACGTCTATGAGTTCATCTGCCCGGTCACAGGCGACGTCGTCTTCGATTGGGGAGGACTCGACTGCGATCTCGACGTTTTCGTTGTCACAGAATCCTGCGATCCTGACGGCCCCGGATGCCTGGTCGGTGCCAATGACGCCGGCACAACGCCGGCGCGCCTGCAGTTCACCTGCATTCAGGGCGACACCTACTACTTCCTCGTCGAGGCGTGGGGCTACACCGCGCCCGTAGGTGTGATGGGCGCCTGCAATCCAAACGGCATGTTCGGCCACTACTCCCTTCGGGTCGATGCGCCTGCGAGCACCGCGTGCGCTGAAGTCTGCGACGACGGGCTGGACAACGATGCCAACAATCTCTGGGATTGTGACGACCCCGCATGTGTCGCGGACCCGTCCTGTGTAGGCGTCGAGATCTGCAACAACGGCGTCGACGACGACAGCGACGGAGATGTCGACTGCGACGACGACGACTGCGAGGACCACGACGGCGACGGAACTCCAGACGCTTGCGACCTGTGCCCTGGATTCGACGACGCTCTCGACGCCGACGGGGACACCACCCCAGATGACTGCGACCGCTGCCCGGGTTTCGATGACGGGCTCGATTTCGACCTCGATCTCGTTCCCGATGACTGCGACAACTGTCCCGACGACGGCAACCCGGGCCAGGTCGACATCGATCAGGACACCGTCGGAGACGCCTGCGACCAATGTCCAGGTGCCGACGACCTGCTCGATACCGACCTCGATCTGATCGCCGACACTTGCGACAACTGCCCCGACGACGTGAACGAGGACCAGGCAGACGACGACGGCGACAACTTCGGTGACCTCTGCGACATGTGCCCGGGATTCAACGATGCCCGGGACGATGACAACGACGACGTCCCAGATGACTGCGACAACTGCCGCGGCCTCGCCAACGAGACCCAGATCGACGAAGACGGAGATGGCATCGGCGACAACTGCGACGACTGCGTCGCCGTAGAAGAGGTGTGCGACAACGGTATCGACGACGACTGCGACGGAGACATCGACGAGGACTGCGAAACCGACGGCACAACGGTTGGCGACGACGACGATGACGAAGCGGTGACCTCCAAGGGCGGCAACAAGGCCGACAGCGAAGGATGCAGCTGCGGCTCCTCGGGGACCGGGGCAGGATGGCTGGTCATCCTTGGCGGTTTAGTGCTAATCAGGCGGGGAACCAGAGACTTCTGATCTCTGTGGCACAGGTACGGTCCGCAGCGTGACTTGCTTGGCCCCGTTGTAAAACCGGACTCCGAACGCCTCGGCTGACTCGCCGCCACAGCGGTGGTCGTGGCCGAAGAAGTGGCTGGTCACCCGTTCCGATGTGCGCAGCGCCTCGGTCAAGGCGGCGATGCCGAAACCCAGCTCACTCTCGAGAATGACGGCGGGCGGTGCGTGGGTCACCAGCACGTCTGGTTCGTCGGCGAACGTCGCCGCAACCACCTCCGAGAGGTCTCGCGACTCGCCATTCCAGTGCCCGTCCATCCACTTCACGTCTCGAAAACCCGCCCAACGCAAGTCGAGGAACTCGAGGCCCGCCGGAGTGATCTCCTCAGCATCGGCCCCGGCCATCTGCAGCGCGGCCGCCAGCCCCAGATAGTCGTGGTTTCCCGGCATGATCAACGCAGGTCTTCCCGCCAACCACGCCGCCAGGCGACCCGCAAGGTCATCGGCGCCGCGCATCCAGATGGCCTGATACTCGCGTTCGACCTCGGCCTCGACTGAGAACCCTGGATCTCCCATTGACGCCGCGTTCGGGAAAAAGTCGCCGGTGTCCAACCAAACATCGAATGGTTGTCCGAACGCCAGTAGATCGCTGTAGTGCCCGTGGAGGTCGCTGCTGTGGAGAACCTGCACCTTCAGGGGCACACGGGATCGAGCACGCAGCTGGCGTCCGCGCAGTCCACGTCGACGTTGCAGTCATTGTCGATGCCGTCGTCGCAGACCTCGGGATTGCCCGGGAACCGGAGGGGATCGCCATCGTCGCAGTCACCATTGCAGACCTGAACCCCATCGCCGTCTGCATCGGGGTTGTTGGGCGTTCCGGCGTCGCAATCGTTGTCGAGGCCGTCACAGAACACCTCGGCATTACCCGGGTAGACATTGGCATTACCGTCGTCGCAATCGGTGCAGGCGCCGACCCCATCACCATCGCCATCGGGGTTGTTGGGGGTCGCCGCGTCGCAGTCGTTGTCCATACCATCGCAGATTACCTCCGCGTTGCCCGGGAATCTGTTCGCGTTGGCGTCGTCGCAATCGGTGCAAACGCCGACCCCGTCGCCGTCGCCATCGGGATTATTGAGGGTCGCCAAATCGCAGTCGTTGTCGAGACCGTCGCAAAACACCTCGGCGTTGCCCGGGAACATGTTGGCGTTGGTGTCATCGCAGTCACCATTACAGACCTGAACCCCATCGCCGTCCAAGTCGGGATTATTGAGGGTCGCCAAGTCGCAATCGTTGTCGAGGCCGTCGCAAAACACCTCGACGTTGCCGGGGAACATGTTGGCGTTGCCATCGTCGCAGTCACTGCAAACGCCAACCCCGTCGCCGTCGCCATCGGGGTTGTTGGAGGTGGCCGGATCGCAATCATTGTCCAAGCCATCACAGAGGATTTCGGCGTTGCCCGGGAAGACGTTGGCGTTGCCGTCGTCGCAGTCGCTACACTCGCCCACCCCATCGCCATCGGTGTCGCGGTTGTTCAAGGTCGCCGGATCGCAATCGTTGTCTAGGCCGTCACACGGCACCTCGCTGTTACCCGGGTAGACCAGTTCTTCGGAATCGTCGCAGTCGACGCTGCAATCGGACCCATCGCCATCGAGGTCGAAGAGATCGAGCGTGTAGGCATCGCAGTCATTGTCGAGACCGTCGTTGCAGATCTCGCTTTGACTCGGGCCCACGTCCGCGTCGTTGTCATCGCAGTCGACGTCGCAGGTGTCGCCGTCGCCGTCGTCGTCAGTCACGCCTGGCACGCAGGACAGACACGTGGGATCGAGCGCGCAATCGGTGTCGAGACAGTCCAGCTGGAAGTCGCAGTCGTTGTCCACGACGTCGTCGCACACCTCGGCGAGGTTCGGCGAACGAGCCGGATTGCCGTCGGCACAATCGATGCTGCAGTCGGCGCCATCGCCATCGAAATCGTACAGGTCGATGGTCAGCGGGTCACAGTCGTTGTCGATACCGTCATCGCAAACTTCGAGCTGGCTCGGGCCGATATCCGGATCGAGATCGTCGCAATCCACGTCGCAGGTGTCGCCATCTCCATCGACATCGATGACCCCAGGAACACATGGATCGGTGTCGGTATCGGTGTCCGTATCGGCGTCTGTGTCGCTGTCGGTGTCGGAATCCGTATCGGTATCGCTGTCGGAATCGCTATCTGCATCGGTGTCGATGTCAGTGTCCACGTCGGCATCGGCGGTGTCCTCAGCCGGGTCGACGCCCGTGTGACGGAGGACGCCCACCTGATCGCCGAAACTGCAACCAAGGGCGATCCAGACTGCCGAGATGGACAACCACCGCATGTTCGACCCCATTGAACACCCGCAGCATGCATTCTTTGGCGCTTTCCCGCAACGGAAAGGCCAGGCTCAGCACTGGGTCACGACGAGGGCCGCGACCAGGAGAACGATCAAAGGAGTGGCCATCAGGGCCACGAGTCGACCGAGCGGAGCGCTGTCCGGAGTACCTCTCAACCCGTCCAGCACGCGCAGCACTTCGGCCACACTCTGAACACGATTCTCTACGTCGGGAACCATCATTCGGACAATGAGCTTCTCCAGTTCGTCGGCGATTTCGTAGACTATCGTCGATGGGGGTGCGTAGGTTTCGTCCCGTTTGGCGGCCGGCAATCTATAGGCGTCCAACCCCTCGAATGGCCCCCGGCCACACATGAGCTCGTAGAACAGGCATCCAAGCGCATAGACGTCGGCTCTTCCGTCCACAGTGGAGGCGTCGAGCTCCTGCTCGGGAGCGGCGTATTCCGGCGTTCCCATGGATGTTCCAACGAGCGTAGACCCCGCGAAGAACGCGCCATCCATCTTGGCGAGACCAAAATCGGTCACCCGCGGCGTCAAGCGTCCCTCTGGACCGCTCTGGAGCATGACGTTGGCCGGTTTGACGTCGCGGTGGACCAGCCCCGCGTTGTGGATGTGAGCCACACCCGACGCGATTCCGTGCATGAGGTCCAGCGCGAGTACCGGCGTCGGAATGTGCCCCTCCAGCCACCCCTTCAAGGAAGGACCGTCGATGTACTCCATCACGAGGGCCGGTGTGGAACCCAGTCGAATCACCTCGACCACGCGAACGAGATTTGGGTGCTCGAGCACTTCCTGGACGGCACCTTCGAGCCGAAAACGGTCTTCACTGGTGCCCTCTCCAGCGATGATCTTCAACGCCCAGATCGAGCCATCTTCCCGCTTTCTGACGCGATAGACGCGAGACGAGCTTCCCCAGCCGATCAGGTCTTCGACGCGATACCCTTCGACTTCGTCACCCGTTGTGAGATCTTGGGCTCTGCCCGCCATGGCCAAGCAGGGTATCATTGCCAACTTCTAGGAGTGCCATCGATGGCTTCCCCCACGCCAGCGACCCACTCCGAGCGCCAAAAAATGGCGATCGTGGGGCTGGTGATCGGCTTGGTGGTGGCGACGGCACTCATCGCGCTCGAAATCGGCCAAACCGGGAACGGGGTCTCGGTGAGCGGACTGATGGACGCCCACGCCGACAACGCAGCGCTATGGCTCACCGACCTGTTTCCCATCCTTCTGGGCGCTCTCGGTTGGTACATGACCCCCACTGCCACGTCGGCCGGTTCAGCGCCGCGTCCCAGCGACCATGACAATGCCGAGAACATCCGAAAAATCACGGCCGCACGCGATAAAGCCATCGAAGCGAGTAGCTCCAAGAGCCTGTTCCTCGCCAGCATGAGCCACGAGCTGCGCACACCCTTGAACGCGATCATCGGCTACAGCGAGATGATGCGGGAGGACCTCGAGGACGAGGTCGAGCTCGACGCGACCGACCTCGTGCGGGTGTCTACAGCGGCTCGGCACCTCCTCGAGCTCATCAACAACATCCTCGACCTTTCGAAGATCGAGGTCGGCAAGATGTCCATCGTGCTCGAGCCCATCTCGATGACCTCTCTGATCCTCGAGGTAGAGACTACGGTATCGCCCCTCTCAACTCGCCGAAACAACATTTTTGAACTCGACATCGACCCATCCGTCAAGATCATTCGTGGCGACCATATGCGGGTCCGACAGATCCTCATCAATCTCCTCGGCAACAGCTTCAAGTTCACAGAGAACGGCACGGTCACCCTGCGCGTCTTTCTCGAGGCTGCCGACGGATTCGACTGGGTATTGCTGCGGGTCGAGGACACTGGAATCGGCATGAACCCCGAGCAGGTCAAGCGCCTATTCAAGGAGTACACACAAGCAAATAGCAACATCAAGCGAGAATACGGTGGCACCGGTCTCGGCCTCGCCATCAGTGAGAGACTGGCTGAATTGATGGGCGGACGCATAGAGGTCAGCTCCACCCTCGGCAAGGGGAGCCAGTTCACCCTTCGCTTGCCGATGCCCGACACCCTCAAGGACGGCAGGCCCATCGATAGTGAGCCCGCCGAAGGTTGCGTACTCATCATCGACGACGACCCCGTCATCGCCAACGTCGAGCGCCTGCTCAAACGAGAGGGGTTCAGCATTCTGTCCGCGAAATCGCGCGACGAGGCATTCGCCATGGCATCGGAGCGCATGGTGCACACGATCCTGCTCGACATCGCTCTGGACTCGGGAGGTGGCTGGGAGGTCCTCGAAGAGCTCGCTGTACATGACGCCACCCAGGGCATCCCTGTGGTAGTCGCCTCGGTCGAGGACGTGGCAGAACGCGCTCACGCACTCGGGGCCGCCGCCTTCCTCCCCAAGCCTCTCTCCAACGCCGAAGTGGTGTCCGCCATGCGACGCTATCGAGCTAGCTGAATCGTTGCGTAGGGCTCCCGGTCACATCGGTTCGTACGCGGTCGACGGCGCTCTCGGCCACGGCGGCATGGGCGTCGTCTACAGCGCCCACCACGCAGAAACCGGCGAGCGCGTTGCCCTGAAGACCGTAAAAATGGTAGACGAACGCCAACTCAACGGCATCCGACGGGAGATCCACGCGCTTTCGAGGATCCACCACCCCGGGATCGTCGGCATCGTCGACCAGGGTGTGCACGATGGCATTCCGTGGTACGCGATGGAGCTCCTCGAGGGCGTTTCACTCCGAAAAAGGGCAGCTAAACTCCAGTCTGACCAAACATCAACGACTCTGTTCCACACCCTGGAGCAAATCAACACCGATATCGGCCAAACACTGGTCCTCGACGAGATGCCCCTGACCGAGGAGGAGTTCGCGGTCACCGAGGACGGACCGCCCATCGTCCGACCGCCGGCGGCACACGGCAAGCTGGATGAGGTCCTCACGCTGATCTGCCGATTGTGCGCCCCCCTTGCCTTCCTCCACGGAGAAGGGATCATCCACCGCGACCTGAAGCCCGACAACGTGCTCATCGTCGGCGACAACCGGCCCGTTCTCTTCGACTTCGGACTGATGTCCAGGATCTCCACGCGTGGAGGGCGGGCGACGCTGACGGTCGATGGCCTGCTGCACGGCACCGTGGCATACATGGCGCCCGAGCAGATCCGCGGCGAGCTCGTCGATGCCCGCGCCGATCTATACGCGCTCGGGTGCATCCTGTACGAGCTCGTCACCGGAAGGCTCCCGTACCGGAGCCCTTCGGCCAGCGCGATGCTCTACCAGCATCTGGAGCGCACGCCACTTCCACCCTCCGAGCGCGTCACGGGCGTTCCGATGGCGCTGGATGTGCTCATCCTCAAACTCCTCGAGAAGAGACCCGAAGAGCGGATCGGCTACGCCGACGACGTGGCCAGGGCACTGGTGGCGATGGGCGCAATACCTGCCTCGGCGCCCCAGCCAAAACCTCGCGCCTACCTGTATCGACCTCGCTTCGCGGGGCGGCAGAACTCGCTGACGACGCTCCACCAGCAATTGGGCCCATTTGGCGGCGGAATGCTCCTCATCGGCGGAGAGAGTGGGGTCGGCAAGACCCGGCTCGCCCTGGAGTTCGCCCGGGAGGCCACCGGACGCGGATTCAGCGTGCTCGTCGCCGAATGCGAGCCCTTCGACACCGCAAGCCGAGGTGTGCATGGTGGCGCACTTTATCCACTTAGAAAGCCACTTCAAGCTGTCGTCGATCGCTGTCTACACCAGGGACCGGACGAGAGCCAGAGAATCGTCGGGCATCGCGGCCCGGTGCTGGCGCGGTTCGAGCCTTCGCTGGCAGCCCTGCCCGGCCAGCCCGAACAACCCGAGCCAGCGGCGCTCGAACACGAGGCGGAGGAACTCCGGGCGATCCACTATCTGACCGAGCTGTTCGTCGAGTACGCCGACGATCTGCGGGTTCTGATCCTCGTCGACGACCTGCAGTGGGCCGACGACCTGACTCTGAAGTGGCTCACCCACCTGGAGCGGAACTGCCCTCACGAGTTGGTCGTCGTGGGCACCTACCGCCTCGATGAGTCCGGAGCGCGGATCGAAGCCCTGACGTCGTCTGCAAGCGTGACGACGATTCGACTCAAGCGAATGAGCACCGACGCCGTGGGAACCATGGTCGGTGACATGTTAGCCCTGAGCCCGCCGCCCCCAGCGCTAGTCGAATTTCTCGCCAAACACTCAGAGGGAAACCCGTTTTTCGTCTCGGAATACCTACGGATGGCCGTGGACGAGGGGCTGCTGGTACGCCGTTCCAGCGGGCGTTGGCAGATCGCGGGAAGCGACGACGCGCCGTTTCGGGACATCCCTCTTCCCGGCACCCTGCGCAACCTGGTTCAGCGGCGTCTTGTGGGACTGGGTTCCGGGGCTCGCACGGTCGCAGAAATCGCCTCCGTTCTCGGTCGAGAGGCAGACCCGAACCTCCTCAACGAGCTCGACGGCAGTGCCGAGGGCCCCTGGCTGGCGGCGGTGGCAGAGCTCGTCGAGCGTCAGGTCATGGAGGACTCCGACGGCAAGCTGCGGTTCGTGCACGACAAGGTGAGAGAGGTCGCCTACCAGGAGATCGGCGAAGCGCGTCGGCGCGAGCTTCACGGAACTGCCGCGCGAGCCATCGAATCCGCCCTGGACGGACAGTTCATCGGCCATCTTGCGGAGCTCGGCAACCACTGGCACAAAGCGGGCAATCTCGACAAGGCCAGAGAGCGTTATCTCGCTACCGCCCGCCGCGCGGCCAGCCAATACGCCCACGAAGACAGCGAACGATTCTACAGGACCTACCTCGATCTCTTTACCGAGCCGGCGCCCGAGGTCGTCCTCGCGCGCAACGAACTCGCGCACCAGGTTCTCATGCCGCGCGGCCTCAACGACGAGACGATGGTCGAGCTCCAGCAGGCCCTGCGAGACGCGCGCGCGCTCGAAGATGTCGAGGGTGAGGCGCAGAGCCTCGAGAATCTCGGAGGTGTCACGAGAACGGTCGGACGACTGCAAGATGCCGTCGATCTCTTCAAGGAGGCGCTCGCCATTCGACGCCAACAGGAGGAGCCGCGTGGTCTGGGTCGTGTCCTGTGCTTGATCGGTTTCGGCTACGCCGGGATCGGCGACCTGGAGAAGAGTCGGACCTCGTTCGCCGAGGCCTTCGATCTCGCCGTGGAGACCCAGGACACCTGGATCGAGGCCCGGGCACTGATGGGATTGGCCCGCATCGACCAAGAGCGAAACAACCGGTACACCGCCGAGGAGAGCGTGAAGAGGGCGCTCGAGGCATTCCGTAGTCTCGGCGACCGCATGCGAGAGGCGCGCGCTCTGAACCAGCTGGCCAACATCTACGGCGACAACGGGGAAGAGAAACGGGCGCTGAATGCCTACACCCGAGCGCTGGCGCTAAACCGGGAGATCGGAGACCGCATAGGCGAGGGCGTCGTACAGGCAAACAAGGGAATCATCCTGCACAAACTCGGACGCTCCGCGGAGAGCCACAAGGTGTACGCAGAGGCCCTCCAGATCTTCAGAGAGGTCGGCCACCATCGCTATCAGGGTCAGTCGATGTTCTGCATTGCCCGCCACCTGCATACGGAGGGCCGCCTTGTCGAAGCAAAGGGTCTCTCACAGAATGCACTCACACTCCTCGCGGTGGTCGGAGACCAGAAGTGGGCCGCAAACGTGCATATCGAGCTCTCGAAAATCGGCCTGGAAGAAGACAAGATGGCGGTCGCGGTCCGTCACGCAACCCAGGCACTGACGATCGCGGAAGGCCTGTCGCTCCCCGCATTTCAAGCGAACGCACTCTGCTGTCTCGGTCGCGTGGCTGTGGCCGAGAATGACCTACCCAAGGCCGAGGCCCTGCACCTCCGTCAGCGAGAGGCGGCTGAGACAGTCGGTTCCGAGCTGGCGGCGGTGGCCGACCTGTACCTCGGTCGCGTCGCGCGGCACTCTGGCGATCTCGACGCCGCCAAAGAGACCCTCGACGCCTGCATCGATGGCCTGGCTCCCGACAACACAGCCGACCGCGCTCTAGCCCACCTCGAGCTGGGGAAAATCGCCCTGGCCCAAGGTCGCGACGCCGCTGAAGCACTGCGCTCTGCGGTCTCGGCCCATCACGCCGCGGTGTACCTCAATCGCGGCGTGGCGGAGGCCATCGCCGAACTCGAAGCCCAGATGCGTCCTATTGGCCGCTGACCAGCGCTCCAACCGCGGTCACCACGCTCGCACCCCCCATGCAAACGGCGATGGCGGTGAGGATCGACAGGATGAGGAAGAAGACCTTCCACTTCGAGATGGGAGCATCGCCCGTCTCTTTTCCGGTCTGGCCGTTGACGAGATACCGATACACTTCGCCCTCGAAGCGATAGGCCGCGACCCAGACCGGCAACAGCGTGTGTTTGAAGTGCACCTCTGAGAACGAGGTATCGACCTTCAGACCGCGTTGGGTGTCGCCGGGAACCAGCTGTCGACAGGCGCTCGTCTCTTGCCCGTGCAGCTCTTTCTGACCCGTGCCCCAGGCGCTGTTCAGGTCGACACTGTACCGCTCGGCGCGAAAGCCCGACAAATAGCGCGTATTGTACGGCTTGAGTTTCTTCAGCTCGAACGGGAGCATTCCCTTGATGGCCCGCTGATCGAGGCCCTTGGAGGCTTGAACCAGCCAGTCGTCGTAGCTTCCGTCGTGGCTGCCGCTCGCCGGTTCCCACCGGGTCTTGGTGACCGTTCGCGTCTTGGTGACCTGTTTCCCGTCTTCGGTCGCGGTGTATTCCTCCTCGACCTGGTAGTGGAAACCGGCTTCGGCTTTCCAACGACTGGCCGCGTTGGCATCGAAGGTCCAGCAGGGAATGTAGACGCCGATGATGCCCTCGAGTTGGGCCTGTTTCTTCAAGGCACTTGGGCGAAACCAGAGGCCACCCAACCAATCCCGAAATGCCCGAGCCGCGTCGTTCTTTTCGACCTCGAAGGGAAGCACCGATTCGGGTCGGATCATGTCGCCGCCGCCGCCATCGAGGAGCTGCGTACTGCCGCAGAACGGACACTCAGCGGCCTGCAGCTCCGGCTCGTGATCGGCGACCGCTGCACAGACTTCGCACTGCTTGCTGATGGTCTCGGTGCCGTAGCCGGTCTGGGCCTGAAGAGCGGCATCCTCCAACCGATACTCGACGATCTCTCCCGATGCCTCTTCTTGCTCGTCGGGATTGTAGGCGGTTGTCCCACAATACGGGCACTCGAGGCTATCTGCCCCAGGCTTCCACTTCAGCTCTGCCCCGCACCCGGGACAGGGAAACTCCGCAGCCATGTCGACCCCCTCGACCTCGTAGTACCACGGTCGGCCGGAGTATTGGGTCTAGAAGAACATGCCCAGCTCGAGCCGCCCCGCTTCGCTCATGCGCTCGGGGGTCCACGGCGGGTCGAAGACCAGTTCGATGAGTGCCTCGTCCACGCCGGCAATACCGAGCATCGCCCGTTCGACATCGTCGGCGAGGACCTGACCCATGCCACACCCCGGTGCCGTCAGGGTCATGTCGACCTCGACGCGGTGCCCGACGTCCTTCTTGAAGACGCGAACGTCGTAGATGAGCCCGATCTCGACGATGTTCAACGGTATCTCCGGGTCGTAGCAGCCCTTGAGCGCCTCCCAGAGATTCTCGATGTCCACCGGTGCGTTCGGGTCACTCGAGACCTTCTCTGGCCGGACCGCATCTTTGCCGATGGCGTCAGCGTCGCGCGCATTCACGCGTATCAGGCGACCCGTCTCGATCTGAACGGTGTAGTTTCCTCCGAGCACCTGGGTGATCCACCCACCGGTACCCGCCTCGACCGGGACCTCGTAGCCGTCGGGAATGAGGATAGCGCGCACGTCGCGGCTGAATTCGACTTCTTCCATCTGCAGGGCCACGGCCCGTCCTCCGGGAGACGGCGCCTTAACCCACCGCGAAGAAGTTGCGCGCCAATTGCCATCGCGGTACTTTGTTTGCGATGCAGATCACCACCGCCAACTGTTGTTGTTGTTGTACCTCCGGCGAGGTGCTGCGGTAGCGTTCTGTTCACGGATCGACAACAAGCACCCCGCCAAGGCCCCGCCTGGCGGGTTTTTACGTTTTACCCTTTGAGTTTCACAATGAATCCCACCTCGAGCATTTGCTGCTGTTGTTGTTGTCGCTTCGCGACGACGCCGAGGTGCAGCGCCTGATCGCGCTCTGAAATCCACCCGGCGTCACGGCCGGGCGACCGGTCGAAGCCGATAAACCCCCTTTTCGACCGGAGAAACCCATGACTGTCCACATCCTTTTCGAGAACGAAGACTGGATGCCCCCCCTGCGCGATGCCCTGGCATCACGTGGTCTCCACTGGCAAGAGCACTTCGTCGACGGCGGCACGCTGGACCTGACCCAGCTCCCCGCAGACGGCGTCTACATCAATCGCATGAGCCCGTCAGCCCACACTCGAGACCATCAGGGCGGCGTCTCCTACCTCAAGGAGTTCCTGGCCTTTCTCGAGATCAGCGGCCGCCGCGTCATCAATGGCAGCAACGCCTTCGCCCTCGAAGTCAGCAAGGTCCGCCAGGACAGTGCGCTCCGCGCCGCCGGCATCAACACGCCAAAGACCATCGCGGTGGTCGGCGACAAGAACCTCAAGGAGGCCGCTCGCAAGATGGAGCTGCCCTTCATCACGAAACACAACCAGGGCGGTAAGGGTCTGGGCGTCCAGCTCTTCCGGGACTACGACGCATTCGATCGCTACGTCGACAGCGACGACTTCGTGCCTTCACCCGACGGGATCACCCTCCTGCAGCAATATGTCGAGCCGGCCAACGGATACATCACTCGGGTCGAACTGGTGAACAGCACGTACATGTACGCCATCAACTCCTCGACCGATGGCGGATTCCAACTGTGCCCCGCAGACGCCTGCGCCATCGACGAAGCCGACTTCTGCCCCATCGGTGACACCGGCAAATTCAGCCTGTCGGACGAAGTCGATGCCAATGACCCGCTCGTCAAGAAGTACATCCGACTCATGGAAGATCAGGGCCTGGACGTCGCTGGCATCGAGTTCGTCACCGACAAGAACGGCATTCGCTACACATACGACATCAACGGCACCAGCAACTACAACGGCGGCGTTGAAGAGTCCCACGGCTATCACGGGATGGGCGCCATCGCCGACCTCGTCAAGAGCGAGCTCGAGCGCCGCATCATCCGCCAGCCCGCGGCCAAATAAATAGTCGCCGACAGGTGTCCAAAGAAAAAGGCCCGGTAGGACGAATCCTACCGGGCCTTTCGATGTTCTTGGCGCTCCGATGGGAGCGCCCGAATACCGACTTACTTGGGCATCGCACCGTCGACAGCGTCGCCAGCCGCAGCACCAGCAGCACCGGCAGCACCAGCAGCAGCGGCACCCGGGTTCTTCACGAGCTCACCGAGCGACTTGGCGGCATTGGGAGCCTCCTTGATCGCGCCCGTGAGGTTGTCAATGGCCTTGGTCAGACCACCGGTCACCTTCGGAATCTTCATCGCGTCGGGGCCAGCGAGGATCTTCGGCAGGTTGCCGACGAGCTCTTTGCCCTCGCCCACGAGCGCCTGGGCGTCGTTGGGAATCGCCGCCAGCGACTTGACCAGGCCCGGGCCAGCCGAGCCGACGAGGTCGACATTGCCAGCAGCAGCCTGATCGACGACGTACTTGGTCATGACGATCTTGGCCTTGATCACCGCAGCCTTCTCGAAGTACGCGTCGATCTCTTTGATGCCGACCGGGTCGACGCGAACGGCGTACTCAGGCGTGGCGAACGGGTTCGCGTCATCGGCGTCCATGGCCGACCACGCGGCGTCGACGACGGACGGCTTCAGTGGAACGCCTTTCAGGTTCTTCAGCGCCTTCTTGTTAGCTTTTTCGCAGTTTTTCAGGTCTTTACCACTCATGCCCGAGCAGTCCTCAGCCATCGCCGTGCCCGAAGACAGGGTAAGGGCAAGAACAGCGAACAGGGGGGCTACGATCTTTCTCATTGTGACGGCCTCTCCTCATCAAATTGCAACGGGTCGCTCCAGCGAGCGTCCTTGGGGGTCGGCCGGCAGATTAGCCCCGGAAACCTTGCCTTGCAAATGATTGACGGGCCCAATTGAATGACATTCGCCCTGTCTGCGTCTGAAGCCGAGCCCGAGTCCCAACCATTACCCCTACGCAATGCCGTTAATCTTCGTTGAACTTGAATTCAGTGACAGAATGTTTCGAAATGGGGCGAATCAAAATAGGCAGGTGTCGGGCTGGGGAGCGACGGATTCCAGAGCGGAGGCGAAACCGTCCTCAACGGCGATCTTCGAGAACCCGGCATCGACCGTTCCCCCGAACACTGCGCCGACGTAGCCACCTGGAGCCAGGTGGGCCCTGGCATAGAGCTCCGTTGTCGAGCTCACCGAAGCCGGCTCTTCGGCCGCCCTTGTAAAGGGCTGATCGTCGGGATGGCTGTGGGCGAGGATTCTGCGTTGCATGAGTTCTCCTTCCGGTGTGATCAGCTCCCACCAATCCGCATACCGGCCGCAGCCCGTCTCATCGCTGCGGATGGTCACCGAGAACGTCCATGCACCATCGATACCTGTGGCGCTCACACCGATCACGTCCGCTGAGAACGCGTCACCCACATCAGTGGTGTTGCCGGGTGGATCGCTGGGATCACCTCCCGTCTCAGTTTGTGGCGATCCGGCACACGCAACCGCGCCAAAAGATGCAAAAAACCATAACTTCGTCAAGGGAAAGTCGAGCTTCGTCAAGGGAACGTCCACAATCTGGACCCGTGTAAGGCACGGGTGTACACAGCGTATGGCATGGGAGGAGAGAACCATGACAGCACGGATTCGAACGTTCGACGAGTTTTGGGTCTATTACCTTGGCGAGCACGCCGACCCGACGACCCGGTCACTGCATTTCTTAGGCACAACCGGATTTATCGCTTCGGTTTTCACGAGCCTGTGGTTTTCACCAGTCCTCACGATGGCCGCACTGTGCGCGTCGGTTGCGGTGGTCGGAATCGCGAGCTTGTTCGTCGAGCCCCATCGCGCATCCTTCCTGCCCGGGGCGCTGGTCATCACCGCGCTTATCGCCGCGGCGCCAACCATCATGCCCTTTGGCATCGTGTTCGCGTACACCTGCGCGTGGGTGGGACACTTCAACTTCGAAGGCAACAAGCCAGCGACCTTCAAGTACCCGGTGTGGTCGCTCATCTGCGATCTCCGCATGTACGGACGCATGTGCACGGGCCAATTGTGGCGCGGTGATCTCCGCGAGGTCTCACCCGTTTGAAATTTCCCGGCGATCGCCGGCGTAGCCACGGTGATGACGCCTGACGATCACATCGACGCCCTCGACGCGCTGAACTTCGTCCCGCTCTCTACCGACGGCCTGATCATGCGGAGCCCCCAGGCCGATGCCTTCGCCGAAATCGCCTTTCGCGCTGGGGTACCCCACGTCGTCTTCCGCACGATCCTCGAGAATGGTCGGATCGTCGAGACCCTGCTTCGAAGTGGTCGCCCCACCTATGATGTAGGGCACTGGGACACATCGCTGACCGACGAGGAGCGAGAGGGAGCTCTCATCATTCGCGGCGAACCCGAGTGGCTCAGTGGCGCCGACCACCCCTGGGGAGGCCTGTACTCCGAGACGCTCGAGGCCCCGGTCCGCGCGTTGTGGGGTCGACATTGCCAGCGACTGGAGAGCATCGCGGGTGGCCGCGAGCTGCCCACGCACGGAGACGAGTTGCTCTACGACCGGATCACGCAGCGCGTGTCGTCCATCCGCCGCACCCACGCGGCCATCGCGCACGGATCCTTCTGGGCCGTATTGGGGACCCTCGCCCTTCTCGGCGCCGCGGGGATCGTCGCGGTCCTCGGACAAACGCCCCCGGGAGCACTGTCCCTGACGTTGTGGGCGAGCGGCCTCTACGTCACCCACGATGTCGCCCGCCTGGCCTGGCCACATCGCGCCGGCGCTCGCATCGCGTCTCTACTGCCGTTGCCGCGAGTCGTTCCCCTTCGCAAGCTCAGGCCCTGGCGCGCTCCAGGCGATCCAGAAGCTCCCGCATAGCGGGATTATCGACACCATTTTCGGCGCACATCTCCACCTGGGTTCGGAGGTGTAGCAGCTGCTGTTCGCCGACCTTCTGGTAGTGGAAATGGAAGAAGCGCTCGAGGTCGAAGGGCATGATCCACGGCGCCAACCTGAGGATCATCCGCAGGTGCATGGGCCAGATGAGGCCCAGGGCGAAAGGCCGCTTCACGCCATGCACCGCCGTCGCCAGGGTCCATGACTCGTGCATGGCGGCCACGGCCAGTGAAAACAGTTCCCGATCGGCGATCAACCCCGAGAAGGTCCAGCCGGAGGCCTCGAGAGCGTAGATTGTCTTGTCGAGGATCGCCCCCGTGAATGCCACGTCGCGCTGAACGCTGTCGATCGCGGCCACCGGCATGCCGCCTCTTCGGAGCACAGGTAAGAACTCCAGGTTCGACCCGCTGAAGCCGAGCTTCGATAGCCAGGGGAACCAGAATGCAATTCCAGCCTCTGGCAGCTCCTGACCCGGAAGCGGGGCCTGAAAGCTGATGACCGCCAGCATTCCCCAGGACACCTTCTCGGCCGGGAGACGCTCGAGGATGTAGGGCGGATCGTCCGACCCGGCGAGCAGGGACAGCAGCTGCGCGTCACCGAGGCTCGAGCACAGCCGATCGAACCAGTCGCCCGACCGCAGCGCGACCGACGACAACGCGATCACGATGACGTCCCAGGCCTCCTTCATCGCCTCATCCTGATCGGTAGCGACGGAGAACTCCGAGAAACGCACCGGCGTGTGCCGAGAAGAGCTCCCGCGATTCATGGGGTAGAGCACAAACCCGGCGCGCGCCGCTGCGGCGTACTTCGGACGGGTCAGAAACGTCACAGCGGCCCCACCCATGGCGAAGCTGTATCCAAACACCTGACCGATCGCGCCGGCCCCTATGACGAGAACCTTCATTCCGTTCACGGTCGGAGCTCAAAACGGGAAATAAGGCGCTTGCGCCGCCCGTTTTGAGTTTCGACTGTGAATGGAATCAAAAGCCAACCGGAGCGAAGCGTAGGGCGGAGGCCGATTTATCGGCCGGAGTAATGGATCTACGGAGAGCTGTACGTCCAGCTATCGAACTCGGTGAAGTAGAAGTACGGCGTGATGGTGTTGCGACCGACTTCCATGCGCCACGCACTCTTGGTGTCGAGCTTCCATAGGAACAGGTAGGGCAGGTCCTCCGCCAAATAGTGGTGGAGTTCGTGAAAGGCGTCCTGGGCGTCGGTGTCGGTCTTGGCATCCTCGAAGGTATCCAGGAGGGTGTCGACCTTGTCGTTGCTGTAGTTGAAGACGTTGAGCGATCCCTTTCCTCCGGCGCGGGTCTGGAAAAGTGGGCTCACGTCCTCGACGACGCCAAAAGACCATTTGCCGATGAGCAGGTCGTATTCCTCTGAGAGCCGACCGGTCACGGCCTTCTTGTTCCAATCATCGGCGCTGACCTTATAGACTTGTCGGCCGAAACCACTGGACTGAAGCTGGTTTCCAATCTGGTTGAGGAGATCGCGTGCCTCGAGGTCCAGCGGCGCGTTCATGCCGATCTTCAGGTTCACCGGGTTGCCGCCTATGGTCCACAGACCGTGCTGCTGGGTGGCGCCGGCAGCGGCCATCAGCTCCTTGACCCGGGCGATGTCGGCGCGCTCCTTCACCTTGACGGATCGGTTGTAGTACGGCGAGGACGGGATGAACGGACCGGAGATGAACTGGCACGGCTGGACGATGTCGTCGGGGTCGTAGCCCATGGTCAGCCGCCGCAGCTCGAACCGGTCGATGGCGCGATCGAGGGCCTGCCGCACGTTGATGTCCGCGAGGGGACCGCGGGCCGCGTTGACGGCGACGTACCACCAACTGCGCAGGTCGTAGGACTTGAGCGCCACATCATCGGTGGCCGCGACATCCGTTCGGAATGGGGGGGCCACGGTGATTACGCCTTGAACGCCACCATTGAGAAGCGTGCGAACCTGCACGAGCGGATCGCCGCCCTCACCCATGCCCAGGATGCTGATCTTGGCGTTGTGATGCACGTTGGGCACGGCCGTGAATCGCACCTCGCGACGGCCCTGCGATCCTTTCATCGGGCCGGTGCCTGTGGGGCGCGCGGAGAACTCGTGGTCTGGCATGACGGTGGTGTTTCCACCGAAGACGTGGCTTGGCAGGATGTGGAACTGCACCCGCTCGGTCGGGTTGTAGAAGCGCTTGGCGAACGCGATGGTGGCAACGCGAGTCTTGTCGTTGGCCTCGCAACCCGCAATCACCTCTTTGTACGCTTTCGATTGGTGGGATGGCGTGGCCGGATCGAGCATTGTGTCGATTGTGAAGCAGATATCGCTCGCTTTGAGCTCCTCGCCATCGTGCCACTTGATGCCCGTCTTCAGTGTCACCGCCAGCTTGACGCCGCCCTCGAGGACTTCTTCGCTCTCTACAACCCGGCTCTTGATCTCGCTCGTCACCGCCGATCGGTAGTAGAGCCTGTCGAACACCAGCTCGTGGGCGCGCCGATCGACCATCGTCCGCGCAAACAGCGGGTTCATGGTCGAAGGCAGCGATTCCTCGTAGTAGGACATCGTCGAACCAGCCAGCACCGCACTGCTGAGGATAGCGGCGGCGAGGATTAGCGGACGGAAGGATGCCATTCAAGTCTCCGGCCAACCAGCCTACCGCAACGGCTCCAGACTTGTCTTTGCCGCTCCAGATGTGTATACCGGCGATTCCGATTCGGAGCGGCGTATGCGCTCTCTGTTCATACGGGTGGCCGCGGCGCTTCTCTGCCTCGTAATGGCCCTCCCTGCATTTGCGGTCGATCTCAATGGCACCATCAAGGGCACTGTGACCGACGACATGGGGCTCGCGGTGCCGCGAGTACCCCTCCTATTGACGTCTCCTGCCCTGCAGGGCGATCGCGAGACTGAGTCCGACGACAGCGGGCGCTACCGGTTTACGCCACTGCCTCCCGGCGACTACATCCTCACCGCAAAACACCCGAACTTCCGCATCTGGCAGTCCCCCGAGATCCGTTTGCACGTCGCCGAGACCCTGCAGATCGACATCGAGATGCCAGAGAAGGGGTCGTCCGACGAAGAGATCACCGTCATCGGCGAGGCCCCAGCGGTGGACGTCGAAAACGTGGGGACTGGCGTCACTCTCGGCGAAGAATTCCTGAAGAATCTGCCCAACGAGGCGCGCGATTACCAGTCGGCGATGTCGGTCGCCCCCGGCGTGGTCGGCGGGGGGAACGCCAACATGCACGGCTCGTTCTCCAGCTCCAACCAGTTCTATATGGATGGCGTCAACGTCACGGACCCAGTGACCAACACGTTCTCGATGAACATCAACTACGACGCCATCGACTCCATCCAGGTCATCACCGGGGGCATGGACGCCGAGTACGGGCGTTCGCTGGGCGGCGCGGTCAACCTGGTCACCAAGTCCGGCGGCAACGAGTTCTCCGCCAGCGCCCACACATTCTACAGCAACCAAGCGATGATCCTCGCCAAGGAACTCGACAAGGGCGACGAGTTCGACGACACCATCTCCGAGCAGCTGGCGTTCACCTTTGGCGGACCGATCATCAAAGACAAGGTCTGGTTCTTCACCAGCGCCCAGGGCGACCGGGCCATCAGCCGGATCAGTATCGACCCCGATGCGGTCCCCCGCGACCTGAAGCGGTTCCCGCTGGTGCCACAGGACTGGCGCTCCCTGTACCTGTTCGGGAAGATCACGCTCCAGCCCACGCCGCGCCATCGCATCTGGTTTGATCTACAGACCGATCCCACCTGGATCGACAATGTCGAACAGAGCCCGTACACGCTGCCGTCCGCCGAGACCGTCCAGAATCAGGGCGGGTGGATCGCCACCATCGGACACCAGTTCACGCCGACCGAGGACCTCATCCTCGAGAGCCAGCTGTACTTCCAGAAGTCGTACATCAACTACCACTCCATCCTCTGGAAGAATTGCCAGGAATTCACCCCCGATGGCCAACAATGCGCACACAGCTTCGTCGGCATGGAGTACCTGGGAGAGCGGGTCACCGAGCGTTGGTACGGCCTCGGAGCCGACGACTTCTCCAGCGGTGAATCGCCGTACGCCTACCGTGCGGACCGCTATCGCATGTCGGCGAACTCGAGCATGACCATGTACGGGGACCTCCTGGGAGAGCACGAGGGCAAGATCGGCTTCCAGTTCGAGAACATGATCAGCGACGACGCATTTCCCGGCGCGTCAACGGTTGGCGACCCCTACTACACGACACCCAACGACGATCCGAACCTGCTCGGCGCCTACCGACCCGATCAGCTGACTATCTACGACGACGACTTCGAGGTCGTTCTGACCGGCCAGATCTCGACGCTCTTCCTCCAGGACGCGTACAAACCCCACCCGCGCCTGACGCTGCGACCAGGCATACGCTGGGACTGGACAATGCTCCAGGCCCCAAACGGCAAGGGTGATCCCGAGACGGTGTTCAACACCATCACCACTGCGCCGCGTATGGGCGCTGCCTACGACCTCACCGGCAAGCAGAAAACAGCGGTTCACGGCTACTACGGCCGATTCTACGACAGCGGATTCCTGGTCATCTCCGATCTGCTCCGCCGCACGGCTAGCGGTTCGAGAACGGTCGGCTACGACGACGAGCTGGGCGATTGGGACTACGACGCCACCCAGAGCGAAGTCGCCGGCGCATTCCTGGTTTTCGGACCGCTCCGAAATCCCTACTCCGACGAGTTCAACCTCGGCCTCTCCCAGGAACTCGCGCGTCGACTCTCCATCCACGGCACGCTCATCTACGAGCACGCTGGACGATTCTGGGAAGACGACGAGGTCAATCAGATCTGGGACGACACCGGCCAGTCGATCATCGGCAGCCGCGACGGGACCGGCGTCGACCGCTATCGCATGCGCACCCCGAACGGCTCCTACACCAACTACGCCAGCTTCGAGCTGGTCCTGAACAAGGACTGGTCAGAGAATTGGACGACGATCGGCTCGTACACCCTCGGGCGCTCGGTCGGTACCAACAGCTATGACCAGGCCAGCTACGCCCTCGATATCCCCGAGCAGCGCGAGTACGAGCTCGGCTTCACCGACTACGACATCCGCCACAACATCAAGCTGGCGGGCTCCTGGACCTGGGCTCAGGTGCGCATGGGCCCCAAGACCAAGGGCGGTTTCACGCTGGGCTGGAACACGGTCGCGCAGTCGGGCGCGCCATACCGAAAGCTGATCTTCAACAACTACTACGGCGCGGTGAACAACTGGGAGACAGACGGTTTCGATGTGGACCGACTGCCCTGGTACACGCAGGTCGACCTGCGGACAGGCGCCGAATTCGAATATGGTGACAAGGCCTCCTGGAACTTCGGTGTCGATTGGTTCAACCTCCTCAATACACGGACTGCAACCTCGGTCCGCTACTCGGGCAAGAACTACGGAGCCACTGTAGACCGACAGTACCCGCGCCGGATTCAGGTCTACGCCGGGGGTGAATTCTGATGATTTTGA
>Ga0315336_1002893_pt1 | contig 24587 bp, 25 predicted proteins | sample ASW5metaG_FD_204512 | JGI IMG/M metagenome (GOLD analysis project Ga0315336, IMG submission 204512) | Ammonia-oxidizing marine archaeal communities from Monterey Bay, California, United States - ASW #5 | ecosystem: Environmental > Aquatic > Marine > Intertidal zone | place: USA: California... | reverse complement strand
TCCATCGATTCGTCTTGAGATACCACCGCCTTTTGGATTGTTGGGCATCAGAACCAGGTAGCGCCCGGCCAGGCTGATGAACGTGGTCAGCGCCGCACCCTTTGTTCCGCGCTCATCCTTCTCAACCTGGACCAGCAACTCCTGACCCTCCTCAACCACATCCTTAATGCGCACCTGCGCCATCGGAGTTGATGGAGAGAAGTTCCGAAAGTCCGAACGGCTGATTTCCTTGAGCGGCAAGAATCCTTGCCGCTCAGCGCCATAATCGACGAACGCCGCCTCAAGACTTGGCTCTACACGGGTTATTCGCCCCTGGTAGATGTTTCCCTTGCGCTGAGCGTTACTTGACGACTCGATATCCAGATCACGCAATTTTTGCCCATCGACGATAGCGACCCGCAGTTCTTCAGGGTGGGTCGCGTTAAATAGCATTCTTTTCATTTTCTTTTCCGTGTGACCCGAATCCAGACCTCAGGGTATCCCGTGTAGGGGTTCGCCAGCGCTGAGTTCGGATAGTTATTTTCATGACCCATCAGGCGACACAGACGAGCCATCGACACGGAATTGACGAACAACAGGAAGGAAGGTTGGGCACCGTAGTGCTCCAGCCTGTCTTTGGACCGAAACCGGTCCGATCAGCTAAGCCAGACTCTTTCCGGCGTTTGCCTCATCCCCGGATCGACCGGGGGCCGCTTTTCTCAGGCCCTGCGCAGGGCCCCACCTCTTGGCGGCATGCTCGCATGGTGTCATGCGAACGGTATCCTGTTCGTCATTGTGCCTCGATTGCTCTTAGACACATTTTCCGTGCCGGGGCGCAAGTCTTAGGGAACAGTCCGAACGCTTGTTGATGCGATCCTTATCGACATAGGGTAAGGTCCCTTGGGGCAGCCTCGCGAGGCTCCCAATCTGACTGTTCCGGCACCGCTTAGGGCGGTGCGGGACCATAAAGGTCTGCGAATACCCGACAGGGCGCCGACAGTCTAGCCAAAAACACGCTTTTTTACAAATATTTATTGAAACATTCTGATCTTGTGGAAGCGCCCACGAAACGAAGCGTTCGGACCCATCTGGTCAGTGATTCTGAGGCCGGTCAACGGCTCGACAATTTTCTCCTTCGAGAACTCAAAGGCGTGCCCAAGAGTCACGTATACCGTATCGTCCGCGACGGACAGGTGCGCGTCAATGGCGGCCGCTCGCGACCGGCAACCCGGATCAGCGGGGGCGACCGGATCCGGATTCCACCGGTAAGAACGTCAATCCGCGGGAAATCACCGGCGGGTATCGGGGAATCGAGTTTCCAGCCTCCGAGACTCTTCGAGGATCAGGACATCCTGATTATCGATAAGCCCGCAGGAATTGCCGTCCATGGGGGCACTGGCCAGCGGGTCAGCGTGATAGAGCAGCTTCGACTGGGCACCTCCGGCTATCTTGAGCTCGTGCATCGTCTGGATAAAGAAACCTCCGGCATTCTAATCCTGGCCAAGAACGTGGAGACACTGCGGAAAATGCACGACAGACTCCGGCGACCGGGTCCGGGCTCCGGCCTCGGTAAGTCCTATCAAGCCATGCTAGCCGGGCGCTGGCGGGGAAGGGCCCGCACACTGCATCATCGGCTGGAAACGGTGCGCGGGCGCGGGGCAACCAAAAGATCCAGGGTGGCATCTACCGGTCGTGAGGCCTGTAGTATTTTCCATCCTGTTGCTGTTTTCCAGGATCACTCCCTTATGCGGGTAGAACTGAAAACCGGACGCCTACACCAGATACGGGCCCATGCCCATGCCGTGGGTTTGCCGGTCGCAGGAGATCGGGTTTATGGCGATGCTCTTAAGAACCGGCGGTTCCGCGAGTTCGGCTTACACCGACAGTTCTTACACGCCGAGCGAATATGTTTTCTTCATCCGCGGACTGGTAAAGCGGTCGACGTTCACTCACCGCTGCCTCGAGACCTTGAAGCAGTACTCGCCAACTTGCGCGCAAGACAAATCGATGAGACAGACTGAACTCCCTGCAAGAACCTACCTGTGCGCGGCGGATTTGCTAGAGTCCGGCCATCTTGGCTTTCGATTTGAGGTGAGCCATGACGGGCAAGCGCTACCTGCATTTGTCATACGACACATTCACGGCGTTTCGGCCTTTCTCAATCGCTGCGGACATCGCGATCTGGAATTGGACTGGTCTTTGGGTGAATTTTTTGATCAGGAGTCGAGATGGCTTATCTGTGCGACCCACGGAGCCCTGTACGATCCCGTTACTGGATCCTGCAAAAGTGGCCCCTGTAACGGCGCCGGACTGACCCCCCTTGATGTTATCGAAGAAGAGGGCGCAATTTATCTTGTCGATGCCTGTTATCGGGGCATGGCAGGATCCCCTGGGAAGGGAAAATGAGGAGAGATAAATGACCCAGGATTCCCAAGAACCGCAAGACCTATCGGACTCCAAAGCACTACCGTCACAAGGTGCCGGCCCGCCAAGCACGTCAAACGACTTGGAGCGGTTGGTCGAGGTTCTGACGCGTGAATATCGGAAAGATCGTAGCCGGCGTCGGTGGTTTCGGCTGTGGAGTGTGCTGCTGGTGTTACTGCTTCTCGGCGGGGTTGCTGGCGCGCCCTTACTGCTTCAGCGAGATTATCCCTCCCGATTCACAGCCGTTGTGGAGGTCTCTGGGCTGATCGGTCTTGACCAGAAAAATATGGCTCAGGACCTTGAATCGAGCTTTCTGGACGCCTTTAGCGCGCAAGGCGCGCGGGGGGTCGTAGCATTTATCAACAGCCCCGGTGGAAGCCCCGTCCAGTCCGGCCAGGTGTATCGGGCGCTTCGGACTCTCAAGGAGCAGTACCCCGAGGTACCCCTCCTGGCCGTAATCTCCGACATCGGTGCCTCGGGCGCTTACTACATTGCCGCTGCCGCAGACGAGATCTATGTTGATCCGGCCAGCATCGTGGGCTCAATCGGTGTCGTCTCCAGTGGTTTTGGTTTCGTCGATACTTTAGAGAAACTCGGTATCGAACGGCGACTAGTGACAGCGGGCGATCATAAAAGCATGCTAGACCCATTTTCACCGGCCCATCCGCAAGACCAGGAGATGCTTCAGAACATTCTCGACAATATCCATGCGCAGTTTATCGCTGCGGTGCAAGAAGGCCGGGGTTCCAGACTCCAGGCGAATCCCGAACTATTTTCGGGAAGAATCTGGAGTGGCGAGGAGGCGGTTCGCCTGGGCCTCGCTGACGGGATGGCTTCCTTGACCGAAGTCGCGCAGCAAATTCTTGACGCGCCGAAGATCATCGACTTCTCAATGCAGCCAGACTGGCGATCAGCTTTGCTGGATCAGCTTGGGGTGAGCATTATAAAAGCGCTCGGACTTTCGGACCCTGCACTACGCTGAGCTCGGGATCACTTTTATTCCTTCGCGCTCAAGCATCTGGACAAGACAAATAAGTGGCAGACCGATAAGTGCGCTCGGATCGGGCCCGCTCAGTTCTCTTAGCAGTGCGATCCCTAAACTTTCGGCACGAAGACTGCCACAACATCCAAAAGGAGTGTCAATATCCAGGTAGTGCTCGATTTGATACCGGGTGAGTTCCCGGTATTTTGCGAGATATGAAACCACATCCCGCTGAACCCGCCCCGTAGCCGAATTCACGAGTGCCACACCGGTGTACAGCTGCATCTCTCTGCCAGATGACATCGTGAGTTGTCGGATGGCATCCGCCCGGTCACGGGGTTTGCCAAATATCTCACCGTCGAGAACCGCTACCTGGTCAGAACCAATGACGAGGCCTTTTTCCATCGTGGCTGCGACCGCATTTGCTTTTCCTACAGAAAGGCGCAAAGCAAGGCTTCGGCCATCTTCTCCTGGCAGGGTTTCTTCCTCCAGTTCCGGTGGAACCACAGCAAATTCAAGACCGAGCCTCGATAGCAGTTCCTTTCGAAACGGCGAGGTTGAAGCCAGGACCAGGGGATGATCGCACTCGTTTTTTGACATCAAATCACCAAAACCACTAAAATTATCGGGCTGCGAGAGAAGCACTCGGCTTCTACCCATCCCGTTTACGGATAGTCAACCCGGCTATTTTAGGCCGGGTCACCCACTTTTTCGAATCAACGAGTACGAATATGGCCGTACAACAGAACAGAAAGACCCCCTCAAAGCGCGGAATGCGTCGCTCTCATGACGGCCTGGATAAGACCACGTTATCCACCGACCCGGTTACAGGGGAATTGCACAGGCGCCACCACGTGACTGCAGACGGCTACTACCGAGGGCGCAAGGTCGTCCAGGACCGAGAGCCGGAAGCCTAGCCGTTTCGCTCTGATTGCCTCTGTTCAGGTTCCTGCCTAGACAGCATGGCTCAATCTGACGAACAACTCCGGCTCTCCATTGACATGATGGGGGGCGATCACGGGCTTGGGGTTACCACCAGAGGCGTATCTCTCGCCCTGAACCGGCATACCGATCTCTTTTGCACACTCGTCGGTGACGAAGAACAAATTGCTGCAGCACTGAACCCCGCCGTCAGTGCCGAACGATACCAGATCGTGCATACATCGGAATCCGTAGACATGCACGAGTCCCCGGCATCAGCACTGCGCTTTAAGAAAGACTCCTCCATGCGCGTTGCGTTGAACCTGTTGTCATCCGGCGAAGTCGATGCATGTGTAAGCGCCGGGAACACCGGTGCGCTGGTGGCTACCGCCCGGTTTGTATTAAAGACCCTCTCGAATATCGACAGGCCCGCAATTATCTCGGCTCTGCCAAGAGCGCAGGGCCATGTCCATATGCTTGACCTTGGGGCAAACATCGACAGTCCCGCAGAGTTTCTCATGCAGTTTGCACTTATGGGTGAGAGCATGGTCCGTACGATAGAAGGTATTGAGCGTCCCTCTGTCGGACTCCTTAATGTTGGCAGCGAGGAGATCAAAGGGAGCGAAGTCATCAAAACGGCAAACGAATTACTCAAGGAGAGTTGTCTCAACTACGTTGGTTACGTTGAGGGAGACGATATCTTTAACGGGAACGCCGATCTTATTGTCACCGATGGCTTCGCAGGCAATGTCGCACTCAAGACCAGTGAGGGACTTACCCAGATGCTGACCCGAGTGATCCGGGAGGAATTCAGCCGCGGACTGCTCACCCGGCTCTCAGCGGTAATCGCGGCGCCGGTATTACGGTCGTTCAGTGACCGCTTCGATCACCGGACTTATAACGGGGCCGTGCTTCTGGGTCTTAATGGAACCGTAGTGAAAAGTCATGGAAACGTTGACGGCCTCGCTTTTTCTCATGCCATAGACACTGCCAGGCTCGCGGCGCAAAAGGACCTCGTTGGGCACATCCGACACGATCTAGATGCTACGCAGGTTTCAGTGGTCCCGGGCGCAGCCCTGTGACCCGCGCGGCGCGTATCACCGGAACTGGATCCTATCTTCCTGAGAAGATCCTGACCAACAAGGATATAGAGCAGTTTCTCGATACGAGTGACGACTGGATTTATTCTCGAAGCGGGATCCGGCAGCGGCATATTGCGGCGGACGGAGAATTCACTTGTGATCTGGCGGAAGCTGCTGCACGAGAGGCGATAAAGAGCGCGGGCCGTCGTGAAACAGATATTGACCTGATCGTTGTCGCTACGACTACAGCGGACCAGGTTTTTCCAAGCACAGCGTGCCTGTTGCAGAATCGGTTGGGTATTCACGGATGCCCCGCATTCGACGTTCAGGCCGTTTGTGCCGGGTTTTTGTATGCCATGGATGTGGCCTACCGCTACACATCTACCGGAGCAAGCCGTTGCGCGCTGGTAGTGGGCGCCGAAACGTTTTCCCGAATCCTGAATTGGGAAGATCGAAGTACCTGTGTCCTTTTTGGCGATGGTGCTGGGGCGGTGCTGGTAGAGGCGGCTGATACTCCGGGAATCCTGTCCAGCCATATTCATGCTGACGGAACCTATAAGGACCTGCTTTGTGTGCCAGTGGGGGTTTCTACCGCCTACCAACAGCTTCTAAACGGTCAGGCATACACCGAGATGAAGGGGAAAGAAGTGTTCCGCTGGGCGGTCTCGGCCCTGGGAGACGCCGTCGTCGAGGTCCTGGAGAGTAATGGTATCCATCAATCAGAAATCGACTGGCTGGTCCCTCATCAGGCAAATATCCGAATCATCAAGGCAATTGCCAAACGGCTTGAACTCAGTATGGATCGGGTAATTGTCACTATCGACCAGCATGGCAACACCTCTGCTGCATCGGTTCCACTGGCCTTTGACGTCGCAGTAAGAGACGGCCGGATCAAGACAGGCGATAAAGTCATTTTTGAGGCTTTCGGCGGAGGATTCACCTGGGGCAGCATGCTCGTACAGATTTAAACCTACGCGGAGTACCTTTTTATGACTCAAACCACAACTTCACCTCAGGTTTGTCTGGTCACCGGCGCCACCCGTGGAATCGGTCGGGCAATCGCACTCGAGCTTGCGACGGGGGGGCATACCGTCATCGGAACCGGAACGACCGCCGCCGGAGCCGGTAATATCACCAAGGCCTTAAGTGATATAGGGGCCAAAGGCAGAGGCGCAGTGCTCAACATCACGGATCTAGACCAAAGCGAATTAGTGATCTCCGAAGTCGTAGACGAGTTTGGCCCGATCACGGTTCTCATCAACAATGCCGGTGTCACCGAGGACAACCTGCTGCTTCGCATGAAGGCTTCGCAATGGGAAAAAACCCTTGGGACCAATCTCGCCTCGGTGTTCTCCATCACCAAACTCTGCCTCAAGGGGATGACCAAGGCCCGTTACGGGAGAATCATAAACCTGTCTTCAGTGGTGGGCGCTACCGGAAATGCCGGCCAGACTAATTACGCTGCGAGCAAAGCGGGCCTAATCGGTTTCACCAAATCGCTCGCTCTTGAGGTCGCCTCTCGTGGTATCACAGTTAATGCCATTGCCCCGGGCTTTATTGAAACCGACATGACCGCCGAACTATCTGACAACCAGCGGGAACATCTACTAGAAAAAATTCCCCTGGCACGCTTGGGACAGCCTGAAGATATTGCCAAAGCGGTAGTATTTCTCGTCTCCGATGATGCTGCCTACATCACCGGCCAGGCCCTTCACGTCAATGGGGGTATGTACATGTCGTCTTGAACAAACGCGCGTATCGTATTGGTTTTCTGGGTTTTTCCCCTTTGTTATCGGTCAACCTACTGGGATTTCCTGACCACTGCAAGAGGCGGTTTTGTTGGACTTGGAGCGTCGAATACGGTTTAATCGCGCTTCGTAAAACGGACTTATAATCCGCAAATAGGCCGCCGCTGTGACAACCCGGCCGGTCCGCGACAGTATTTCTAATCCCAGGAGGCTAGAGAGCTCATGAGCAGTATTGAAGATCGCGTCAAAAAAATTGTAGTAGAGCAACTTGGCGTAAGCGAGGATCAGGTAACGCCCGACGCGTCATTCGTTGATGACCTGGGCGCGGACTCGCTGGACACCGTGGAATTGGTGATGGCCCTTGAGGAGGAATTCGACGCAGAAATCCCCGACGATCAGGCCGAAAAAATAACGACCGTCAAGCAGGCGGTTGAATTCATTCAGGCCAACACTAGCGGCTGATTGTCCTGACAACGGCTCTCAACCATAATCGACAAAGCCGCCCGGCGCCGAGCGCCCGGCGGCTTTGTTTTTAGGTTTCAGGAGGAGAATGTTAAACCTCAGGAAAGTCGTCGTCACAGGCGTAGGGTGCATATCGCCGCTAGGGGCTGATGTGCAATCAACCTGGGAGGGTCTCCTGGCCGGGCGAAGTGGCATCTCTCCAATCACCCGGTTCGAGCCGGGCGACCTCGCGTCGAGAATTGCTGGACAGGCGGACGACTTTGATCCTGAGCTGCGGCTGGCCGCCAAGGAGGCCCGGCGGATGGACCGCTTCATTCAGCTTGGGCTCTGTGCTGGACTGGAGGCTTTCGAAGACAGTGGGATTGACCTTGAAAAATCCGACCGGGATCGTGTCGGTGTACTCATCGGAGCAGGGATTGGCGGACTGGAGACGATAGAGAATACGACTCGTGTCATGTTGGAGAGGGGGTCGCGAAAAGTTTCCCCGTTCTACATTCCCAGCAGCATCATCAACATGGTTTCGGGGAATCTCTCAATTATGCTGGGGTTGCGCGGTCCCAATCTCGCTGTGGTTACCGCCTGCACCACCGGGACCCATGCAATCGGGGAAGCCGCCCGGATGATCGCGTTGGGCGACGCGGATGTGATGATCGCCGGAGGTACCGAGGCTGCGATCACTCCTACCTCTATGGCGGGTTTTGCAGCCGCAAAGGCGCTCAGCCGTCGAAATGACGCTCCCGAACACGCGAGTCGGCCGTGGGATCGCGACCGGGATGGTTTCGTCATGGGTGAAGGGGCCGGGACGCTCGTCATTGAATCCCTGGAACACGCGAAGCGCCGGGGTGCCCGGATTTACGCAGAGTTGGCCGGCTATGGTGTGAGCGGCGATGCCCATCACATGACACAGCCTGCGCCCGGTGGAGAAGGGGCCGCGCGTTGTATGCGCAACGCCCTGAAAAACGCCGGGATCGACCGGCAACAGGTGGGTTACATTAATGCCCACGGCACCTCAACCCCGCTTGGGGATCTCGCCGAAACCCTCGCAATCAAATCGGTTTTCGCGGATCACGCCCACAACCTTATGGTTAGTTCAAACAAATCCATGATTGGCCATCTGCTGGGCGCCGCAGGCGGCGTCGAGGCGGTGGCGACGGTGCTCAGTCTGTTTCACGATGCAGTACCACCGACCATCAACCTCGACGGACCAGACCCCGATTGCGATCTCGATTATGTCCCGGCAGAGGCTCGCGATACGCTTATCCAGGCCGCGTTGTCTAACTCGTTCGGGTTCGGTGGCACGAACGGTACCTTAGTCTTCACCCAGTTATAGGTTTCTACGGGAGACCCTTCCGAGGTACGGTGGCACCAAGAATCCGGAAAGCTTCCCGATTTGCCTGGTCCCTGCGGGCACTTGTCTCGCTCACGCTGGCGATTGGCATTTGCGTTCTTGGGACGTCACTGATTTTTCTTTACCAGACGGTTCGCACCCCCGTAAGCAGTAGTGACCATTTTCTGGTTGTAAAGGCAGGATCTGGCGTAACCCACCTCGCGCGACAGCTCGTATCAGAAGGCCTCGCAGGCTCAGAGTGGTCGATCATTGCCTGGGCAGTGCTCAGCGGTACTGCTGGGTCGTTTAAGGCAGGCGAATACTTCATTCCGGCAACGGCGACCCCTGCCCAGATTCTCGGAAAGGTGAGTCGCGGCGATGTCCATCAAAGGAAGCTCACGATTATCGAGGGCCTGCGGTTTTCACAGCTTCGCGAGCGGTTGCTGCGCGAGCCGAATCTAACCGCTAGGGTTGCCTCCTTGTCTGAGCGGGAGATCTTAGACGAACTCTCGCTGGGTCGACTCTCTATTGAAGGATTATTCTTTCCCGACACCTATTATTTCCTTTTGGAGGATACCGATATGAGGATCCTCACCAAAGCTGCTCGCAAGATGGATAGCGAGCTGATGCACGCCTGGGAGAACCGGGCGCCCGATCTTGTTCTCGATGACCCTTATGAGGTACTGACGATGGCATCGATTATCCAGAAGGAGGCCATGCTGGAGTCAGAGATGCCGCGGATTAGCGGGATATTTCATAACCGACTCAAACGCAAGATGCGATTGCAAACCGATCCTACCGTCATTTTCGGTCTCGGGCCCGAGTTCAAGGGCCCCCTGAAAAGAAGCGATCTGAAAAAGGATACCCCTTACAATACATACACCCGGTCAGGTTTGCCCCCAGGGCCGATCGCGCTTCCAGGACGATCAGCGCTCCTGGCGGCCGCAAACCCGCTGGCTACCGATGATCTTTACTTTGTAGCCAAAGGCGACGGCTCGCACTATTTTTCAAAAACACTCAAAGAACATAATCGTGCCGTCAAAAAATATCGCAATTGAGTGTCCCGCCGACCGGAACCGAAGGTCGCGTTGAAAGGGAAATTTGTCAGTTTTGAAGGCGGCGATGGCGCAGGGAAGAGTACCCAGATCTCTCTGCTTTCCAGTTGCCTGAGGGAAATTGGGATCTCACCGGTACTGACGCGGGAGCCGGGCGGTACTCGACTGTCTGAGGAGATCCGTGAATGGGTCCTCCACAAACCAGACGCCATCGATCCTGTCACAGAGGCACTTCTCATGTTTGCTGCACGCGCGCAGCACACTGCCGAGGTGATCGCACCGGCGCTCGAATGCGGCCGATGGGTGCTGTGCGACCGATATACCGATGCGAGTTATGCGTATCAGGGGGGAGGGCGGGGGCTGCCCTTTGAGGTCATCGAGTCTCTGGAGGCCGTAGCCACTCGGGGGCTGCGGCCTGATCTGACCATCTTTCTGGACTTAAACGTAGAAGAGGGGGTTCGGCGCTCCAGTGGAAGGGACAGCCATCGGGACCGATTCGAGGCCCAGGAACTGGAATTCAAACACCGCGTACGCTCAGCCTATCAGGAGATCGCAAAAAACAACCCGGAACGCATAAAAACCGTCGATGCGAGCGGATCGATAGACGAAGTACATGCCCAAGTGAGGTCTCTGATGCGCCACTGTCTTGGTGTGTCCCTTGACTAGCGCAAACGACTATCCCTGGCTACAGTCTACGCGGCGAAAGCTGGTCGGTGATCGGAGGGACTTTCATCACTGCCTTCTGCTTGCTGGCGTCCCGGCCATCGGAAAGGCAATGTTGGCCATTGAGTTCGCCGCGCTGTTGTTGTGCGAGGATTCCGGAACCGAAGGGCCATGCAGGGAGTGCAGGGGCTGTCACCTGGTCTCTAATAGCCTGCATCCCGATTTACACGTGCTGATTCCAGAGTTTCTGGCCGAATCGTCCGGCCCGATACTGGAATCACATGCGCAACGTTATCTGGAGCCTGCGAAAACCGGTCAAAAGCGCAAACCCCGCGAGCAGATCAGCATTGACTCGGCACGAGCGCTCACCGAAGCACTACTCACGACAGCGCAGCCGGACGGGCATAAGGTCGTCCTCATTGTCGGTGCCGACACGATGAATCGGAATACCGCAAATGCGATGTTGAAAGTGCTCGAAGAACCAACAGAAGGTACCATTTTCATCCTGGTCAGCAGTTATCCTTATCGGGTCCCCGCCACCATCCACAGTCGGTGTATCCGGTTGGAGTGCCTGGCGCCATCGCGGGACGAGACCATCAGATGGCTGAAGTCCCGCCACGGCGGGAGCGAGGATGACCTCATGGCCCTTACAAAATCCGGCCTTGGACCAATCGATCTCGATGAAATCATCGGAGAAGAGCGCACGGCGATGGTCCATGACCTAATTCGGTGCTGTGAAACGCCTTCGGACAAGGTAGCTAGTCCTTTGTTCTTGTCCTCGCTCTGCGCCCAGATCGGTACCCAGCAGGCGCTTTCGATCTTACAGGCCAGAGCGCTGGGCGCTGTCCGGGAGTCTCTGCAGGAGCCTCCAGAGGGCGCACAGCAGGCGGCGGGCCTGTTCGCGAATCGGAATCTCGCCCTTGAAGCATTTGACCGGCTCGGCGCCGCCCGCGAGCGTCTCAACGGGCAAGTTGACGAACAGCTGTGCCTGGAGGATATTTGCACGTGGCTGTCTGCTCACAGGTATTACTCCTGATCGCGCCCCTGATGCCAGTGCCGAAAATGACCGAACCCAGTACCAACCCGAAAACGAGGCCCAGAGTCCTTTCCGTCTCTATCAACGATCTCAGGACGCTTAGAGCCGCGTTTATGCCATTTTTAAAGAATGCGGGGCTTTTTGTCCCCACCCATAACGAGTATGGCATGGGAGACGAGGTGTTTCTCGTCGTGAAGCTTCTGGGAGAAGAACAGTATGCACTCGCCGCTACCGTTGTCTGGATGACCCCTGCAGGCGCGCAAAGCAGTCGTACGAAGGGCGTTGGGGTTCATTTCAAAGGTCCCGACGGTGCCAAGCTGAAAGAACGTATAGAAGAGCTGGTAGCGGGCAGTGGCCAACAGGCTTCTGCTACCCACACGTTTTAGAACCAAGGATTCTTAGCCGCGGGTGACCGATCATGCTGGTGGATTCGCATTGCCATATTGATTTTGCCGAGCTGGCCGGAGACTTCTCTGGCATGCTTTCACGGGCGCAGACCGCAGGGGTGAGTCATCTCTTGTGTGTTTCGGTCAACCTTGTCGACTTTCCAGCAATGCTCGAGTTGGCGGGTCGTTCTGAACACGTGTCGGCCAGTGTAGGGGTTCACCCGAATACGCCTCTCGACACGACAGATGAACCCTCAGCGGATATGCTGGAGACGCTGGCGCAGACGCCAAAAGTAGTCGCGATCGGGGAAACCGGGCTGGACTATTACCGCACCGACTGTAATCCTGATACTCAACGCGCCCGCTTTGCCTGCCACATTGAGGCCTCCCGCCGGGTCGGCAAACCGCTTATTGTCCACACTCGAAGTGCAGCGCTCGACACCATCCAGGTGATGCGAACTGAAGATGCTCGATCTGCTGGAGGTGTGATGCATTGTTTTTCAGAAGACTGGGATACCGCTCGGGCAGCCCTGGATGAGGGCTTTTATATCTCTTTTTCCGGCATTGTGACCTTCAAGAACGCAGGGGAACTTCGTGAGGTGGCAAAAAAAATACCTCTCGATCGTATGCTGGTTGAGACAGACGCTCCTTATCTTGCGCCTGTACCGTACCGGGGCAAGACAAACGAGCCGGCGTTCGTCAGACATACAGCAGAGTGCCTGGCCGAACTACGTGAGATGGATCTGGAGACCTTTTCACAAGTCACAACGGAGAATTTTTTCAGACTTTTCACCGGTGCGCGAAGAGGTGATTCTCAATAGGCCGAGGATTAGGCTGGAAGTATTACTTCGCATAATGTATATTATGTAAAGTTAGATAATGGCTTGAGATCCAGACCCTAGTACATTGATTTGACCCGACTTCCTCCCTCAGCGACAATTGTTACCAGAACGAGTGTGCTGAACTCGTCTTAGGGCCCTCCCCGAGGGCTGCGATACCCATCTACCGAGGACCTCATACCTAAAATGACTCAAAAGGAAATTGAAACCGCAGGCGCCGGTGAAGACACAACGCCCGCTCAAGCCGCTCCCAAGGCGAGTCCACCGTCCAAGTCGGGTTCCCGTAAGCCTGCAACGATCGGCCCGTCGATTGTCATCCACGGAGATGTCACAGGTGAGGAAGATCTCGTGGTGGACGGCGCGATCGAGGGTACGGTTAACTTTAAAGACAATAACCTCGTGGTTAGTGAGAATGGCCGGGTCACAGCGAACATTAATGCCCGAATCATTCGCGTGGATGGCGAGGTCAAAGGCGAACTATACGGCAGCGAACAAGTTGTGATCAGCCCCTCCGGCAAGGTCAAAGGAGACATTCGAGCCCCTCGCGTGGTCCTGGAGGATGGCTGCACCTTTAAAGGCTCTGTCGACATGGAGACCGACAAGGTGAACCTCAGCGACCGGGCGACGACCCCAAGGCTGCGTCCCGCCACCTCCCGGCCGGTTCGGCCAGGACGGGATGCCCCGGAGACGGGCTCCCTTCGAAACTAAAAAAACCGCGGCAAAAGCCGCGGTTTTTCTTCCAGGACGCTTTGCCCGGGTCAAGGCGCCTTTGATCAGGCCACCCTGTCGCCCACAGGCCTTGCCGTGGGTCTCCTCTGGTGTTGGGTTCCAAGACCGTCGACCACGGCCCCGGGACTACTTTTTGCATTCACATCCGGACTGACCGATGATGCCTGGGTAGCAGAAAACGCCCGGATCGGCCCGGTGATAAGTTCCGGGTGCTCGTAAATCATCTCATCCGAAAGCGGGACGAATACTAGCTTTTTCATGTTACATCGCCTTTTCCAATCTCTTCGCGCAAATTTTAGTCCCGGGAAGGGGTTTTAACCCGGGAAACCTGTGGTAAAACAATGGCAAGGTAATGGCGTTTCGCGAACACGCTCGCCCTCTTGCCCGATCTGAAGGAGGCCTTGACCTCCAAAGGTGAACAGCAAATGGCGACCGTAGTAGCAATCGTAGAGGATGATACCGATCAGCGGGAAAACTATAGTGACGTCCTGACCGCTCACGGTTATGAGGTTCGTGCCTACGCAGATCGGCCGAGCGCCGAAGCCGCTTTTGACCAGGAGCTTCCCGACCTCGCCCTGCTGGATATCATGCTCGGCGAGGATATGGATGGTGGTTTTGATCTTTGCATGCAATTACGAAACCTTAGCCCCACCATTCCCGTCATATTCTTGACCGCTCGCGACAGCGATGCTGACCGGATCTCATCCCAGAGAATGACCGCCTGGGATTACATTACCAAGCCCGTCAGCCTCGAATTCCTGGTGGCCCGCGTGCACGCCCTGCTCCGGATTTCTGAACAACTTCAAACCCAACCATCAAACGACAGCAGCGTCGCCGTCGGATCTCTTGAAGTAAACGAGGCTAGCATGCTGGTCAATTGGAAAGGTAAGCCGGTCAACCTGACGTTGACCGAGTTCTGGATCATTGAATCCCTGACGCGAAACCCAGGCCATGTTCGAACCTACGACGCTTTGAGTGACGTCACCCGCCAGGGATTGGTCGAACGCAATACCATCAATGGTTATATCCGGAGAATTCGAAATAAGTTCCGCGAATTGGACCCGAACTTCGACCGGATCCAGACTGTTCATGGTACCGGCTACAAATGGGAGCAGGATAACGAGTGAACTCTCTTGTGGGCCCGCGATCGGTCAAGGCTCCGCCGGATAGCACTTTAACCTCGGGGTCTGCCCGGATCAGACCCGGCCTAAAAATCCGGACAAAGCTGCTGCTGCTGGTCGTGCTCCTGCTGACAATCCCTTGGATGGGCTATGAGTCTGTCAGGGAAATGGAAAAATTTCTTCTCGAAGGGCAAGAACAGGCCCTGGAACTGACCACCCAGGGGATCTCAAGCATTCTTGGCAACCGTACAGACCTGTTCGATCCCGGCGTTGGTGTCCCAGAGCTCATTGGCAGGCCGCTGACCAGTCTATTGGCGGAGATAGAGGGGCCGCTCGCCGTCGATGCGCCTCCTGACAGCTGGGCTATGGCCGTTGGCGTCCTCACCCACTTTTCTGGTTCCGGCCTTTTTGAATGTGGGCCCGATTATGATCCTGAGTCACTTGCCGTCCGCCATGGCCTTGCCATCAACCCCGAATCGGTTTTTGCTTATTTTGAAATCGATGATGATGTCCTGGTGTTTCGGGATCCCGCCCTACTCTCCCTTAATTCCAACGATCAGATTCGGATGACGGTGCAGAGAAACAACGGAGAAATATTGAGATATCTGCTCACCGCTCAAGCTCCGGGGCGGTTAAGCGTCTACCTGATGCGGGCCAATTGGAAGGACGTGGTGGATGGCGAAGCATTGAGAGAGATTGCAGGAACGATCGATCCAGTCGAGTTCGGCTACGCCGTGAAAATACGGATACCCCGGGAACTGCTCGGTGTAGGGTCCCGACTCAAATTCGAGGTAGTTGACGTTGATGACGAGACCGACCGCGCGATCCGACGAATCATAAGCACCGAGCCTGACCCAATGTCTCATGCGTTTGGCAGCGTTCGCCTGGTTACTCCTGAACTCGCAAAACTCATACAACCGTTATACATCTCGGAGGCAAACATTACCGTCTGGGATAAATCGTACCGTGTACGTGCCCAGGTCGGCTCAGTCGTGCCGCCTGCGAGGGAGGCCTTCGGAATGGCGCCGCCCAACCCTGGCCCTTTTTTCCAACGAGTTGAAGATGAGCTGATCCGCTTTTTCGACTGGATTCTGAGGAGCCCCGCGCGAGGCCTTGACGATATGCCGGCTGACTCCAGTGCTGAAGACCAGCGTCTCCTCGCCCGAGTCCTGTCAGAGGGAGAACCCAACACTGAGCGACGGCGATATGGAAACGCAAAACTGATCGTAACCGCCGCCCCGATTTGGGCACAGGGGGAAATCGAAGGAGCCGTCCTCATCAAGCAAAGTGCCAATAAGCTTCTGGCACTGCAATATGAGACCTTGCAACGGTTTACGATTCTCTTCCTTGCAGTATTTATCTTTCTTTCGCTTGCAATTCTAATCTTTTCAACACGCCTTACCTATCGGGTCAGCCGACTTCAGCGGGAGACCGAGCAAGCTGCTTCCTCTGAGGGACGGCTGCTGAAAGACCGAATCCGTGCGGGCGCGCGCTCTTCAGACGAGCTAGGGAGTCTTACCCGCAGCATTTCCTCAATGCTGCACAATCTCGGGCAGTACACGCGATATCTTGAAAAGCTGCCCGACACGCTCGCGCATGAACTCCATAACCCCTTAAACGTGGTGAATTCATCGCTCGAAAATCTGCAATACAATCACCGCGAACTCACCGACGACAAACATCTTCAGCGCGCCAGAAATGGCATCGGACGCTTGCGTTCAATTATCACAAGCCTCACTGAGGCGGCGAGCCTCAAAGAAGCGCTAAGCCAGGAACAAGAGCAGCTGGAACGCTTTGATCTCTGCGCGTTGGTGCAAAATTGTGTCGAGGGGTATCAGTCTGTAAATCCAGGATACCGGATCGTCCCGACATTAGCCCCCGGATCGGCCTGGATGCTCGGCGTTCCTGACCGTATCTCGCAACTCCTGGACAAACTTATCGATAACGCGATTGAATTCGGGACCCGTAACGGGCTCATTATTGTGAACGTCAAGCGTGTGGCTGACGAGATCGAACTCACTGTCTCTAACGACGGCCCTGCCCTTCCAAGCGAGATTGCCGACAGGCTTTTCGATCCAATGGTCTCCAGTGGGCGCGATGCCCGCCAAACCCATCTTGGCCTTGGACTCTACATCGTCCGACTGGTCGCAGAATTTCATAAAGGAACAGTAGCTGCGAGAAACCGTCGTGGCGGCACTGGAGTCGAGCTTGTTGTGACCCTGCCGATGATACCTACCCCCTAGCAGTGCCCGCAGGGACTGCCAGCCATTACTGCCGGCTAAGCCCAGTAACGATATCCGCGACCTCAGGTTTACCTTTCTTTACCTCCTCGAGAGAAAGTCCCTGAAGTTCATGAGGAAACACCAGCCACTGATCGGTTTCATGGATAAAGAAGTCGGGCACCCGACCGGTTTCACATTTTGTTGGCTTGTACCAGCAGGTCGCAACACGAAGGTCTAAGGGAAGATTCCGGCGGCAACGGGATGTTAATTCCTCAATAATCGCCTCGATGCTCCTGCCGGAATCCAGCACATCATCGACGATCAGCAGTTTGTCTTCACGATCTAACTTTCGGATTAGATACCCAAGCCCGTGAACCTGTACCGACTCTGACGTCTCGCCAATACCTCGGTAATAGGAGGTCCGGATAGCAACATGGTCTGTTGGTACTCCGGCGTAATCCAACAGTTCCTGCACCGCAATCCCGACCGGGGTCCCACCCCGCCAGACACCGACGATGAAGTCGGGCCGAAACCCGCTTTCTATAATCTGCCTGCCCAGCATGAACGAATCACGCAAAAGCTCGCTTGCCGATATGTAGGTTTTTTCAATCATAAGCTGTTTTCTGAACGAACTGACTCGGACTAACGGCGACGGTCGGTATCATAGACGTCCGAAGGAATAACAACCTGTTCAGGAGTCTGATCATCTGTACTATCCGCGTCGATATCCGACTCAGTGTCTTCCTGTTCTACCTCGAGAACCTCCTCGGTCGACCCCAATACGGCATCAGACTCCGGTGCTTTCACCTCCGACTGTGCCTCGGGCTCGGGCTCGGGCAGGATTGTAACTTCCTCCAGCGTGTTTCCGCTTTCAGAGTCGGTCCGTTCGACGACCTCCTCCTCCCCAGAGACTTCAATCACTTTAGACGGTGAAGTCTCCTCCTCCAAAGCACTTTTCTCTATCTCATCCATCTCGTCTGTCTCAATCGCTTCATTGGCTGCGGCGTCGACCTCAGTTTCCGGTTCCGGCGGCGGCGTAACAATCCACCCGGGATCTTCACCGCGGATTTGGACAGGAAGGTAGTAGACGACCTGGTTTGGCAGACTCTTGTCCGGGTAACGCTCTTTGAACTTATCCACACCAACCCGGGCGATACCGTAACTCAGGAACACTCTGCAACGTGTGCAGGTGGGTCCCCGATGCTTTGCCCGCTGTTCATCGTTTATCCAGACGTTCAGCTTGCCATCTGAGTCACTCCAGACGGCCTCCACTACCACATCATGCCAGCGACCGCGCAGGTCTCTCTCACTGGCTAACGAAAAGAATCTGGACTCCTCGTCAAACCGGCTGCCTATCCATAACGCACCCGTGCTTCCGATCTCGAACACCCAACCCGACTCACCTGTTGCCTGGTCGATAAACTGCCCGTGACGATTTCGAGCAGGGTACGTGCTGACAAAATCTTTCGGGAAAAACACCTTCCACCGGTACCAGTACACCTGCGAAGAGGGGCCAGGAGTGGCTGCTTTCTGAGCAAGTTCTGCCCGTTCGACCCCGGAGCTACAGTCGTCATAAGGAGGTTTTGAGATGCAGTCACCGGCGCGCAATTCAAAGCGCTCGACAAGAGGCTCCAGCGCAAGTCCGGTCGGGTCAGCCACCTTCGAAACCGCCCAGTCGGGACCTGTCAGAAACCGCGTGAACTCCCCTTGTTCGCTATTCGCCGCCGACAGCAGACCAAATGGAGCTACCAAAACCAGTACGACCGCGAAAAAACGCCGCCAACCGAGAGGGTTCGCAATGATGTTCAAAACTCGAAGACCGCAGTATTTGACCTGCCGACCACCGTACTCCCTGGGTAATTCACGGGTTGTTGGAATGAATCCGGCGACCCCTTAACCGGCCGATATACCAAATGAACATGCGTGTAACCCTAATAAGTCATACTTACACACTCTCTTATCGCTTTGCTAGCGGCGCTGGTAAAAAAAGGTTTTCGAAAATCTAGCTCGTCCCCCAGCACCTCCGTTACTTGCTGCTTCAGATAACTCGTATTCCGACAGGATTTTCCGAATCCTGTATCGGCCTGCGTCGTATCAATTAGCGCAATACTTGTGGCGGCCAGCATGATGCCTGACAGCCATATCGAGCGAAAGCCAGGTATAGGGTCCATGGTTACTTTACTCAAAGGGCTTCAGTCATGATACAGATAGGGGTTAGCCAATATATACCCCCAAGATCACCTTGGATTGAGAGAGAATGCTAGGGAATCGCGTAGAGAGGTTAGACGATTGATATAGTTATTGTCTGTATAGGAGGCTACATCCAGACGAGATTTGGTGCCCGGGGCCGGACTCGAACCGGCACGGCCGCAAGGCCGAGGGATTTTAAGTCCCTTGCGTCTACCAGTTCCGCCACCCGGGCCCATTGATTTATCAGGAATCTTTTTATGGATAGTCCCCCGATTTCCTTGCTGCACTCCTAGTGCACATCCCGGGAGAAAAAATCCGTCAAATCACAGCGGATTCTAGCACCCGGTTACAGGCAGAAAACCTCCATCACTTCCATACTTACCACGACCATGAATCGTCCACTCATCCCTGGATGAACTGCCCCACTGACATCCAAACCCCGATTTGTGCATACCGGACATCGTGTGCTTGCTCGGGCAAACGGTTTAATCCGTCGATTTCTGCACTTTCTGACTCTCGGCGTTATCGATGAGACCCTGATTCTGACCAGGCAACATCTCTCCCGGCTGGCTCAGCATCTGTAACCGCAGCTGCACTACCTTTTCCAGAGGAGTTGGATCCCAGAGTTTGTGGATGGGTAAAAGACCAATCGCCATCGCTTTGTTCGACGGGCACCCCAGCCACTCGCCGCTCGGCAGGGCAATACCACCGGACGGGTATTTCCCCTTACCTTTACAATCTTCAGGTGCCGCACCGCTGCCACCGATACATGCCGCGAACGCCTCATAGTCCGTGTTGTCACAGGGTTCCTGGTCAAGAGCATCGGGATCATAAAGTTTGTTATGTGAGACGTTCGTAATTTTCCCTTCGTTCCGTAATACTGCCTCAACTAGAGAATTCAGAAATCTTTCCTCCACCTCTTGTTTGATCTCGTCTTGCGTACCAGTAATCGTTAATTCTTCTGTGTATCCTTCAGTCTCTCCTTTAAACGACAACTCTGCTTGAAATTCTGCGACGAGATTCCACGTCTTTTCATCCGTTGACCATCCTACAATCCCTTCGAAGGTCTCACGTCCAGTATACAACTCGCCTTTATATTTATATTCGTACTCGACGCTCCAGCTATAGTGACTTGGTTGAGTTACAACCTCATCTTTCTCACCTTTTTGGTTTTCTTTATTAGCTTCAGTGTTTTCTTTATTGGTCTTATCCTCATCGCTCGCCCAGTTACTGAGCTTGCTTAAATCCAGTCCGTAACACTGCCCGGCTTCACCAAACCCGATTCCCTTGCTGGATGCCTTCTTTTTAGGCTGGCCTTTACTGCCAGCGGTCCAGCCGCTATCGGGATCCACCGTGGTCCCGATCGGACTAGGATCCGGGCCGGTACCGTCACCGCCTATGGTTTGACCACCTTGTGGATGCAGCACGTCCAGACAATCGATCATGTCTTTGAGGCTCGCGCCTGAGCCCTTGTTGCCCTGCTTGCGTTTTCCGGCACCGCCTCCCGACCCTGACCGGCTACCTGCAGCCCCGGGCAAACCTGCTTCGGAGCCCATGGCAGCGAGGTAGTCCTCCCCATCGGGCTGCTCCATCGCAAACACCGACAACTTGTTCGGATCAAGGGGTGCGTTACTCTGCCGAACTTCATCAATCGGCAACTGCAGAAGCGCCGACTTGATATTGGGTTCATTCAACATCACCAGCAGTGCCTCGTACTGCTCCGTTGATGTCAGGTCTCCCAGGACCTTCTCCAGCCCGTCAATGACGAATTTCCCGGGCCTCTCGAGCCTGAGCATTTGCAGCTTCATGGCCAAATACCTCTTGTGGCCGGTAGGAAGCGCCTCACTGCGGGCGATTGCCTCGAGCATGAGATTGCTCTGCTGTAACACCTTCCACAAAGTCGGTGGCGGCAAGCCGATTGCATCGAGAAACGATGCATACCCCCCGAGAACGGTGTCATGCGGAAAGCCGAGTGAATCTCGCTTTCTCGAGCGTTTATCGCTCGAAGAACGCGCTTCGCCGGCATTTTCCGACTGCCTGGCCGCAAGCAGGATGCGGTTATTCGCCACCGGCTTATCGGCCGACAGCACAACCGACGCGGTCACTGGTCGTTGCGGTGCGGCCAATCTGGATTGTGCGGTATCCGCACTGCCAGCAGATGCAACAAAAACCGGTGTCCAGCAGAGGGTAATCGCCACCGCAAACCGGGATAAATTGATCTTTTTCGCCATCTTTTGGCCTCGATTTAAAGATTGGACTGCTCAATTTCAATGCAGTGATTGTTAACCAAACTCGAAATTCGGAATGTGCGCTTTGTCACATGGTTGTAAATCAGTGCGAAGAAACTGTGATCGCCATCACACGACCAAGTGAAAAACCTTTCATGGCCGCTGGGTGCGGGGGCAATCAGTTCTACATTTCCGTAACGAAAAAGTACCTGAAACACGGGAACCACTACTTCGGCAATTTCTTGTCCCCGGACGAGGTCGCCCAGCATCAATATCTTCTCGAAATGCTCAATACTTCGGCCTACCTTGGAGGAGCGGTTAAGTTTAATTGGTATACGACAGGTACCGCCAAAGATTTCGTCCGGGCCGTGTCAGTCATGCCCCTTATCGGCGATGGTCTCCTTTAGGCAGGCAACGGACTCAATAACTGCATTGAGGCACATCTTGGTTCCGGTACCGGCGGAGACTAGAGTAGTCATAATAGCAACGCTACGGGAACAGCGGCGTTTTCGAAAATAGGTTCCGCGGCCGCAAGTCGATACCCGTCCACATCAGCAGAGCAACGCCATTCCACAGGGAGTCCTCATCAAAGTAACCATCCTCGTCGCGCGGATTGTGGTGGGCCGGACTCGCGTGCCACACCACCACGTCTGAGTTCGATACCGACTCGCCGTTGATATATTTATTGACCTCTCTATACACAGTCTCTGAGGCGTGGTAACGGGTGATCCAAAAATCATGGTGCACAATGGGTTCTTTGTGGCGTGGTGTCCCCCGACGTACGGGTTTGAACTCATAACTGATATTGTTCCCGTGTTGATTCTTGGTGGTGTCTTGCAGGTGCACCTCCGTAAACTTTTCAGCCTCCCAGTCAAGCGACCCTTCCTCGCCGCCGTTGAACAGATCGATCGTATCGTTGGCGACGTTTGAGCCGATGGTCTCATGGTGAGAAGCCACATAGGCGGTATCTCCAAGGTAACCATTCAGATCCATGTCAATACGCCATAGGGCGTCGTGCATGTGGCCAGTGTACTCATAATTTGGGAGATTTCGAGATGTCGCTCCGATCCTCAGAGCAATGGTCCCGTCGTCGCGAAACCCATAACTCATGACGTAGTTGTAGTTGGCCGAGTCGAGGGTCGCCCATAGAGCCAATTCGTGACCGTAACGCACCGCTGTATCATCTTTCCACGCCAGCCCTCGGGTACGAACTTGTTTAATAATCTTGCCATCGATGATCGTGCCACACGGGCCCGCATCGTCGGGTCCTGCGACCACCAATGGAAAACTATAGTCCGTCAAATCAAAATAACGCGGGGAACCCGGGTGATACGGGACAAAAATCTCAGACACGCGAGCGTCCCAAAGTACGCGCATCCAGCTTTCAGTGGGGCCGCGCTTAAACCAGGCCCCCGTAATGTAAAGGCCTTGACCAGTGGCGTGAGCAAAACGCACTTTCCAGGCGGTTTCCATCGGACCTTCCGGTGGGAATTCCTGAACAACAATATCGCCTGGTGTTCCGCTTGGAGGCGTTGTTACCGCGGGGCATGGATGTGCTGAGGCCGTATGGGTCCCAAGAAACAACAGAACGCCACCAATAGCAGCCCACAAAGCTGCGATCCGGATGGCTGAATTGAATGGCGTATTCATCGGGGTCCCTCCACAAAAACGGTACGGTTGGTCAGATCAACGAAAATGGGCGCGCCTCCAAGGTAGTCACGCCCGACCCGAAACAGCATGTACACGACGCGTCGCCCGAAGAAGGGATCCTCCCGATCGGTGGTGCGCGAAAGAAGTCCTTCCACCTTAACGCGGGAAACGTGGTCACCCAATAACGCCTGAACGCGTGGATCGGCGAGCGCCAGCCTGGTGGCCTCCTCGAGCTCGCTTGGTCCCAGTTTGGCAGGGAGATGCGAGCCTTCGCGGCGATCGATCACGGCCATTTCATCGGCGTTCACAAGCGTATGAATAGCGGCATCATCATCGTAGCGGTAGTGGATCACCCACACGAGCATGCGGGGATCTTCCTCACCATTTGCCATTTTGCGACGCACACGCTCAGTACCGACAAAGACGGTACGGGATTGCTGCAACACCATTTGGTTATCCGGATGTGCCTCTGCAGCCCGCTGGATATGCTGGGCCAGTTGCTGGGGGATGTCGTCCGAGGCAACCGGCCTTTCAAGACTGCCTATGCGCCTTACCATAACCCCATGATCACGCTGGGAGAGTTCGCGGGGGATGTCGTCCGAGGCCGCCGGCTCCTCAGGACTGTCTATGCGCGTAATAATAGAGTCTCCATGACCTTGGAAATCTGAATAGTCATGACTATGACCTCTTTCAGCGTAGCTATGGCTATGCTCAGAGACCCGGTTCATCTGCATAACGTTGCCTACCCCGCCGCCTGAAGGGTCAACCTCGAGTTCGTGCAGTTGAGCCTGAAGTCCCGCGATCGTCTCCATAAGCGCCTTAAGACACGTCTTGGTTCCCGGTCCGGATTCACATACGAGAGACTCCTTGCTTTTTACATTGAAAGTGAAGCACTCGCTAGAAATAACTTGCTCTGGCCTTGTGGGGTTTAACTCGACTTTAAAGAAATATTCTTCACCTGCTTTTACCCTGGCTCTTTTAAAATCCTGTTTGGTAATAAGTGCAGTTCCGGTATTGGGTCGGTTATTCAACCGCCGGCGAAATAAGTCTTTGTCTTCTGCTCCTTTTTTGTGTAGTCGAATGTTGACAGCCTGACTCACCTCAACAACTTTCCATTGCAATAGAAACGGCGCTTTTTTCTTGATTTCCAGATTCTCTGAGTCCGGATACAGAATCCTAGCTCCGTCATCTGACCCTATCGGGTATGCTTTCCGGCAGGAATCTGCCCAGACAGTCCCCTGAAATACTAGTATCCCAAACACCACGGCCAGCAGTCTTTTCATCGCATTCTCCTCGCGATAACCCGAGACTCGCGGTCTCTAACCATTAATCTACTGCAAAATATACGGGCAGTCATATTTAGGGACTGAAGTAGCCACAATGGCAACGCTACGGGAACAACAGCGGCTACCTTAGCTACGCTGACCCTTTTTCATAAATTAGATTTTCTTCAGGGGTAGCAGTATGCTTTGGGATCGAGTTCACGAACCCGATTCAGATTCAGGAGAACACTATGAGAAGACACATCCTAGTTTTAATAACC
>Ga0315336_1002892_pt1 | contig 24592 bp, 24 predicted proteins | sample ASW5metaG_FD_204512 | JGI IMG/M metagenome (GOLD analysis project Ga0315336, IMG submission 204512) | Ammonia-oxidizing marine archaeal communities from Monterey Bay, California, United States - ASW #5 | ecosystem: Environmental > Aquatic > Marine > Intertidal zone | place: USA: California... | reverse complement strand
TTCCTTGCGTATATTGTCGGCGCGCTCATCCAGTTTACCGGCAATTGTGCCAGGCAATTTGTAATAGATGATAACACCAATAAATCCGACAAAGGCCATCGCGACCCAAAATGCTGCATCGAACATGGGTTAACCTCCTCGCGTCGCCAGCTCGGCGTCAACTGCGGTGTGCAATGTTTCGACCGGGACTGACATGCCGACCAAATGCTCGACGGCGGCCCGCGCCGTTTCCGTAGAAACTTCCCGCACATTTGCCAAAGCTTCTGCTTTCGCGGCTTGAATACGCGCGTTGGCTTCCTGCGCTTGGGCTGCCAGCCGGCTTTCCAACTCGGCCTTACGCTTTTCTGCGTCTTCTGTCACTTTAGCATGGGTCTCCAATGACAGCGCATGTGCCTCGTCGCGGGCTTTTGCCAAAGAAGCCTCGTATTCCGCAAGAACCTTCTCAGAATCCTTCCGCAGCCGTTCGGCTTCGTCCAGATCGTCGGCTATCCGGTTCTGCCGCGCTTCCAGAACATCGGTGATCCGCGGTAAAACCAGTTTCGACAGCACCAGATACAGGGCGACGAAGGTAATCGTCAGCCAAATAAGCTGGGGTCCGAAAAATTCCGGATTCAATTGGGGCATGAGAAGACCCTTTCTAGCGCCACAACTCGGCGGCTGTTCGTAAGGTTCGTGAGCCTAAAATACGAACAGGATGAGCATTGCGATAACCAACGCGAACAGCGCAATGGCTTCAACCAGCGCAAAACCCAACAGAACGTTGCCGAATACCTTTGGGGCGGCGGCCGGATTGCGCATCGAGCCGGCAATAAAGTTTCCGAAAATATTGCCGATGCCAACACCGACGCCTGCCAGCGCGATGGTCGCAAGACCGGCGCCAATCAATTTTGCTGCTTCAGCTTCCATGGTTCAAATTCCCTTTTCTTGGTCGAATTTCAGTTAATCGCGTGTTTGTATCTGACCAACCATTGTGAGCTGGTCCTATTTCCTAATTTGTCTTAGTGGTGCAAATGAACCGCATCATTGAGGTAAATGCAGCTGAGGATCGTGAACACATAGGCCTGCAAGAACGCGATGCCGAGTTCGAGACCAGTGAGTGCGACGATAAAGGCCAACGGGGCCCAGCCGCCGATGAACCCCAACGAGACCACAAATCCGCCGAACACTTTAAGCATGGTGTGGCCGGCCATCATATTGGCGAACAATCGTACCGAAAGGCTAATCGGCCGGGTGAGATAGGACAGAATTTCGATCGGGACCAGCAGTACCAGTAAGTATCCAGGCACCCCATCGGGCACGAAATATTTGACAAAACCGAGACCATGACGGGCAAACCCGATTAGGGTCACGCCGATGAATACGACCGCGGCCAGGGCGAAGGTCACGATGATGTGGCTGGTCACTGTAAAAGTGTAGGGGACCATGCCAACCAAATTCGCGAACAGAATGAACATGAACAGGGTAAAGATAAACGGGAAGTATCTGCGGCCTTCCGAGCCCACGTTGTCCCGGATCATGTTGGCAATAAATTCGTAGCTTAGCTCGGCCATAGACTGCCAGCGTCCGGGGATCATGGCGTGCTGGCGCATGCCGACGACCAAAAATCCAGTGACCAAAGTGGCCACGATGATCATGAACAAGCCGGAGTTTGTAAGCGACGGGTCAACACCGCCAATTGGGCTGATCTCAACCAGTTTGTGAATTTCAAACTGGGCTAACGGGCTGTGACCTTGCGCCACGTCCTGTCCTTTCTCTACCTACTGTCCGGAATCGGTTGCGTCACCGTTTCCGTTTTCTTCATCCAGTTCCGCGGCAAGGCTGATTTCCTTGGCCGTCCGAAACACATTCATAATTCCTGCGGCGGCCCCCAAAAAGAAAAACAGCAGCAGGAACAATGGAAGAGTTCCAAGCCACTGGTCCAAGAGCCAACCAATGCCACCACCTACCGCCAGCCCGGTTACCAGTTCGACACCCAACCGAAGGGCAAGGCCCATACTGGTATTCGGGAGCCGGGTCCGATCTTCCGGAAGCCGGTCTTGCCTGGTCTTTTGTGCCTTTCGTAACCGGCGATCCAGTTTACGTAATGAGGCGCGGTCTTTATCCTCTGTCATGGCGTACCAGAGTGTCATCGGTCATGACGTACCAGAGTTGCCCGCGTCGGCCCAGAAACCCAGGAAATGCGGGTGCAACATAGAGGCTGGTCAGGGGGCTGTCAAGCGCCCAAAATTAATGCCTAACTATATGATAACGTTAGAAAATTATGATCGAATGATTTAGCCAACTGCGGCCAAATCCTCGGCCTTGGCGAGGTCCACCGAGACCAGGTTAGAAATGCCCCGTTCAGACATGGTGACCCCGAACAAACGGTCCATCCGGGACATGGTCACAACGTTATGACTGACGATCAAAAATCGGGTTTGTGTTGTGTCGGCAATTTCCCGCAATAAGTTGCAAAAGCGGTCCACATTGGCGTCATCCAGGGGGGCATCCACTTCGTCAAGTACGCAAATCGGGGCAGGATTGGTGAGGAAGACGGCGAAGATGAGCGCCAGCGCTGTCAATGCTTGCTCGCCACCGGAAAGAAGCGACATGACTTGCAGGCGCTTTCCCGGTGGGCTCGCCATAATCTCGAGACCTGCCTCCAATGGATCGTCTGATTCGGTCAGCTCCAAGTGGGCCCGCCCGCCGCCATACAAGCGTACGAACAGATTGGAGAAATGCTCGTTTACCTGAGTGAAAGCCTTCTGCAGCCGTTCCCGGCCCTCGCGGTTCAGGCTGCCGATCCCCTGTCGCAGGCGGCTGATAGCCGCTTCCAGGTCTTGGCGCTCGCTCAACAGCGTCTGAAGCTGCTCGTCCAACTCCTCGGCCTCTTGCTCTGCCCGCAAATTGACCGCGCCAATATTCTCACGCTCCCGTTTTAAGCGCTCGATTCGGGTTTCCATTTGCTCGGTTGGCTGAAACTCGCCTTCCGGGTCGAACTCCGCTTCCGCAGGGACCTGTTGCGGCTGGCAGCCGAGCACTTCATTAATGCGTTCGGCGACACCATTTCGGCGCTCAACCCCCTGATCCCGACCGGCTTCGGCGCGTACCCGATCTTCGCGCATGAGGCTTAAAGTCTCTTGGGCTTCGCGAACTTCCTTATCGGCGTCAGCAAGCTTGTTTTCCGTTATCGCCAAAGCGTCGGCCGCGACTTTTCGCTTGTCTTCCGCCAGCACCGATTGTTCAACCAGGGCAATGCGGCTGGCTTCGATCTCCTGCGGCCGGTCTTCGTTTTGCTTCAACTCTTCTTGGGCTTCATTTTTGCGCGCGGCCAATTCCTCCAAATGACGAAGGGCGCCGGCGGCGCGAGTGTCCCAGGCTTCGCGTTCACGGCCTATCGCTTCCAAGCGTTGCAGCCGGGCGCGGGCTTCCTGCTCCAGCATGGCCAGGGCACTGCGCGCTTCTGCATAGTCGGTGCGTAACGCTTCAACCGTTTCGCGCTTTTGCACAAGTTCATCACGCAGTCCCTCACCTTCGGGCAGGTCGTTCAATTCGGCCTCAACGGCGCGCAAGCGGGTTTCGGTCTCAGATTTGTCGTCATTCAGCCGGGACGTGGCTTCGGCCAATGCGGCGGCCCGCTTGTCATGGTCCGATGCGTTGTTCATGGCTGTTGTATAGGCGTCCTGGGCCTGATCCATGCCTTGCCCGGCAGTGCGCCAGGCTTCGCGTGCAGTTTGTTCGACCGCGGTGGCGGCTTCGATAGCCGCGTTCAATTCTTCGACCCGCGCCTTGCCGTGATCTGCAGCATCGGCTGCATCTGGTCGCAGTTGGTCAAGTTCCTTAATCCGATTGCGTTGCGCCAGGCGGGTCGCGGCGGGGGTCGCCGCCTCGTGGGTGGTCGTGTAACCGTCCCAGCGCCACAGCGATCCTTCGGGACTGACCAGGCGCTGACCTTGCGCAAGCTCTTTGGCGAGGCGCGGCCCATCTTGCTCGGTGACCACGCCTATTTGCCGTAACCGCCGATCCAGTACGCCCGGTGCTTTGACATGATCTGCCAAAGGTGACGCGCCCGCAGGCAAGGCAGGTGCCTCAGGGCCGGAGGAACGCCCGGTCCGTCGTGCCCAGTGCACGGGGGCACCTTCATCTGAAGGCGCGCTCAAATCGTCACCCAAAGCTGCCCCCAGGGCCGCCTCGTAGCCGGGTTCGGCATCAATCTCATCAACGACCGCCGGCCACAAGTCATTTTCATCGACTGCCAGCGCTTGATTGAGCGCGTCGACTTCAGCGTCGAACCGGGTCAGCACCCGATTAGCGTCGTCGAGGGTCGCGCGGGCCTCGGTCTGGGCGGTTTGAGCGTCGGTTCGGGTCCGCTGTGCTTCTTCCAGGTCGTGGGTCGCTTTTTCAAGGCCCCGGCGCGCGTCGGTAACGCCGGCGGCGGCCTGGTCGGCCTTGGCGGCCTGTTCCTGATTGATATCCAGCTGCTTGTGTTCGTCTTCAATCGCCGTCAACTGTGTCGCCAGGCGGCCGGCCCGTTGCTTGGTCTCGCTTATCTGCTGCTCGAGTTGGCGCCGCCTGGCAATCAAGGCAGCGCTCTTTTCGCTCAGTTCATCCAAAGTTTTCTCTTCAGCGCTGAGGATCGCTTCGGCGCTGGCGACGCGGGCCCGCGCGGCGGTTTCTGTATCGGCTTGGTTGTTGCGGGCGTCTTCAATCTCGGTTTTCTCTTCGTTCAAACGGCTTTGTGCAGCTTTGGCATCATCTCCTTGGCCGGTTTCCCGCCCGACGTCATGTCCGATCTGGGTCAGGCGGTTTTGAAGCCGTTGCTTTGCCTCCGCCAGGCGTTGTGCCTCAGCATCCAGCCCCTCCCGCTCGGCAGTTAATCGATGCACGGCTGCCGCAGCTTCGGCTTCGCTTTGCCGTAAGGCGGGCAACTCCTGTTGAAGTGTCGCTTGCCGAGTGGAAGCAGCGGCTGCCTCACCGGTCATATCGCGCACCCGGCTTTCCGCCGCCTTCAATTCTTCTTCTGCGGCTTCGACCGCGAGCGAAGCCTCCCGCCAGCGCACATACAACAGTGTCGCCTCTAGAAGGCGTATTTGCTCACTTACTTTGCGGTAGCGCTTGGCTTGACGGCTTTGCCGCTTCAAATTTTGCAATTGGGTTTCGATTTGGCCCGTTACATCTTCCAAACGGACCAAGTTATTCTCAGCCGCCCGCAGACGCAGTTCTGCTTCGTGGCGACGGGAGTGAAGTCCGGTAATGCCGGCTGCTTCTTCCAAAATCGCCCGCCGATCGCGGGCTTTGGCATTAATCAGAGCGCCTATTCGGCCTTGACTGACCAATGCCGGTGAATGCGCGCCTGTGGCGGCGTCCGCAAACAATAATTGGACGTCGCGGGCGCGAATCTCGCGTCCATTTACCCGATAGGTTGAGCCGCTTTCGCGCTCGATTTGGCGGCTTACCAGCAGCTCGTCCGCATCATTCATTGCAGATGGCGCCGATCTGTCAGCGTTGTCCAACTCCAGACTGACTTCGGCCAAGTTTCGTGCAGGGCGGTTGGCAGTGCCGGCGAAGATCACATCGTCCATTGCCCCACCGCGCATGCTTTTGGGGGACGTTTCACCCATCACCCACCTGAGGGCTTCAACTAAATTGGATTTTCCACACCCATTGGGCCCGACGATGCCACTCAAGCCGGGTTCGACAATAAGTTCGGTGGGATCGACGAAGGATTTAAATCCGGCAAGTCTGAGGCGGTTAAATTGCACGTGGTCTGCTCAAGTGAAACTAAACTAATAACAAATGATCTGGGCGCCGGGTCTCACGACGCAGGCAACATCGGTTGCAAAAGTTTTTCAAATTGTTCGAATGACAAGGCACCGGCAACTTTGTTGCCGTTGATGATGAATGTAGGTGTGGATGAGATTTCAAATTCCTGTTCGCCCTTCATGCGGGTCTGAAGAATACTGTCCTGCAATTTTTCGTTTTCCAGGCACTGCTCGACGGTGCTGCTTTTCATGCCGCCAAGCTTAACAACGCTTACCAGTTTGTCGTGGGAATCTGCGACGGCCCATTTGTCTTGTTTGGTGAAAAGCAATTTAAGGAACCCAAAAAAACGATCGGGCCCGGCACAGCGGGCGAGCATCGCGCCTTCCAACGCGGGTCGGTTAATGGGGAACTCTCGGAAGATAAATTTGACTTTGCCCGTGTCGATATAGTGCTTTTTCAAATCTGGAAAGGTCTGACCATGAAACAACGCACAATGGCCGCAACTCATGGAGGCGTATTCGATCACAGTAATCGGAGCGTCCTCCGCGCCCAGCACCATCTCAGCTCCGTAATCAATGGCTTCTGCGGCAATTGCGCTGCCGCCGAATTCCGGGGTTTTGCCTCCTTGAAACAGGATTACGGCAATCGCGACCCCGCCTAGTGCAGCAATGGATAAGCCAATTTTTAAAATTCTCGTCATCTGCGCCAGCCTACTAGATATGGCCCCATTATAGTGTGTACCACTAGATATTGGGAGATAAATTCAAATCTTCCGCGTATACCCTTCGAATCGGCTCTATTTAGCCACCAGGATTAAGGCATATATGAGGCGCTCGCGGGGGATGTTTCAAGACTTTTTGCGAACCTAGCAAAAGGGTCACTGGTCTGCGGCGATAATAGAATGGCCAAGAGCGTTGAGTGCGCGTCGTAAATCACTGTCCCGAACCGAAGATACGGTCTGATCCAAGTTTTTTTGTTCGTCGTCAGACAACTGCCGAATTGGCCGCGATACTGATTTCGGCTGCTCCGGAATTGGCCCCTGGTGCAGGACCAGGCGGGATACTGCGGAAAAGCCGTAGTAGGTATTAACCCGTCCGATGATCAAAGGGGCCAAGTGCTGAAGCTCAAGCGCAAGTGGTCCGCTCGTTCTGATATGCAGGGCCGCATTACTGCCCTCGTTGCCCGGAAACGCCAATTTTTCCGGACAGCTTTGGGCCGCCAATTGGGCGCCAACAATCGCAGGCCAACGGGTCACAATCTCACGCACCGCAAACCCCCGGCGGCGGAACACAGGATCCGACAGGCTGGAAAGGGTGTCGGCGAGTTTCCGCGGTCCATTGGCTCGTTTACGGAACCGCTTCTTGCTGGCAGGCCGGGTGTTTTGAGTGTCCTTGGTCACTAAGCTCTCATAATTCGATTGAAGACTTACTATGCCACATCCTTTGTGACAGTTGGGGTTTGGTCTTGTACCGTTCGCATATGCGATCACTTGACCACCCCACCATGTCGCCAATGTTCCGATACGCTGATCGGCTTCTTGATTGGTATGACAGCAATCACAGGCAATTACCGTGGCGTGCGTCGCCCGGCGCTCCGCTCGCAGAACCCTACCGGGTATGGCTTAGTGAGATCATGCTGCAGCAAACCACGGTTGCGACCGTCGGGCCGTATTTTGAAAAATTCATCGACCGCTGGCCAACGGTTGTCGCACTGGCCGCAGCCGAACTGGATGAAGTGCTGACTGCTTGGGCTGGTCTTGGGTACTACGCGCGGGCGCGCAACCTTCATCGTTGCGCACAGGTTGTGGCAACGGACCACCAAGGAAAATTCCCTCCGACAGAAACCGAGCTGCGGGAACTGCCGGGGATCGGTCCCTATACGGCGGCCGCCATTACCGCCATCGCTTTCGGTCAACGGGCGACAGTGGTTGATGGCAATGTGGAGCGTGTAGTGGCTCGCCTCTTCGCGGTTGAAGAGCAACTTCCCAAAGCGAAATCCGCCCTATGGGAATTGGCCGACGGCCTAACCCCCAACGCGCGGGCAGGGGACTACGCCCAGGCGGTCATGGATCTGGGCGCGACGGTATGCCGTCCGCGCGGGCCCTTGTGCAGCGAATGCCCAGTAATGGACGCTTGTACCGGGCGGCTTACGGGCAACGTGGAATCCTATCCGCGCCGAGTAGCGCCAAAGCCTAAACCTAAACGCCTGGGTACCGCATTTTGGCTGCGTCGAGCGGATGGCAAAGTACTGCTGCGCCGCCGTCCTGATAAAGGGCTACTTGCCAGCATGATCGAAGTTCCTTCATCACCCTGGGTCGAAAGTGATCAGATAGACGAGATCATTCTGGAACACGCGCCAACGTCATGTGAATGGCGCGCGATAGACGGCCAAGTACGCCATACATTCACTCATTTTCACTTAGCGCTTGACCTGATGGTGGGGCAAATCAGTGACGACCAAACCGTAGAAACAACTGACCCGTCCGCGCAAATATGGGCCGACCCTCACGACTTGGATGGTTATGCCCTGCCAACCGTTATGAAGAAGGTGGTGCGCTTAGCGCTTGCCGAAAGCGAAACTTAATGTAATTCGGCGCGCAATTGTTGTCGCAACAGGTCAATGGGCTTTAGCTGGCCTTCCACATTAAAATGCCAGAACGTCCAGCCGTTGCACGCGGGCGCGCCTTGAACCTGGGCACCGACCTGATGAATTGAACCCTTGGCCGAAGCTGATACGAGACTTCCATCCGCACGCACCTTGGCAGTATGCCGCCTGCGCGCGTCTGACAATACGTCGCCCGGCGAAAGTAACCCGCGTTCAACCACCCAACCAAACGGCACCCGGGGCTCTTGCCGCTTGGACTGGGTGACCTCCAAGTCTTCGGCATTGCCCGGAATGGTTTTAGCGATCCGTTCGCGGGCGAGTGTCGCGTATTTTTCTTCGCGCTCCAGGCCAATAAACTGCCGACCGGTTTTAATGGCAACCGCACCCGTTGTGCCGGTGCCGAAAAAGGGGTCAAGAACCACATCGCCCGGATTGGTCGAAGCCAGTAACACCCGGTACAAAAGCGCTTCTGGCTTTTGCGTCGGGTGGGCCTTTTGGCCGCCTTTTTTCAAACGTTCACCGCCCGAGCAAATCGGCAGCAGCCAGTCCGATCGCATTTGCAGATCTTCGTTCAAAGCCTTCATGGCTTGATAGTTGAACGTATAGCCTTTTTGCTTCTGGGATTTGGCACACCAGATCAAGGTTTCGTGGGCGTTGGTAAACCGCTTACCGCGGAAATTGGGCATGGGATTGGTTTTGCGCCAAGTGATGTCGTTCAACACCCAGAAACCCAAATCCTGAAGTGTCGTACCGACCCGAAAAATATTGTGATAGCTGCCGATCACCCAGATGGCGCCATTGTCCTTCAAGATTCTGCGAGCGGCTATTAGCCAGCGGCGGCTGAAGTCGTCATAGGCGGCAAAATTGTCAAACTGGTCCCATTCGTCAGTAACCGCATCGACCTTCGAATTGTTTGGACGGTGAAGTTCTTTTTCAAGCTGCAAATAGTAAGGCGGGTCGGCAAACACCAGATCCACCGACTTCTCGGGCAAGCCGTTCATCAGATCAATACTGTCGCCCACCAAGACCTGCCCCAAGGGCAGATTTGGCGTTTGTTTGGGGGAACTGTTTGCCCCGGTCTTACTTGCCGGACCGGTCTTCGTTCCTCCCGATCCGGCTTTCTTGCGAGCCATTTCGGTTGCCTCCTTCGCGGCCTGTTTCCGCGGTTGCGGGTCGGCCATCCTGCGGAATCGGCCGAGTCCCGTCAAGTCTTTGTGTCTTTGGATTCAAGAGGTTGCCGCAGAATCTTTAGCAATTCGTTTACGTACAGGCGCAAAAGATCGGCGGTGATGGGGGGTAATGCCTTGGTTTTCCAGGGCCTCAGCGTGCTGTGCCGTGCCATAGCCTGAGTTTCTCTGCCACCCAAAATCGGGGTATTCCAGTGCCAAATTGGTCATTATTCGGTCCCGGGTCACTTTGGCGATTATTGAAGCGGCTGCAATTGACAGGCTCTTGCCATCCCCTTTGACAACGGTTTCAACGGGGCACCCTAGGGGGGGAGGTTGGTTGCCATCGACCAAAGCAAGATCGATTTCGGCGCCCAAGTTATCAACCGAACGTGCCATCGCTTGAAGAGTGGCGGCAAGAATGTTGCTCGCATCAATTTCGGCGACCGACGACTGACCGACACCCACTTGGGCGCACTCCATAATTTGATCAAAAAGTTTTTCCCGAACCTTGGCCGTCAGCTTTTTGGAGTCATTCAGCCCTTCGGGGATGCGTTCTGCATCGAGGATCACGGCTGCGGCAACGACGGGGCCCGCCCAGGGTCCGCGCCCCGCTTCGTCGATGCCCGCGATAACGCCGCCGTTCGCGGATTCCATTTTAAAATTTGGGGGCACGATGTTTGATCACCAATTGGGGTTCAGACGTACCCAACGATCCGCGCTGCAAGACCGGGGGCAAATCGATGCAACCAATAGAATGACTTCATGCGGCCTGCGTGAATTTCGTAATGATCGCTCGCGATCGCACGCACGGTTTCCTGCGCTAACTTGCGCGGCGCGTACTTCTTTTGCGGCACGCTTTCAGACATGGGGGTATCGCTCAATGGTGCCATTAACTCAAATACTTTGATTCCCGAACCGGTCAATTGTTCGCGAAGGCCAACCGTAAATGAATGAAGACCGGCTTTGGTTGCGCAATAAATGTTGGACGCCGCCGTTGGCGCCAAGGCTAAGCTGGAGGTCACATTTATGACAGCGGCACCGGGGCGGCTGCGCAGATGAGGCAAAAACAATTGTGTCAACTGCATAGGGGCCAGCAGGTTGATACCAACTTCTGTTGCGACAGCGGTTGGATCTTCGGTCGCATCCAATTGCTCGGCGGACTGAAGAATGGCTGCGTTGTTGATAAGGATGTCGACGCCGCCAAAGCGCTCTTCCAGTTCTTGTAACATTGCCCGGCATGCGCTTGCGTTAGTGACGTCGCAGGTGAAGGTTCGCAACGGGGGGAATTTGGATTTGGCTTCTTCCAGAACATTCTCCCGGCGGCCGCAAACAGCGACGCGGCCACCGTGCTCGTAAAACGCCTTGGCCAGCGCAAAGCCGATCCCGGTCGCGCCCCCCGTTACCAGTATGGTTTTGCCGTCAATCCGCATTCCCAGTTGCTGCCTTCCGCCAGGGTCGAACACTGTCGCAACTATAGGAAGGTTGGACGGCGCCTGTCGCGCAAAAAACTGAGTGCAAATTCTCTAGAACAAAGATAATTGTCCAGTCGGTTGGTTCGGACGCTGAAAGCGACTGACGTCCAAAGGCAGTCGCTGCCCGTTAAAGCCGAGCCGCTTTGTTGCCACTTCAAAGCGACGGGCGAGCAATTCGCTTTCCGTTCCGCTACCTCGTCCGCGCCGTCCAAACCCAGAATTATAAAGTTTGCCGTCGTGCAATCCGCGCAAGCGGTTCAGAACTTTTTGCGACCGGTTGGGGACCGCTTCCTCAAGCCATTCCGCGAACAGATCCTTGATTTCGAGGGGCAGGCGCAAAGTTACATAAGTGGCGTCGCAAGCACCCGCTTGAGCGCACTGCTCTAGGATCGCCTCCATTTCAGTGTCGTTCAGTCCGGGGATTACGGGCGCGTAGCTGACCCCCGTCGGGACCCCCGCCGCAGTGAGCGCGCGGATAGCATCCAGCCGCCGTTTAGGCGTGGGCGCACGCGGCTCCATCAGGCGCGACAACTTGCGGTCGAGGGTTGTGATCGACAGATGAACGTCGACCAAACCTTTTTCCGCCATAGGGCTCAAAATATCCAGGTCCCGCACAATAAGGTTCGATTTAGTGACGATGCGCACCGGGTGCTGGTGGTCCGCGAGAACTTGCAGTACCCGGCGTGTCAGTTCCAGCTTACGTTCGATCGGTTGATACGGATCTGTATTGGTGCCCATGGCGATGATGTCAGGCACATAGCTTGGCTTCGCGAGTTCCTTCACAAGCAGCGCGGGCGCGTCCGGCTTTTGGAACAAGCGGCTTTCGAAATCGAGCCCCGGGGACAAGCCCAGATAGGCGTGGGTGGGGCGGGCAAAACAATATGTACAGCCATGCTCGCAGCCTCGATAGGCGTTGATCGAGCGGTCAAATGGCACATCAGGTGATTTGTTGCGGGTAATAATGGTGCGGCTGCGGTCGATACCAACCCAGGTTCGCAAGGGTGGTGCTGGCTCATCCAGATTGCCCCATCCATCGTCCAATTGAACCCGGATATCAGCCTCAAACCGGCCGCTACGGCGGCTGAGAGCGCCACGTCCGCGCCGGTCTTGCGCGCGCACCTTGGGAAGATGATTTGTCATGGGCCAATCAGATTATCAAACAAAAAAGAACAAAACAAGAACATATTTTGTAGGGCAATCTGTTGACCGGGGCGATGTGGCATGATCAATGGGGCGCACACCGTCGACACACGCAGAATGCGAGACTTGTCCATGGACAGGGTGAAACTGGCTGTTGTTATTCCAACCCTTAACGCCGAGAAAACCTTGGCGGCCACGTTGAAGAGTCTAAGGCCGGGCCAGACGTCCGGCCTGGTGCGCGATGTGATCGTCGCAGACGGCGGCTCCACAGACGGCACACGCCATGTGGCGCGGGCGTTTGGGGCGCGTCCGATGGGTGCGACCCGGGGGCGGGGCAGCCAACTGGCGGCGGGCGCGCGCACGGTGTTGACCGACCGGAACTTGGCCGTCGACTGGCTTCTATTTTTGCACGGGGACACGACGCTTGCCGGCGGGTGGGAATCGGAAGTCACAGGGTTTTGCGACATGCCTGGAAACCGTGAGCGGGTCGCTGTGTTCGCTCTTGGGTTCGATGATCAGCGCTCGGCGGCGCGCCGAATGGAAAGGATTGTCAGCTGGCGCAGCCGCGCGCTCGGCCTCCCCTACGGGGACCAAGGCCTTGTTATCCATCGGGATTTTTACAATGCGTTAGGCGGGTTCCGGGCACTGCCACTGATGGAGGACGTGGATCTGGTCAGGCGCATCGGAAAGCGGCGGTTGCATGTGCTGGACGCGACCGCGACGACGTCCGCCAAGCGCTATCAGCGTACCGGCTACACCCGCCGCGCAGCGCTTAATCTTTTGTGCTTGTCGCTTTATTTCCTGCGGGTGCCGCCGCGCCTGATTGCCCGGCTGTACGGGTGATCTTGTGCGAAAACCGCTGCTGATTATCTTTGTGAAAGCACCGCGATTGGGAGCGGTGAAATCACGGTTGGCAACGGGCATCGGCCCGGTTGCGGCCTGGCGCTTTTATCGGCTGACGGTGGCAAATTTATTGAAGCGCGTCGCCCGCGACCCGCGCTGGGATACGGTAATCGCGCTTACACCCAACATCGCACTACACCAAAATACACCTTTATTTCAGGGACTTAGGAAAGCTCCGCAAGGCCGGGGCGATCTGGGTAGACGCATGGCGCGGGCTCTCATCCAGGCGGGCAACCGGCCTGCGGTGCTGGTGGGCGGCGACATCCCTGACGTAACCGCCGCGCACATAGCACGCGCATTTCGGGCCTTGGGTCGTGCCGATCTGGTGTTCGGGCCTGCAGCCGACGGGGGCTTCTGGCTGGTGGGGGCGCGCGCGCCGAAGCGCGATGTAGCTCTCTTGTTCGATGGGGTGCGCTGGTCCGGGCCCCTCGCGCTTGCGGACACGCTCAAAAATATTTCCCCCCGAAGGAAATTCGAACTGATCGACACGCTTCACGACGTGGACACGGCGGCGGACCTTGACGCCCGGCATGCGCGGCATAAAAGCAGTTGAAACCTGTTAAGGTCCGGTCAACAATCGGGCAACATCACATCAACATTGGGTCCAACTCAGGACCTCTGTACGAAAATGGGGAGAATTCAACATGGCCATGTGGCAAGTGGAAATGACCGACGGCATCGCGGTCGCGAGTTACACCAACCCGCCGATGAATTACATGACCGCCGACGGCATGGGCGAGCTGAAAGAGCTGATCGAAACCTGGCGTGACCCGTCGGTGAAAGCCGTGATCCTCACGGGCGGCCCGAAAGACCGTTTCATCACCCACTACAGCGTCGAAGAACTGGTCGAAAGCGCCCGCGACAAAGAGCTGATGATGAACATCGGGCGCTCGTGGCTCCACCACCACAACGCGACCTTGACCAACCTGCGTGATTTGCCGAAACCCGTAATCGCCGCGATGACCGGCAGCACCATGGGGGGCGGGTTCGAGACCTCACTGTCCTGCGACATCCGCATCGCCCAACGGGGCGACTACCGCTATGGCCTGCCCGAGGTGACGCTCGCCATTCTGCCGGGCGGTTGCGGCACCCAACGGCTCTCACGCCTTCTGGGCGCCGGCAAAGCCATCGACTTCATTTTGCGCGGCCGTATTTGCAAACCCGAGGAAGCGCTCGAAATAGGCTTGGTGCATGAGCTAGCCGACGACGCCAAAGCCCGCGCCTTGGAAATCGCCCGCGACATGACCACCTTGTCCGCTGTCGCTATCGCCGAAATTAAGCGCTCGGTCTACGAGGGCGTCGAAATGCATTTGGCGGGCGGCCTCGAGATCGAGGGCGACGCGTTTATTCACACCATGATCACCGACGAAGCGGTCGACGTGATGCAGGAATATGTGGACACGCCCTATGAGGAGCGCATCGCGTGGTTGGAGCGTAAAAAGGGTCTGTTGCACCCTCGGTGAACATGACGAACGAGGGATAGGGGTGCACTGATGGACAGCATCAGCAATCAGGCCTGCATTGTCGGCATCGGCCACACGGAGTATTCGAAAGACTCAGGGCGCAGCGAACTGAAGCTCGCCGTCGAGGCGGTCAATGCTGCCATCGCGGACGCGGGCCTCACCCCCGCCGACATCGACGGCATCACCAAGTTCACCATGGACAACAACGACCCCATCGACATCGCCCGCAGTGTCGGCATCCCGCATCTCAGATTTGCGAGCGAGGTGGCTTATGGCGGCGGCGGCGGGCCTGTGGGCACGATCCTCATGGCGGCCATGGCGGTGGCGACAGGGCAAGCCAAGGCCGTGGTCGCCTTCCGCGCCATGAACGAGCGCTCCGGCCGGGGCACAGCGCGCTTCGGCCAGGCCCCCACGGCCGAGGGGGCCAGCGGACGGGCGAGCTACCAGGCGCCCTATGGCCTGTTCAGCCCCGCGCAGATGGTGGCACTTGCCGCCCGCCGTCACATGCATCTGTACGGGACGCGCTCGGAACACTTCGGCGAGATCGCGGTTACCTGCCGGCACCATGCCAACATGAACCCCAATGCCATGATGTACGGGCAACCCATGACGCTCAATGATCATCAGAACTCAAGGATGATCGCGGACCCGCTTCATCTGTTCGATTGCTGTTTGGAAACCGACGGCGGCGCGGCGATTGTGATTACGACGCCCGACCGCGCGCGCGACCTTAAACACCCGCCCGTGCATATCGCAGCGGCGGGCATGGGTGGCGGCGCGTGGAACAACCAGTCGATCGTAAAGGACGCGGAGGCGCCCGAAACAGAATCGACCGTCATCGCAAAGCACCTGTTCCGGGACGCGGGCCTCACCCACGAAGATATCGACGTGCTGTTCGTTTACGACCACTTCACGCCTTTGGTTTTAATGGCGATCGAGGACTATGGGTTTTGTAAGCGGGGCGAGGGAAAAGATTTTGTCTCCGGCGGTCGTCTTCGCTGGCCGGATGGCGACCTGCCCATGAATACGAGCGGCGGCAACCTATCGGAAGGCTACATGCACGGCATGCAGAACACCATCGAGGCGGTGCGGCAATTACGTGGCGTCGCCCGCTGTCAGGTGCCGGGCGCGGACCACGCGTTTGTTGCCAGTGGCAACGCGGTGCCGACCACCGCCATGATCTTGCGGAGGGACGGCGCATGAGTGAAGAACTTGCGTTCCCCTATCCCGTGCCCGAATACGGCGCCGAGGAATATTGGAACGCCGCCAACCAAGAAAAGCTGGTCATGCAGCAATGCAACGCGTGCAACAAGTTCCGCTGGACGCCCGCGCCTCATTGCCCCCACTGCGGCGATGATCAGTTCGCGTGGGAACAGTTGTCCGGCAAAGGCACCATTGTCACCTGGACCGTCATCACCCACCCCATCCATCCGGCGGCTGTTGCTAAAGTCCCCTACGTTGTGGTGATCGTTGAATTGGATGAACAGCCGGGCCTCCGCATCACAAGTAACCTCGTCGATGTCGACGCAGATCAGATTGAATTTGATGCGGCTGTGACAGTGGCCTTCGAGCGCCACCCCTCAGGTCAGAATTTGCCGGTGTTTCGGTTGGGCTCCTAATCCGGAAAGCGGATTTCCCGCATGTTGGAGCCATCGGTATTAACTAGCCAGAACGTGTATTTGGGTTTTTTGGAGGTGGGCCTAAATTTTGGGGCACGCTCTACTTCTGTTGAGAAGAAGACAGTCTTACCGTCCGGCGATAGCACCGCATATTCAATGATTTCTTTCTTTTCTATGATCCGATTGTTCTCGCTGCCACTGCGCACTACTAAATACTCGTAATCATCCGTAAATGATTTAAAGAGAATTTTATCTCCGTCCGCCGATACGCTAGGCTGTGACGAATTGTCGCCATGGGTGAATGCGGGCCTATAATCGTATCCCTGATCTGGTCTCATGATAAAAATGTAATTGGCTTGATAGAGTGCATCGTAGACTTTTATATCGCTGTCCTTAGGGCCATATCCCTGAAATATGAAATTACGACCATCGTCTAAATAGCGAAGGTTTATAATCATGGATAAATCAAAATGAGTAAGCCTAGTTTCCGCGCCTGTTGCCAGGTTAAGTTCAAAAATATCCGAGTCGCCAATAAAGTTAGTTTTTCTCGCAAACAGAATTTTTAAACCGTCAGGCGAATAAGAGGGCTTATCTATGGCCGGATAATCTGCATTCTCGGATATTGTAAGACGCTGATAATTTGACCCATCTAGTTCGACCTTCGCGACATGGCAGACAGAATTTTTGACATTACAATCTGCAAACATGACGTGGGCACCATCTAGCGAGAAAGACGGAGTTATCCAAGCTCGCCCCTTCGGTGCTGTGGGCAACAAATTCAGTCGCTCATCTTCAATGTGCCAAATCGCCAGAACAGCCTTTTTGTCGGTATACAAAAGTTCCATAACTAAAAGTTTGCTGTCCGGTGAAAACGAAGGTGCTCTTATTCGAAATACGGTTTCCCTTTTTCCAAGCCAGGCATGGCTGGGCGAAAGGGTGGCCAGTGCCAAAACGATCAACACCGCCCACAACAAAACGGTTGCCAAGAGACGCCGCGTAAAAATGCGTTGCAACCCAGATATCACCCGCTCCTCCCCGACCAACACGCAAATATTTGGACACGCGAAATGCGAGTACAAATATTAGACAATTATATTAAGGATAGAAAGAGCCGGAGAGGTTGTCAGGGCGAGAAATCGCCCCACAACTGGTCGGCGTTATAGGTGCTCGGCCTCTACAAATCCTTCGTCAGCCTCGGCATCAGTTCAACGAAATTGCAGGGATCGATGCAGGTATCAAGTTGGTGATCGAGAAACTCGTCTGAGCCACTTTTGAACGTGGCGGCGCGGCCCGGCGAAAGGGTGGCCAGCGCCAAGACGATCAACACCGCCCACAACAAAACGGTTGCCAAGCGACGTCGTCTAAAAATGCGTTGCAACCCAGATATCACCCGTTCCTCCACGCTTATCACACAGGCACTATTCCACACGAGATGCGTGTAAAAATTATCAGTAATTATATCAAAGATTGAAGGAGAAGGCGAGGGATTCGGCTTTGGAAGCGCGGCCGAAAAATGCTCGGTCTTTAGAGGTGCTCCGTAAGGCGGGGCATGAGTTCGACGAAGTTGCAGGGCCCAAAGCGGTAATCCAATTGATGGACGAGGATATCGTCCCAGCCGTCTTTGCACGCGCCGGGGGAGCCGGGGAGGGCGAACAAATAAGTGCCACGGGATACGCCGCCGACCGCACGGGATTGAATGGTGGACGTTCCGATCTTGGCAAAGCTTATGGTGCGGAACAGCTCGCCAAAGCCGGGGATCTCTTTTTCGAACACCTTTTGAAAGGCCTCGGGGGTGACATCACGGCCGGTGACACCGGTGCCGCCGGTTGAGATCACCACGTCCACGTTGTCGTCCGAAATCCAGGTGTTCAGTTGGGCGACAATGTTGTCCACGTCGTCGGTCACAATTTCGCGCCCGGCCAAAAGATGCCCCGCACCTTCGATGCGCGCAACCAATGTGTCGCCGGATTTATCGGTCGAAAGGTCGCGGCTGTCCGACACGGTAAGAACGGCGATGCGGACGGGGATGAATTTGCGTTCGGCACTCGGTGTGGTCATGGTCGGTTACTCGCGGCGGTGGTTTGCTGGGTATCCATAGCCTTATAGGCGGGCCAGCCGCCCTCGGCAACGGCATCAAGAGAGGGCGTCGGCTGTCCCAATCTTATCCGATAAATCCACAGGTTGGATAGCACCCGCTCCACATAGCCGCGGCTTTCCCGCGATGGAATGCTTTCGATGAACAAGAGCGGATCGACCGCTTTACCGATGCGCTTACGCCATTTGCGTAAATTGCCCGGCCCACCGTTGTAGGCGACCGCGAGCGAAAACAGATCCCGGTGCTTGTCGTTATTAAAGCCGAGCAAGTGGTCCAAATAGCGCTGGCCCAACTGCATATTGTATTCGGGGATGAACAACTTTTCCCGGTTGCTCCACCTCAATGATCGGTCACGGCCAATAAAGCTCGCTGTCCTTGGCATCAATTGCATGACCCCACGGGCGCCGGCCGAGCTTTTGGCGTGGCTGTTGAAACGGCTTTCCTGACGCATGAAGGCGTAAACCAGCGCGCGATCCAAGGTGAAGCCACCGCGCGGCACCCAGTCGGGCAGGGGATAAATCGCACGATCATAGGCGGGGCCACCATCGGCCATGCGCTGACGGCCGAGCCTGAGTTGGGTCGCGGGCAGATTGAGCTTATTGGCGAGACCCAACAGGCTTTGGTCCAATTTGGTGCCGTGGCGTCCCGACAGCAAACGCAGTTCGCGCTCGGCCCGATGGTCCTGCGCAACCTCGGTCAGTGCGATCGCGCGCTTCACTGCGGCGCTTTCCAAAACTTTTTCGAGGTCGCCTTGATCAAACGGAGGTTCCGACCAATCGAACGGCAAGGGCAGGCCCAATTGCCTGAGCGCAATCAAACCATAAAAGGTGCGCGGGTAAGTGGCGGCGATATCCAGATAGAGATTAACCTGCGCCGGATTGCGTGCCGCCAGATGGGCGCGCGCCGCCCAATAGGCGCCTGCTGATGCGTACCAATCGGAAATGGTGGTCGAGGTGGCGAGTTTCTCAAAGTGGGTTGCGGCCAGGCCGTATTCCTCTAATCGCCAGGCAGCCAGGCCCGCGGTCCAATCGGCGAGCTTGACGTACTTACGTGATCGGTTGGCGGCGGCGCTGGCAAGGTTCAACGCTTTCCGGTCTTTGTTTGCGAAAAAGTAGCCAGCGGCGATGCGCGAGCGGGCGTCATCGTATTCGACCTGATCGAGGACTTTTATGACCCGCTTTTGCTCCAAGATCTGGAGCGCCCGGGTGGGTCGGCCCCGGCGTAGATTGCGCCGGACTTTGACTTTGTAAGAGCGCACCTCGCGGCGCAGTTTCCTGGACCGCTTGCGGTTGCTTTTGTAACTCTTCGACCGCTGCTCGTCACCATAAGAGGGCAATCTTACGCGCGTTGGCTTTATTGGGGCTTTGTAATTTGCCGGGCGGCGCTTGACCGCCAGCCGGTAAACCCGCCGTGCGCTGGGATGGTCGCCGTAGCTTTTCAGCCAGCGGGACAGCTCGACGTATTTCGAGCGGTACTTGGTCGGGTGCATGTAGCGGTCATAGAGCACGTGTCCCATCAGCAGGCTGTCATCCAGCGTCTTGATGACTTTGTCGGCCTGCTTCCAGCGGCCGGTTTCCTGATAGGTGAAAATTTTGCGGTAGCGCTCCCGGTCGGCTTGGTTGAGCACGCCAGGAACTTGGGGCGGAACTTGGAGCGCAACAGTAGGTTCTTCCGGGGCGGCGTAAGCCGTGGAAACACTTATTGCGCTAAAGAGGAGAAGGCCGAAGACGGCGGCGAGCGCGGTCAGTTTTGCAAGGCGACCCTGCCGGAAAAGCATGGACCGCACACGAGAAACGCCAACTGATACGCAAAGCAACAAAGTCATTGCCCCCTACCTACCGGAATCCGCTGAATACGGCAAGATGACACAAAGGGGTTACCGAACCGTTTTTAGGCCAAAAGCCTAGTTTTCCAGCCCGTTAAGCCGCTTTTGCAAGTCTTGCAGATCGCGCCAGGCATCGCGTTTCAAGGCCGGTTGACGCAATAAATAGGCCGGATGATAGGTGGGCAGGGTATCGATTTGACGATTGCCTGCTTGATAGGTCTGCCATTTGCCGCGCAGACGGGTGATGCCTTCGGTGGTGTCCAAGAGTGTGGACGCCGACGTGCCGCCCAACAGAACCAGCAATTTGGGCGCAACTAACTCGATATGGCGCTCGATAAAGGGCAAGCAAGTGAGGGTTTCCTGGGTGGTCGGCTTACGGTTGCCGGGCGGCCGCCAGGGCAGGATGTTCGCGATATAAACCGACGTGCGGTCGAGCCCGATGGCCGCCAGCATGCGATCCAACAATTGCCCGCTCGCACCCACGAACGGCAGGCCTTGGCGGTCTTCTTCGGCGCCCGGCGCTTCCCCGACCAGCATGAGGGGTGCGTTGGGATTGCCGTCCGCAAACACCAAGCTTTTGGCGGTCGCTTTTAAGCCGCAACCATCGAACCCGTCCAAGGCCGCGCGCAGTTCGTCCAAAGTTGTGCAGGCGGCGGCGATGCGCCGCGCGTCGTTCGACAAGTCACCCACGGGCAATGTATCGAGGCTGGGTCTTGGTGTCGGCGGCGGGGCTTCTATCGAAGGCGCTGGCGCTTCGGACACACCGGTTGCAACCGGCGCAACAGGCTCCGCTATGGGGTCCGCGTAACGGTTGATCGGTACGTCGCCGATGGCTTCGTCGGCGCCCGCATCCACATACCATTTGAGAAGGTTTTCAGGCATGGCGAGACTTTACCAATTTCCCGGGCGCGACGTTCCTTTTATTGCCGCGCGACGCGTCGGCGGTGGCGCCCGCATCCACATACCGCATAAGAAGGTTTTCAGGCATGGCGAGACTTTACCAATTTCCCGGGCGCGACGTTCCTTTTATTGCCGCGCGACGCGTCGGCGGTGGCGCCCGCAACCACATACCGCATAAGAAGGTTTTCAGGCATAGCGGCAGACTATCACCCCACGGGCCGGGAGATGAATTAGTTTTCCGGGTCCCCGGACCTGCCGAGTGTGTAGGGGCCCGGGGGGCCGCGAAAAGGTTGCACCAGCATGCGGTCGAGCCGCAGTTCGCCTGGTTCGCGGAACTGCGAAATGCCGATGGTCATGCCCGTGTGCCCGTGTTTGGGTTGATCCCGGTAAGTGCCGCACAGCCGATCCCACCAGGGCAAATTAAAGCCGAAATTGCTGTTGGTCTCGGTCGGCAAATCCGAATGATGGACCCGATGCATGTCCGGGGTTACGACAAACCAGCGCAGCACTTTGTCGATGGCATCGGGGATGTGGATATTGCCGTGGTTAAACATAGCCGTGCCGTTCAGCAACACCTCGAAAATGATCACTGCAATCGGCGGTGCGCCCAGGGCTGAGATCACCACCATCTTTAAACCCATAGACAGCAAAATTTCGATCGGGTGGAAGCGCGCGCCCGTGGTGACGTCGAAATCCAGGTCAGCGTGGTGCATGCGGTGGAGCCGCCACAGCACCGGTACTGCGTGAAACATCACGTGCTGAAGATAGATGACGAAATCGAGCACGATCACCGTAAGAATGATCGCAGCTACCGCGGGCAGATCGACGGCATTGAAGAGGCCCCAATCTCTTTGCTGAGCAAATGCTGCGAGGCCCACGGCGGCCATTGGAAATACCAGCCGCACGAGCAGCGAGTTGAGAGCAACGACGGCCAAATTGCTGGGCCAACGCCGCCAGCGCGAGAAAGACCGGGGCCGACAGGGTGCGGCCGCTTCCCACAGGGCAATCGCTAGCAGTACCCCGACAAATATACCTGTCCGGATTGCAAGCTCGTGGGCGATGACGGTCTCGGCCATGAATGAGGCTCAATATTCAAAGAATTAATTGAATAATGAGCTTATTCTCTGAATTTGTCAAGGCCTAGGATTCTCAAAATAATGGTGAAAAATAACGAAAAAATACCCATTTTGTTGACTTTTCCGATAATTTATGTTCAAGTAATTTATTGAATAATAGGAGAATACGCCGGATGTCGTCATTAAGCCCGCGCCACCAAATGCTGGAACACTTTGCCATTGTGGCAAAGGCGTTGGGCCATCTCCACCGCTTGGACTTGCTCGAATACCTGGCCCAAGGCGAGCGCGGCGTCGATGAGCTGTCGGGAATAGCAGGGTTGAGCGTCGCCAATACCTCACAGCACCTACTTCAGCTTCGCCGTGCTGGTTTGGTCATGTCGCGAAAAGAGGGCGTGCGGGTTATTTACCGCCTGTCCGGCGATGATGTCGTTGATTTGATGACTGCATTGCGCCACACGGCGGAACGTCACGTGGACGAAGTTGATCAAGTCGTTGATGGCTTTTTCCGCGCGCGCGACAGTTTGGAACCGGTTTCAAGGGCGGAGCTGTTGCGCCGAGCCCGTGATGGATCGGTGACGGTGCTCGATGTTCGGCCCGGACAAGAGTATGACGCGGGACACATCCCAGGCGCAGTCAACTTACCCCTGGACGATTTGAAGCAGCAATTAGAGAACTTGCCGCAAGGCCGTGAAGTGATCGCTTATTGCCGCGGCCCCTATTGCGTTCTCGCCTTCGAAGCGGTTGCCCTCCTCAGAAATAGGGGAGTTGAGGCCCGCCGCTTGGAGGATGGCTATCCCGAATGGAAAGCCGCCGGTCTACCCTTGGAAGAAAGTTCAGGGCATAGATAAGTTCGTTTCATTGGAATTTGGCCCATACCCCCGCGTTGACCCTTGGCGGCAGGGGGGCTAAAACCAATAAGAAGCCCATTTCGGTCTCTGGTCGACAACCGGTGGCGGGCGCAAAACAAATAAAAAGGCGAGGCACTTCCATGGAACGGGAATCGATGGAGTTTGATGTCGTGATTGTGGGCGCGGGACCTTCGGGTTTGGGCGCGGCGATCCGTTTCCGTCAGCTGTGTATGGAGCACGACCTGGACTTATCCGTGTGCGTGCTGGAGAAAGGCTCGGAGCCCGGCGCTCATATCATGTCAGGCGCAGTGTTGGAGCCGCGCGCCCTGAACGAACTGATCCCAGACTGGCAAGAAAAGGAAGCGCCGATCAATACCCCGGTGACCGCCGAAAAAATCCAGTTTCTGGGCCCTGCGGGGGTGCTGACCTTCCCGACCATGTTTCTGCCGCCCGAATTCCACAACAAAGGCAATTACATAGTAAGCCTCGGCAATGTGGTCCGCTGGCTAGCTGCTCAGGCCGAAGAACTTGGCGTCGAGATCTATCCGGGTTTTGCCGCCGCCGAAGTGCTTTACAACGATGACGGCAGCGTCAAGGGCGTTGCCACCGGCGATATGGGCCTCGCTGAAGACGGGTCCGAAAAGCCGGGGTACGAGCCGGGCATAGAACTGCACGCCAAATACACCTTCTTTGCCGAAGGCGTGCGCGGGTCGCTGTCCAAGGGTCTCATGGAAAAGTTCAATTTGCGCGAAGATGCTGACCCCCAGACTTTTGGCATCGGCATTAAAGAATTGTGGGAGGTTGAACCCGAAAAGCACCAGCAAGGTTTGGTGGTTCATACGGCTGGCTGGCCCATGAATCACGGTACCTATGGCGGCTCGTTCATCTACCATTTGGAAGACAATCAGGTAGCGATCGGCTTCGTGGTCGCACTTGACTACAAAAATCCTTACATGTCGCCGTTTGAGGAGTTTCAGCGCTTAAAAACCCACCCGGAGATTAAACCTTTACTGGAAGGTGGACGGCGGATCGCCTATGGCGCGCGTGCGATCAATGAAGGCGGGTTTCAATCGGTGCCTAAGCTAGTGTTCCCAGGCGGCGCCTTGATCGGCTGTTCGGCCGGGTTTCTGAACGTGCCCAAGATCAAGGGCAGCCACACCGCGATGAAATCCGGCATGTTGGCAGCGGAAGCCGCGTTTAATGCCATCAAAGACGGAAGAGAGGGCACCGACGAGCTGGAAGCTTATCCCGAGGCCTACCGCAAATCCTGGATCTGGAAGGAATTGAAAACCGCGCGAAATTTCCGGCCGTGCTTTCGCTGGGGCCTGTGGCCTGCAACCCTCTACAGTGGCATCGATCTGTGGCTGCGGGGCAAACTGCCATGGACCATGCACCACCACGAAGATCACAAATCCCTCAAACCTGCGGCCAAATGCAAGCCCATCGACTACCCGAAACCGGATGGGGTGATTACGTTTGACCGATTGTCTTCGGTGTTCCTCAGCAGCACCAACCACGAAGAGGACCAGCCGATCCATCTGACGCTTAAGGACGCGAGTGTCCCGATCGAGGTAAATCTGGCCCAGTACGATGCACCCGAGCAACGTTACTGCCCGGCACAAGTGTATGAGATTTTGCGGGATGACGACGGCAGTAACCCGCGCTTACAGATTAATTCGCAGAACTGCGTCCATTGCAAAACTTGCGATATCAAGGACCCAACTCAAAATATCAAT
>Ga0315336_1002891_pt1 | contig 24611 bp, 22 predicted proteins | sample ASW5metaG_FD_204512 | JGI IMG/M metagenome (GOLD analysis project Ga0315336, IMG submission 204512) | Ammonia-oxidizing marine archaeal communities from Monterey Bay, California, United States - ASW #5 | ecosystem: Environmental > Aquatic > Marine > Intertidal zone | place: USA: California... | reverse complement strand
TTCATTCTATTGCTGTTTATTCTGATATTGATAAAAATAGCAAACATGTAAGATTGGCAAATGAAGCAATACATATCGGACCTTCTAAGGCTAAGGAAAGTTACCTCTCGACAGAAAATATTTTAGATGCTGCTTTAAAAACAAATGCTGATGCTATTCACCCAGGTTATGGTTTTCTGGCTGAAAATGATCAATTTGCAAAAAAAATTGTAGACTCAGGGATAGTTTGGATAGGACCGACACCTGAAACAATAATTTCGATGGGAAATAAAGAAACAGCAAGAGAGCTTGCTGCAGAAAGTGGTGTCCCTATTTGTCCTGGAATAAATCAGAATGCATTAGAAGAAGGTTTAGAAGAAAAATGCAACAAAATAGGATTTCCTATTCTAGTTAAAGCAAGTGGCGGTGGCGGTGGTATTGGAATGAAAATTGCAAAGAACTACAAACAATTAAAAGAAGTAATAGAAAAAACAAAAAACTTAGCGGGCAAAGCTTTTGGAAACAGTGATATATTTTTAGAAAAATATATTGCTAATGCTAGGCACATTGAAATACAAATTTTCGGTTATGGTGAAAACAAAGCTATACATTTGTATGAAAGAGACTGTTCACTACAAAGACGCTTTCAAAAAATAATTGAAGAGAGTCCTGCGCCTAATATTGAAAGAAAAACTATTAATCAAATGTCTGAATGCGCTGTAAATTTTGCTTCTAATCAAAAATATGAAGGCGCTGGAACTGTAGAATTTGTTTATGATGTTACTAACAAAAAATTTTATTTTCTTGAAATGAATACAAGAATTCAAGTTGAACATCCTGTAACCGAACAAATTACCGGTTTGGATTTAGTTGAAATGCAGATTAAATTTGCATTAAAGATAAATGATTACACAATACAACAAGATAAAATACTTCGTTCAGGTCATGCAATCGAATGTAGACTTTATGCGGAAGATCCTTCAAAAAACTTCCTTCCTTCACCTGGAAAAATTTCAAAATTATCAATTCCCAAACTAACAAGTAATGACAGGTTGGATATTGGGGTGGATGAAGGAGATGAAATTTCTTTCTACTATGATCCAATGATTGCAAAAGTAATAACTCAGGGTGAAAATAGAGATAATTCAATTAATAATATGATTCGATTGCTAAATGAAATTGAAATTGAAGGAATTAGTTCAAACAAATCTTTTTTATTAACTGTACTGGAAAACAAGATTTTTCTAGAAGCTAACTTTAATACAAAGTTTATTGAAAATAATTTAGATTTTCTTTTGCAAAAAAAAGAAAAGATTAAATTTTTTACGGTGGATAAAGAAGCGACAGAAAAGCTTCGAAAAGAAAAGGCAAATATACCGCCGCCTCAATCAACACCAACAATTAAGAAAATATCTAACCAAAAAGAAGCAACTTCTGCCATTCCTGTTCCACCAATCATTGGAGAAATTTATGACAAACCTAAGTTTCTATCAGCCGGTGATAAATATATGCTGATTGAATTCGGTAATGTAATGGATCTTGAGCTTAATTTTACTGCACAAAATCTAGCTCAAGCAATACAGGATCACAAAGTTACAGGTGTATATGAAACTGCACCCTGTTTTGCTTCAATGTTAGTGCATTATGAGCCAGAAGAAATAAAATTTAATGACCTAAAGAATGAAATGCAATCTCTTATAGATTCTTTAGGTCCAACTGATGATATAGAAATTAATAGTAGAATTTTTTCTTTTCCTACAGTTTATCTTGATAAATGGACGCAAGAATGCATTGAAGATTATTCAAACAAAATTGTAAAAAAAAAATCAGATCCAGAACTTATTACAGAAGTAAACAATCTTGAAAGTACTGATCAATTTGTAAGAGTACATTCTGGAACTGAATATTGGGTTGCTGCTATAGGTTTTTGGCCTGGTCTTCCATTTATGATGGCTCTTGATCCGAGATGCAAACTTACAGTTCCAAAATATAATCCTCCAAGAACATGGACGCCAAAAGGAGCAATAGGAATGGGAGGTTCTTCTACCTCTATATACCCAGACAGATTGCCTGGTGGATATCAAATTTTTGGTATTATTCCTGTTCCAATCTGGGATACAAAAAAAAGTTTTCCAGTATTTGAAAACAACATATGTCTTTTTAAACCTGGGGATAGAGTAAAATTTGTGCCCACAACATACGAAGAATTTGAACACGTATCAAAAAAAGTAGAAGACGGAACTTATGATTATAACATTATTGAGTATCAAAAATTCTCAGTAAAAAATTATAAAAAATGGCTATCTACAATAGACAAAACAAAGAGGTTTTAATTAGTATGGTAGAAGTTATTAAAAAAGGCTTGGAAACTTCAATACAAGATTATCCAGGTAGAATTGGAAGTTTAAACCAAGGCTTTCCACCATCTGGTCCAATGGATAGTTGGTCGTTTAGGCTTGCTAATGTTTTAGTAGAAAATAAACAAAGTGCTGCAGCTTTAGAATGTCAATTCATGGGCCCTAGTCTTAAATTTAACAGCAATAGAATTATTTCTATCACAGGAGCAAATATGTCACCAAAACTAGATGGGAATCCAGTTCCTCTATGGGAAAGTATCGAGGTTAAAGCTGATCAAGTTTTAGAAATGGAATTTGCTACTACTGGTGCCAGATCATATATTGCTTTTTCTGGTGGTATTATTTCAGAACCGTGGTTAGGCTCAAGATCAACTTTTCATAAGGCTGGTGTTGGAGGTATAGAAGGAAAGGCAATTCAAGAAGGTCAAATAATTCCACTGGGTAAATCTAAGTCAGTTGCTGGAAGGAAAATAATAAAAAGCTCAATGCCAATAATGTCAACAGATAAAAAATGGACTATAGAGGTTGTCCGAGGGCCAAATGATGATTGGGTTGATGAAAAAGGACATAAAATGTTTTTAAACTCTGAATGGAAATTGCAAGTTAAAAGTGACAGAACGGGATATAGATTGGATGGACCAGAGTGGTCATTTACTAAAAAAGCAACTCATAAAGGTTTAGAACATGGATCTAACCCTTCAAATATTATCGACCAAGGATATCCTGTAGGTGCTATTAATTTAGCTGGACAAACCCCAATTATATTAGTGAATGATGGACCAAGTATGGGTGGGTTTATTGTCCCTTACACTGTTCCCTCAGCATCGTTTTGGAAACTTGGACAAGCGAAGCCTGGGGATGGTTTTAATTTTAGAGTAGTTTCAATCGAAGAAGCTCAGTCACTTAGAAAGGAGCAAAATTCTATATGTAGTGAATTAAGTATAGAGGCGACTAGTGAAAAAAACGTATTTAAGGAACTAAGTAAAACTAAAAAAATAGATCATATTAAAGTTAAAGATTTTGGAAAAGAAAAAGAAAAAGAAAATATTAGAAATAAGTTAATGGAAAAAAAAGGATTAGAAAAAATGAAAGTTCGTTTTTTTAATTAATGATTTAAGAAATGAAAATACATTATGACAACTGAAGTTAAGACAACTGTACCAGGTAATATATGGAGAGTTTTAGTTAAGGAAGGCGATCAGATAAAAAAAGGTGATATACTATTTATAATGGAAGTTATGAAGACAGAAGTAAATCATGAATCTCCAATAGATGGGAAAGTTACTAAGATAAATATTGTTAATGATCAAGAAGGAGTAGATCCGGGCACAATTGCTATTGTAATTGAATAAAAAAAATAACTAATGAACAAAAAATTAATATTATATAATGGCCCAACTAGTCCTTTTGGTAGAAAAGTTAAGATTGTATCAATCGTTCAAAAAATAGATTTAGAAGAAAAAATAATTAATGTTTATGAAGCTGATTTTTTAGATAAAAGTAATCCTTTAAGAAAAATCCCAACACTTTTAATAAATAATTTATCTATTATTGATAGTGATAATATTTGTTTATATTTTGATTCTATAGCCAATAAACAATCATTATTTCCTAAAGATCGTTATTGGCAGATTATGTCAATGACTTCACTTGCGAATGGATTAATGGAAGCTGTTTTAGAAAGATTTATGGAAATTTCGCGACCTAATCAAGAACAAAGCAAAAAGATTATTAACAAACTTGAAACTAGAGCCCTAAGAACAATAAAATGGTTAGAAAATAATTGGGATAACTATAATGCCAAAAATTTAACAATGGATCAAATTGCCATTGCATGTGCATTAGATTACACTTCTTTTAGATTTACTGATAAGTGGAAGAATGATTGTTTTAACCTTAATAAATGGTTTAACATTTTTTTAAAAAATGACTTTATGGAATCAACTTTTCCTAAAATTTAGTAATTGATATAAATTGTTATGATTAAAGCTGCTTCAGTTGGGTTAGGTTGGTGGTCTAATGAACTTGCCAAATCTATTCAAGGTAAAAGTAAGAAAATAAAAATCGTAAGTTGTTATTCAAGAAGTAAGAAGAAAAGAATTAATTTTTCAACGAAATTTAAAACAGAATATCATACTTCTTATGATGCTCTAATTGAAGATAAAAATATTGATGCTGTCCTATTAACAACGCCACATTCACTACATGCTGAACATACGATTAAAGCATTACAAAATGGTAAACATGTTTTTGTAGAAAAACCAATGGCAACAAAATCAATTGATGCAAAAAAAATGTTATTTGCTGCAAAAAAATATAACAAAAAATTAGCTGTTGGTCATAACAGAAGATTTTCAAGTGTATTTAATTTTATAAAAAACTTGAATAATCAAAATAAAATTGGAAAAATTTTACACTTAGATGCAAATTTTTCTGCCCCAGGAGCTTTAAATTATAAAAAAACATTTTGGCGGGCTAATAGAAAAGAAAGTCCTGGAGGGGCTATAGCAGGATTGGGAATACATATGATAGATTTAATGTGTATTTTAGGAGGAAAAGTAAAATCAATTCAATCTCTAGTAAGAAAATACGCAGTTAATGTTAATATGGATGATACAACTTCAGCAATTTTTGAATTTACTAATGAATGCACTGGTAATTTAACAACTATATTTGCCTGTCCTTATATTTCAACTCTTAATGTATATGGAACAAATATGAATATTTTTTCACAAATTGACAGTAATAATATCATTATTGCCAATAAAAAAGGAGGAGTTAAAAATCTAAATTTAATTAACAAAGATACATTATTTTTAGAGTTACAAGAATTTGCTGATAGTTGCATGAATAAAAAAACATACAGGATAGATAATAAAGAAGCTGTTCATAGTGTTGAAATTATGGAAGCAATTGTTGAATCTTCTAAAAAGAAAAAAATAATCTATTTAGAATCATAGAATGCTAATTTTATATAAAAAAATAACATTCCACTTTTGGTTAAAGTATTGCTATAAAAGACATGTGAAAAAATTATTAGTAATCACTTCAATATTGTTATTTTCATCATCTCTGTTGGCTGAATTTCGTATGGAGCGCGTAATTTGTACTACAAAAAAAACCACTAATTGTGGGGCTTACATTTATAACAGTAAAACTGGGGAAGTATATTTTTGTGATTCAGAAGAATGTAAGGAAGTAGATACTCCAATAGAAATATTTATTGAAGAAGAAGAAGAAATTGATGATAGTAAGGGATCATTAATACCGAAAAAACCTAAAAAGAAAGAATCAAAAATTCCAAAAAAACCTAAAAAGAAAGAATCAAAAATTCCAAAAAAACCTAAAAAGAAAGAATCAAAAGTACCTAGAAAACCAGAATGACATACTAAATAATTTTAAGTTACTTAATTATAATTTTACAAAATTTATATTTTAAAAACTATCAATAACTTGATCATTAAAGTTTTTATGATAACCTTAAATCAATAAAGATTTGTAAAAATATATATTATGCCTAAACCTGATCCTATTACGCTCTCAGTTGTGCGTGGTATTTTGGAAACAACGCAAAGAGAGATGACGTTGGCACTTGAAAAAACATCGCGCTCAAGCGTTCTTAATCTTGCTCGGGATTATTCAACAACGATCTTTAACTCTACTCCAGAAATGATTTTACAAGGACAGGATATTCCTATCCATCTTGGCTCTTTTATGCCAGCTATGAAAGCAGTATCTGAATTTTTTGGTGATGATATTCATGAAGGAGATTTGATATTACACAATGACCCGGCTTATCAAGGAAGTCATATAGTGGATATGTGCATGTATAGGCCTGTTTTTTATAAAGAAAAACATGTTTTTTGGACTGCTTGCAAAGGACATTTAACAGATGCAGGAGGTCCTGTTCCTGCAAGTTATAATCCAGAAGCAACTGAAATTTTTGCTGAAGGTTTGCGCATACCTCCAATTAAACTATGGGATAAAGGTAAGCCTCGAGATGACATACTGAATATGGTACTTACTAATATGAGAGCTAGGAGAAATCAAGAAGGGGACTTTAGAGCATTAATAGGGTCTTGTCAGGTAGGTGAAAGAAATCTCATCTATATGTTAGATAAATATGGTTTAGATGAAGTTTATCTATGTATTGATGAATTGTTATCAATGGCTGATCGACACATGAGATCGCTTATTAAGGAAATTCCAGATGGTAATTATAGTGGTACTGCCATTCTGGAAGATGCTGGACATGGATTGGGTGACCTGGAGATCACTGCTAATTTAAAAATTAATGGTGATGTATGTGACATTGGTATTATTAGCCCTCCTCAGGTTCCATATTTTATTAATTCATATGAAGGAAATTCTTATTCCGGTGTTTATTTAGGTTTAATGATGTTTGCTCAATTATCCCCGCCATATAATGAAGGACTTTATCGATGTGTAAATGTTAATATGGGTCCCAAGGGGACGTTATGTAATGCGGAAGCTCCAGCACCACATGTGAATTGCACAACTACCCCAATGGAAACACTAACTGATGCAGTAAGATTAGCTTTTGAGCATGCTGTTCCAACTAGAGTTAGCGCATCATGGGGGCATTCAAATGGTTGTAATATTACTGGTTACGACTCTAGAAATAATGAAGAATATGTAACAATGGTGTTAGCAACTCTTATTTCTGGAGCAGGTGCTACACCAACGCAAGATGGTTGGCATGCTTGCGGCCCTGAATGTTGTATGGGAGCTTTGGCTTCAGGTGATATTGAGCTTATTGAATATTCCTATCCAATTATTCTTCATCGTTATAGTCTTATGACTGATTCGGGAGGAGCGGGTAAATATCGTGGGGGCTCTGGTACTTGTTGGGAAGTTGAACCTTTAGATAAACCAATGACATTTATTATGTTTGGAGAAGGTAGAAAATACCCTACATTAGGTTCAGCTGGAGCATTTTCAACACTATTAGATACTAAAGTTGGAAGAGTTGAAATTACACGCAATGGCAAAGTTGAAGTTATAAAAAAAAATGTTATTGAAACTATTTTACCAGGTCAAAGAGTTGCTAATATGAACCCTGGTGGTGGTGGATATGGCAATCCTCTAGAAAGACCAATTGAAAAAGTTATTTTAGATGTCAAAAACGGACTTGTATCAATAAAGGGAGCTCATGAAGATTACGGTGTTGTTTTTGCTGATAAAGAGTCTCTTTAACTTAAAATGCGAAGTCACTATAGATTAGGTATTGATGCAGGCGGAACATTTACTGATTTTGTACTTGCTGATAAATCAAGCAATGTAAAAATTTACAAAACTCCTTCCACACCTAATGATCCTACTAAAGCAATAAAAAATGGACTTGCTCTAATATCCGAAGACTTAAATGTAAGTCCTGAAGATATCGTTTCTCAATCTGATTTATGTATTAACGGAACAACTGTTGGTCTTAACGCTCTAATCCAGCATAAAGGTTCTTTAGTTGGATTAATTTGTACTAAGGGTCATGAAGACTCCATCGAAATTAGACTAGGACATAAGGAGGACGGATACCGTTATGATCCAGATTATCCTCCAGCAGTAATGTTAGCTCCTCGTTACCTGCGCAGAGGAATTAGAGAACGTGTAATATCAAATGGAACAATTAAAACCCCAATGAATGAACATGATGTTCGTGAAGCTTGTAAATTATTTATTGATAATGATATTAAAACAATAGCAGTATCTTTTATTTGGTCTGTATTAAATCCATCTCATGAAATAAGAGCTGCGCAAATAATAAAAGAAATGATGCCTGATGTAATTATTACAATTGGCAGTCAACTGTATCCACAAATAAGAGAATACACAAGAACTTCAACAGCTATTACAAATGCCTACTTATCTCCAATTTTGAGAAACTATGTTTCAGCTATAAACAAATATTTTATAAACTTAGGAGGGGAAAATAACGTTCGATATTTTCAGTCAAATGGTGGACTTGCAACGGGAAAGGTAATATCTGAACGTTCTGTATATGCAATAAATTCAGGTCCAGCATCTGCTCCACAAGCAGGATTATCTGTCTGTAATCCATTTGATTACAAAAATATAATTACCGTTGATATGGGAGGTACTTCATTTGACATTACATTAACAAAAGATGGAAATACAAATTTAAATAAAAATATTGATTTTTTACGATATCGTATAGGCATCCCAATGATACAAGTGGAAACATTAGGCGCAGGTGGGGGATCTATTGGATGGATTGATGAAATGGGCTTACTTCAAGTTGGACCTCAAAGTGCTGGCGCTGATCCAGGACCCGCATGTTATAATAAAGGCGGAAATGATCCCACAGTCTCAGATGCCAATCTTGTTCTTGGTTATTTAAACCCAGATGGTTTAATAGGTGAAAAATTACCTCTAAATTATGAAAACGCGTTTAATAGTATTGAAGAAAAAATAGCAAAACCACTGAACTTGTCTGTTGAAAAGGCTGCGTATGGTATGTTTACAATAGTCAACAGCAATATGATAAATGGAATTCGCCGAGTTTCAGTTGAGCGAGGATATGATCCGAGGGATTTTGTTCTTGTTGCTGCAGGCGGAGCTACTGGTGCTCATATAACTGCTTTAGCTTCAGAAATGGGGATTAATACTGTTATTGTATCAAAACTTTCTTCTGGCCTATGCGCTTATGGTCAAATTATTTCTGATGTTAAATATAATTATATGGCTACAATTCCTGTTCGATTAGATGAAAATTGTGATTATGAAAAAATCAATCGTTTATTTGAAGGTATTGAAACCAAAGGAAAAAATCATCTTAAAAATGATGGATTTGATGAAGAAGAAATTGATATTTACCGTAATTTGGAAATGCGATATTTAGGACAAATACATGAATGTACTGTTAATATAGACACTTTCGATATTGATAGTACAACAATTAAAAAAATTAAAGAAGCATTCCACAAAAGACATGAAGAACTTTATACTTACTCGGAATTACAAAGCCCCATTGAATTAGTAAACATTGAGAGTACTTTGTATGGACGAATTGATCGACCTTCTCAAGCCGAAATAGAAATTGATACTCTATTAAATGACGCATTAAAATCTTCTCGCAATCTTATTTTCTCTAATTCAGGAGAAACAATTAAGACACCAGTTTATAATGGTAATCTTTTAAGTGATGGTCATCAAATTGAAGGCCCTGCAGTTGTTGAGGAAGATACAACTACTTTAGTAATTGAACCGGGATGGTTGCTAAAACTTCATAAAAGCGGAACCTATATTATTAATCGAAAAATCATTGATTAATATTTTTTATTCTCCTAAAGACTCTAAAACAATTGACTGTACTAATTTAGTTACCTCATGACAAAAACGAAGATCATCGCCTAAAAAACTCCCTTTAAAATAGCTTCCATTTTTTTTTCCATTTCTGTTCATTTCATCTATATATTCATTAGTAAGATTACTTACATTAACAAAAAAAAATTTTTCCGCCTCTTCATAAGATATGGTGTTTTTTTTTGATAAAGAAATAATACCATAAGGATAAATAGTATTAGCAATTTCAAAAAATTCATTTGCTAATTCTGGATATTTATTTTTAGTTAATTCAGTTATAGCCGAGTATAAAGAAATACATCCTTCAAGTACAAAGTGATTGGCATTCTCATCATTAAGAAGTTCTTCAAATGAATAATTAGTCAGAGGCTTTATATTTTGGGCCACTAAAGGATTTGAAATAAATAAAATAATTATAATAATTTTTTTCATTATCAATATAGTTTTTAATTTAATAATAAATTTATTTATTTGTATATTTCCAGATAGTTGGAATAAGAGCTATGGCTAAAGCTATTTTAAAAAGTTCACTCAAAATAAAAGGGTATAATCCCGCAATTAATGCTTTATCGTATCCAATGATTGAGCCAAGATAAGCTACTCCAAATGTAAATATTATAATTGTTCCTAGTAACAAAGGTAGTATACTTTTAATGTACGATCTTGCATATCCGCGCTCAGCAAAAAAACCCATAACTCCGGCAGCAATTAGCATGCCATACAGATATCCTGCAGTTGGCCCAATTAAATAAAATAACCCTCCACCTTTAGCAAAAACCGGAAGACCTAAAGCTCCTTCAATAAGATAGACAATTAACGTAGAAAATGCCAACCTCGAACCATAAGACATACCAATAATAAAAACGACAAATGTTTGCATAGTCATTGGGACAGGCCAAAAAGAAACTTGAACTTTTGAAGAAATCGCCAGAATCAAAGTCCCGAATAAAACTAATGCAATATTCTTATAGTGGGTATTTATTCCATAGGTTGGAATTAAAACATTTACAAGAGAAATATTATTTTTCATATTTTCTTCTTAAACCAAAAATACAATTATAGTAATTCAATTATTTATATCTATTTAATTTTACGTTTTTTAATACCCTGATAGATCTGCAATAAAACGATCAAAATCATTAATATAAACAAAGCAAGGCTGATTGGTCTCTCCCACAAAAAAGAAAAAGATCCATCATTAATTAACAATGCTCGTCTAAGATTTTTTTCTAACATTCCGCCCAAAATAAAACCTAGTATTAGAGGTGGCATAGGATAATTTAATGTTCTAAGCACTAAGGAAATAAAAGCAACTATTGCCATAAAATAGATATCAAAGGAATTAAAAGAAATTAGATATACTCCTGTCACTGAGAAAAATAATACTAGAGGAACCAATATATTTTTAGGTATCGCAAGGATGCGCGCAATATAAGGTATAAGAGGTAAGTTTAAAATCAACAGCACTACGTTGCCAATGTACATTGATACAATGACGGCCCAAAAAATCTCTGGCTGCTCTACATAAAGTCTTGGTCCTGGTTGCACACCAAAAGAAAGTAAGGCTCCTAGCATGACGGCCGTAGTACCTGATCCCGGAATACCCAGAGTAAGCAGGGGCACAAAAGACCCTGTACACGCCGCATTGTTTGCCGTTTCTGGAGCGGTTAATCCTTTTATCGATCCATTGCCAAATTTTAACTTATCTTTTACGTTTGCTATACTTCGCTCAAATCCCCAAGCCAAAAAACTGGCAATCGTCGCTCCCGCCCCGGGTAACACTCCCACTAAAAAACCCAAAACGGAAGTTCTGCCAATGACGGGCACCATTTCTTTTACTTCCTCTTTGGATAATTTAATGGATCCCAATTTATCAATACTCGCATCGGAGGCTTTAAAATTAATTTCCATTTTTTTAAAAACAATCATGAAGGCTTCGCTCATCGCAAAAGTCGCCATTACCAACAACACAAAACTGATACCATCCATCAAATTAATATTACCGAAAGCAAACCGTGTAATATCCGATAAAGAATCTTGACCGACCGTGGCTAAAGCCAGGCCTAAGGCCGTCATAACCATCGCTTTTAAAAACTGCCCTTTGCTGGCAAAGGCCGCGATGGACAGCAACCCCACACACATGAGCGCAAAATAGTCAGCGGACTGAAAACTCAAGCTCACCTTTGCTAACTGTGGTGCTGCGATTAACAAAAAAATTGCGGCGATTGTTCCTCCGGAAAAAGATGAATACGCAGCTATAGCCAGCGCTTTTCCCGCTTGACCTCTTTTCGCCATTGGATAGCCATCAAATGAAGTAGAAACAGTGCCTGCTACACCTGGGGCGTTGATGAGAATGGATGAGGTGGAGCCGCCAAATATAGCTCCATAATACACACCGGCCATTAAAATCATGGCGGAGGCCGGATCAAACCCATAGGTAATGGGGATCATCAAGGCTATGGCTGACATCGGACCCAAGCCTGGGAGCATGCCTATAATAGTGCCCGCAAAACATCCCATCATCACCATGAAAATATTATAGCCACTGAATGCGGTATTGATACCAATCCATATTCCTTCAATCATGAGATAATACCTAAGAGTTGAAGAAAGGGATCTCTAATATAAACATCGAGCAAACCGTGCAACATGAACTGAAGAGCAGCAACAACGGGGATAGAACAGAGTAACAAAACTTTGTAATTGCGCACACCCAAATAATAATAGGATACCAATAAGAATAAATTTGTCGAAATGAAAAAACCTACTAACTTAATAATAATACCATAGGTAAAAACTAAAACAAACAACACAAGAACTTTAAGCCACTCATATTTTCCAAGAGGGTCATCTGCACCTCTTGATAAAACCAAGGTTAAAAAAGAAACAATGATACCAAGATAAGAGATGAGTTTGGGAAACGTTCTGGCATTAAAATCTGCATTCTCGTCAAAGACAAAAACTTTTATCTCCCCCGCCAGGTATGAGTAGATGACAAATAAGAGGAGAAAGATAAGAGCACTTATACGCGTATAAGATATTCCCATCATCTCCTCTTAATTTTATACGTTTAGATGACGCCCAATTTTTTCATCAGGTCAGTCATTTCTACAGTTTGTGTTTCCAAGAAAGAAATGAAATCATCGCCAGGATTGTAGATGTTGACATAGGCATTACGCTTACGCACCACTTCCCACTCTGGAGTGCTTTGCATATCACCAAGCATTTTAGCAATTTCATCCCTAGCGTCCGCATCCATTCCTGGAGGTCCAAAAAATCCCCTCCAGTTAACGAAATACGCATCATATCCCTGCTCCTTTAAAGTAGGAACATCTGGTGCATCCGCAGAACGTTCATTCGCGGTCACACCCAAGATACGCACTTGATCACCAGCTCCCAAAGCTTCACTGAAACCTGTTGAAAGAATTTGCCCTTCACCAGAAAGCAATCCCGCCAATGCTTGACCGCCTCCATCATATGGAATGTAGACAACATCATTCGGATTGGCTCCCGCTGACTGGAACGCCAAAGCGCCAATTAAATGGTCCATGCTTCCACGTGTTGAACCGCCCGCCATCTTCACTGATTTTGGATCAGCATTATACGCTGCCACAACATCGGCAAAAGATTGAAATGGCGAGTCTGCTGCAACAGCGATTGCACCAAAATCTCCGATAATACCAGCAATCGGAGTTACATCTTTATAAGATAGAACGCCACTTGCCGCATCTGAAGAAATATATCCTTCATGACGTGAAATGGAACGAAGAACGATCGGCGTTGATTGAACCATAATTGTATTTTTAGGTTGTGTTTTAATCATCCAGGCAAGAGCTTTTCCGCCTCCACCACCTGACATGTTTTCAAAAGATGCCGATCCCAGTATACCTGATTTCACCAACGCTTCACCAGTACCTCTCGCGCATCCATCCCATCCTCCTCCGGCACCACCAGGTACGACGAAATGCAACTTATCAATTGCAAATGCTGAAGTAGAGATAGCACTAAACAAAAAGATAGAAGAAATTATTTTAATTAATGTTTTCATTTTTCCCTCCATAAAAAAATAATTTTAAATTTATAATCATCGGTCAAGCAGCAATACATTTATAAATATTTTACTACAACCGTATTGATAATTTTATAATACTTTGATAAACTGAATTGTAAACAATATCCACATTAGCAAAGCTAAGAAGCTGCTAATTTAAATACCCTAAGTGTTGTTTTTGAATTTCAATCATTTTATCCAATAATTTTTCAGCTTGCACGACATTATCTACCACAGGGTCAGCTAGGAGAGCTTTCAGAGCCTTAGCTTTAGATTTCTCCAATATGGCTTCTGCAGTTAATCGCATAACACTAACTTGATTCATCAACAAGGAAGAAAAATCAGCAGGATAATTTTCCAGTTTAACCCCTCTAACACAATCTTTATTAACAATTCCTGGAACTTCAACAACGATGTTTTTAGGTAAATGATCAATATATCCTTTGTTAGGTAGATTAACCGCGGCCTCCTCATAATTAAGATCATTCACTATACCTTCAATAATAGTAACTATTCTTTCTTTTGGTTTTTTATTAAGATCAAAATAATCCAAGTAAGACTCTTCTGAATCGTAAAAGGTCAAACAATGTTTTCTGTACTTAGTATAAAAGTCCAATATAGCCTCATGATCAGCAACACTATAAGCCCACTGAATATATTCCCCTAAATGACTATCTGTTGTAATTGGTAGATAATTATATTTATTAAACAGTTCAAAAAAAACTCCTCTTTCGCCTCCGGGTTTTTGCGATTGTACTTCATGATCGTTGATATAATTTTTAAAATAATCGGGTACTTTTTCTCTTATCAAGGGATAAGCATCTTTGTTACTATCCTTGTATCTTGCTTCTACTAGAATGCTGAAATGATTTAATCCGCCAGCTCTATATTCAATATTATCAAAAGTGGTATTCATAATATCCGGCAACTGTCTTTCCATCGAGGCAATCTCATGACAAAGGCCGACAAATTTCATATCTGGATATTTTGTAGTAACTGTTTGGCAAACTCGTTGCATAGGATTAGTGTAATTAAAAACAAATGCATTTGGACAAATTGCATTTATGTCATCACAAATTTCTACTATTGGCGGAGTGACTCTCAGTGAATGAAATAAACCTCCCGGTCCACCATTCTCACCAAATACTTGTTTAAAGCCATATTGCAGAGGCACTTTCCAATCTTGATCCCACAAATCAAATCTCGGAGCAACTTCAATAGAAATAATACAAAAATCTGCATTTTGTAAAGCTTCTTTACGAGTTGTAGTTGCCTCAATAATAAAATTTAAATTTAACTTATCATTAAAATTTTTTGCAATAGTTTCAGAATTTTTAAGTGCTTCAGCATTTATGTCATGAAGAACAATTGTACTACCAGCAAGGACATTAGATTTAAAAATATCTCCTATTGTACCTAACCCAAAATTTGTGCTACCTGCACCAATTAATACTATTTTATTCATCTTATCCTTTTACAGAACCAGCTACTAGACCTCTGATGAAATATTTTTGTAGTAAAAAGAATATAGCAAGAGGAACAGTCATTGAAACAAAAGCTCCTGTAGTTAAAATTTCCCAATTCTCCCCCCTAGATCCGAGTAACTCTCTTAATTTAGCAGTAATAATTATTTCACTAGGAACTTGGTCCAAAAACACTAATCCTACAAGCAGATCATTCCATACCCATAAAAACTGTAAAATAAATATAGAAGCAAAAGCAGGAATAGACAAAGGTAATATTATTTTTGTGAATATATCATAATGAGTTGCCCCATCAACTCTTGCTGCTTCTATCATTTCATGCGGTAATGATTTTATAAAATTTCTTAAAAGAAAAGTAGTTGTAGCCAATCCAAATCCCGTGTGTGCCATCCATACACCTGGATATGATTTTGAACTTACGTTAAATAATGCTCCAATATCGTTATAAATGCTTAATAATGGTATTAAAGACATTTGCAATGGGACAACAAGTGAAGCTATGATTATTGCTAATAATGTATCTCTTCCAAAAAACTTCATCCAAGATAAAGCATAAGCAAAAAAGGAACATATTATTAGTGGAATAATTGTAGATGGAATCGCTACGGTCAAAGTGTTTAAAAAAGCCTGACCTACTCCTTCTTTGAATAAAACTTCTTTATAATTTTCCAAAGTGAAATTAGGAGGACTAGATGCAGTTATAAAAATTCTTTTTCCATTCTTGTTTTTAAAAGGATTTTGAGATTTCCATACATAATCGCCATTTTCAGAGACAGTTAATTCACTTCCATCTTTTAAGGTTGCCTTTTCTTCAATTAAGAATTGATTGATGTTTTTTGATGTAATTCCGAAACTAGTAATTTTTTTTCCTTTATCTTTATCAAATAAGTTTTCTTTTATTATATAAATATCATTTTCCTGAATTTGTGAGTCTTTGTTTAGAGTTCTATGTATCTCATTAACTTCGGTAGTTATTAATGAGGTCCACCATCCACTTACAGCCAACAAATCTTTGTCTCTAAATGAACTTACAAAAAGTCCAAATGTAGGAATTATCCAAAGAATTACAAACACAAGCAGAATTAACTGAGCAATTATTGATGAAAAAATATTTTTCTTCATTATATTTTTTGTTCCTGTTTATGTCTGTAGATGTTCAGAATCATAACAGGTATGACTGCAATCATTATCACTATTGCAAAGACACTGCCTCTACCTGAGTCGCCACCACCTCTAAACATCCAGTCAAACATAAGATTTGCCAAAACCTCTGTTTGCCACTGACCATTTGTCATTGCTACAATGATGTCGAAGATTTTCAAAACTACTATGGTTATTATTGTCCATATTACTAATATGGTCTGTTGAAGGTAAGGAATTATTATAGAGGTAAAGATTTTTAATTCACCAGCACCATCTATTCGGGCTGCTTCTAACATTTCCTTTGGTACTTCTCTTAAAGCAGCACTAAATATTACCATAGCTAATCCAGTTTGAATCCAGACCATAATTGCCATTAAAAACAAATTATTCCAGATCGGGATTGTTATCCAAGCTTGAGGGTCCAATCCAAAAGACACTACAATAGCATTTAAAAAGCCAATTTGTTGATCGCCTGGTCCTCTGTAATCGTAAATGAACTTCCAAATAACTCCTGCTCCAACAAACGAGATAGCCATTGGCATAAAAATTATAGATTTCGCAATGGTTCCCCACCAAATTCTGTCAGCTAGATATGCAATAACTAATCCAAAAATGGTACTCAAAGTTGGAACAATTAAAAGCCATCCAAGATTATTCAAAATACACCTTCTAAATTCTGGGTCATTAACTGCCCAAATATAATTATTTATACCAACAAATTCTCTACCAAATTTGTCAAAAAAACTTAATCTTACCGTTTCAAATACTGGATATAAAATGAATATTACTAAGACAATGAATGCAGGCGCAATAAAAATAAAAGCTCTTATTAATGAGTAATTTGAATTTTTTTTTGTGAAAAAATCTAATAAAAAATTAGATACATAGTAATACAAAATACAAACTAGAATTCCCGCTAATACATATAAAACTAGAGAAAAAATAGTCACAAGAAATTTATTATACAAAAAAAGTAGGCGAACAAGTTTAATTGTTCGCCTATTATATAAAAGATATTATTTTATAGCATCCCAACTTGCTTGGATTGCATCAGCAACATCTTTTGCAGATTTTCCGTTAGTATAGTCAACCATACCTGTCCAGAAACTACCAGCACCAATTGCGCCAGGCATCAAGTCTGAACCATCAAATCTGAAGGTTGTTGCTCCAGTAAGAATTTCACCAAGTTTTCTAAAGGTATCGCTCGAATATGCGCTTAAATCAGCACCTTTATGTGGAGTTAAGAAACCACCTTTTGCCATCCAATGTTCATTAGGTTCTGAATGAAGTAAAAATTTTACAAACTCCATAGTCGCTTGGTTATCGTTTGTTGCAGCAAATAATGTTCCGCCACCAAGTACAGGTTTTCCTAAATCTTTTGTTGCATAAGCTGGAAAATAAAAGAAGTCATAATCTACACCAGCTTCAAGTCCTTCTGGGAAAAAAGCAGGAATAAAACTTGCTTGACGATGCATCATACATTCTGCAGGAGATGAAAATAAACCGTTTGGTGCATCTCTAAAATCAGTAGTAGCTACAGCTTTAGATCCGCCATTAACGTATTTATCATTTAATGCAAAAAAACCAAAAAAGTCCATAGCTTCTAATACTTTAGGATCATTAAATGGCATTTCGTTTGATACCCATTTATCATAAACACTAGGTGAATGAGTTCTTAACATTATATCTTCCATCCAGTCTGTTGCAGGCCAGCCTGTTGCATCACCTGAACCTAAACCAATACACCACGGAGTATTTCCTTCCGAAGCCATTTGTTCAGTTAAAGCAATCAAGTCTTCCATTGTAGTTGGAACTTCATATCCATTATCTTCAAAGTTGTCTGGAGAATACCAAACTAAACTTTTAACATTAACTTTATAGAAAATAGCATAAAATTGATCATTTCCGTTTTCATCAGGATATGTTGCAAGGTCAACCCAAGATTGACCAGCTGCATAATTGTTCAAAACCTCATTTTTCACATCATCGTTTAGTGGCACTAATCCACCAATTGCTGCCATGTTAGCTGCTAAACCTGGTTGTGGAAATATTGCTAAGTCTGGAGGACTACCAGCTTTTATATCAATAACAATTTGTTGCTCAAAACTATCTGAACCACCATATTCAACTGTTGCCCCAGTAGCCTTTTCAAAAATTGCAGCTATTTCTCTTATGTATCCATCTTCAGGTGCTAACCAAGGACCAGAAATGGTTACCTTTTGACCACTCAAATCTGGACCGCTATATGATTCAGCATTAACATTAGTATTAAAAAATAAAACACTAACTAAAAATGCCAAAGTTAATTTTATTGTTGTATTCATTTTTCCTCCTAAAAAAACCAATATATATCAATTTTTATCAATTAGGAACTCCTATAATAACTGAAAGAGATTCTGTACGTACAGTAAAATTTTATAAATATCGTAATTATTAATACTAAACTTTTAAAGATATAATTTCATCTTCATTTAACGCTTCTGGTCTTTCACAATGAGTTGTAATTTTGTATATTGACTGATTTATACTAGAAATTAAAATTCCTTCCATTATCTCTAGAACATGCAAGGCAAGATCAATGGAACAACGCGGTTGAATATTTTTTTTGATACTATCGACCATATCAGACAACCCAATGCCTCTGTAGTTTGCAACCATAGCGTTATTGTCTTCTATATTAGGCTTACCTAGCAACATTGAGTCTATGTTTATTTTTTGCCAATCTGAATCTTTATTAGATAATAGTAATCCACCACCAAAATAATTTGGATCAGGCAGAATAATGGATCCATTTAACCCATATAATTCTATTGTACTATGCTTATGTTTCCAGACATCCCAAGAGGCGAATAATTGAACTTTTGATTTATTTGTAAATTCCATAACACCCATTAATGTAGTTGGTGTCTCTACTTTAATTTTTTCTCCGTAATGAGGTTCACTAGTAATAACTCTTTCTTCAGTGGCAGTACCACTAACACTAATTATTCTCTCTACGGATCCAAGTAAATTAACCAGTTGAGTAATGTAATATACACCAACATCAAAAACTGGACCTGCCCCAGGTTTAAAAAAGAAATCTGGGTTAGGATGCCAATGTTCCATTCCGTGTGACATTAAGTTAAATGTTCCAAGAACTATATTGCCTATTTCACTGCTATCAATAATTTCCCTAGCTTTTTGCCCAGCACCTCCTAAAAAAGTATCGGGCGCACAACCAACAATTAATTTTTTTTCTTTTGCGAGATTATTAATTGCCAGTCCATCCTTAAAATTTATTGCCAATGGTTTTTCAGAATAACAATGTTTACCAGCTTCTAATGATCTCATGATAATTTCTTTATGAGATGAAGGAACTGTTAAATTAATAATTAGACTGATGTCATCATTTAAAAGAATTTCTTCAACAGTTTGTGCCTTAACATTATGCTCTTCTGCAGATTTTTTTGCAACTTCATGAATAATGTCAGCACAGGCTGTAACTTTAAAATTATTGTAAAATTTGTGAGAATTAAAATAAACGGGCGCGATATTCCCACATCCAATAATACCCACATTCATTAAACTAAACCTCTAGATTACTTAAAAAATTTAAAGATTTTGAAACATATTCCTTATAATCTTTGGGATCATCATGCTCTAATGCAAAAACTTCACAACTAGTTTTTTTTATTTCTTCAAGTGCTGACTTCCAGTCAATAAAACCATCACCAATCGCACATTGTGAATCGTGGCTAATCAAATCTTTATCAGGGGAAGAAAAATCTTTTATATGACAGGCGATAATCCTAGACGCATATTTTTTTGTCCAAAAAATCGGATCTGCCTTTCCTGCTACAACCCAACCAAGATCAATCTCATATTTTAAATTTTCATTGTGATCTAAAATACATTCCAAAGGCATCTTGCCACTTGGAAGTTTATTAAACTCAAATGCATGGTTATGATAACCTAGTGTCATACCATGATCTTCAAAAATTTTAACATAGCTTGATAATTCCTTACCAAAACCATTCCATTCTTCTTCATTTTTCTCAAAAATCGCCTCAAATTTTCCTCCTGGTTTACCTGTTGGACAAGGTATAATAGCATGCTTAACATTTAACTTTTTTAAACTTGAAATAATCTTGTTTGTATTCTTAAGTGTATCAAAACCTATATGAGAAGATTTTGCAGTTAAATTATATTTTTCTAATAAATCTTTAGTTTCATCAAATGCCTCTACTTCAAATAATTCTACATTTTGCATGCCTTGTTCAGATAAAAAATTAAATATATTGTCGTAAGGTTTAAAATTTCTAGATGAGTAAACTTGTAAAGAAATTTGTTCTTTATCCATTGTATATCCTTATAAGTTTAAATTAAATTCAACCAATTAGATTGTTCTTTGGAAATAGATATATCAAGACTTGGAAGACTTGTATCTATTTCTTCTATATTTCTTGGTCCTATTAAAGCAAATGAAGGAAAAGACTGGTTAAGTGGCCAAGCTCCTGCAATATTTTGAGTTGTTACATTTAGTTCATTTGCTAAGGCGCTTGCTCTGTTACGTCTCTCTCTATTATCTTCGCTATCAAAACAACTTAATGGGCCACTGCTATTTTCACCTGGTTGTCTCCAAGATTCTTCATCTTTTGTAATCTTATCCTCTATAGCTTGACAAATTTCTTTTGGTAAAAAATATCCTCTTCCTTGACTAGACCACGATAAATGTGCTGTTTGTGTTTCTTCCAAATATTTTAAAATATCTTGATCATTAGAAGAAATACAACCTGCCCATAAGGGATTAATCATTTTGCATAAGGCTAGATTATTGTTCAAAATACTAAATGGTGTTTTGTTTTTTGTTTGAGCCCATTCATTAGCTTTTTTAAATCTTTCTAATGTCCAGTTTGAACTGCCGAATATTTTAATTCTTCCTCTTTGTTTTGCATCATTAAGTGCATCAATAAATTCATCTACTGGAATATCAAGATTATCACGGTGCATAATATAAATATCTGCAGTTTCCGTTTGCAATCTATCAAGAGACTCTGTTAATTGTTGGGATAAACTTTTAGGATCGCAATTTGGTGTATGGGCGCCTTTAGCAATAATAACTATATCATTTAAATTATTTTTTTTTCGATGCCATTTTCCTAAAAGTGTCTCCATTAAACCATCTCCATAGATGTGAGCATTATCAAATGCATTTCCCCCTACCTCTATCCAATGATCCCATAATTTAGATGCTTTATCTAAATCAGTTTGATTATCATTGCCCATAATAAGTTTTGAGATTTTTTTATTTAAACCATTAATAGTATTGTACTTCATTTTATTAATCTTGAGGAAGAGAATATCCTATACTTTTTCTCCATTCATCTAGCACTTTTAAATTGCCTAACGTATCTTCCCATGTCATGCCTGGATGAGGTACTTCTTGTCTTTGTTTTAAAATCGTTTGACTTGCCAATTCTGCTTCAAAAAAGAAAAGGTGTTCTGGGCCCTTAAATTCAACTATATCTTCTTTGTCATGAGTACTAATTTTAATTGTGCTATGATATGGACCCCCATCTCTTCCTGGTACCCAGGGTTGATCCAACTCTATCTTACCCTCACTACCCTCAATGACAGCATTATTTACCATATCTTCTAAAATTGCAGTTGCAACATGAGCTTCAATATTGTTATCAAATTTTAAAATTGCTTTTGCAACTTCATCAACTCCCGAATCACCAATTCTTGCTTGGCCAGTTAAACTTATAGGATTGAGAAATTTTTTTCCTAGAGCTGTACCTGCAATTAATCTTGAAAATGAAATAGGATAAAGTCCCACATCCAAAATTGCTCCGCCAGCTAAATCTTTTCTAAACAATCTTGACTCTGGTATAATTTTTCCCATATCAAAACCAAAGGAAGAAGTTATTTTCTTGATTTGACCAATTCTACCTTCTTTTATAACTTTTAATAAGGCAGGTATTTGTGGATGACAACGATACATAAATCCTTCCATATAAAACACACCTGCTTGTCTTACTGCCTCAATAATTTGTTGCCCTTCTTTGAAATTAATTGCCGCAGGTTTTTCACATAATACATGCTTACCTTTGGCTGCTGCTTTTATAGTCCATTCAGCATGAAGAGTGTGAGGTATAGAAATATAAATTGCATCCACATCATTACAATTAATAATTTCATGATAATTTGAAAATCTTAAAGTTAAATCAATGCTGTATTTATCACCAAATTTTTTTTTCCTATCATCATTTTTACTTGCAATAGCAATTAATCTACCAGAATTAGATTCTTTCAAACCATCTGCAAATCTATTAGCAATATGCCCAGGCCCAATGATGCCCCAACGAATTTTTTTCATAATATACAAAACATAATAGTTTTTATCCTTTAACAGCACCAAATGTAAGACCGTGGATAAATTGTTTTTGAAGTATAAAAAACATAATAACCGGAGGTAGTGCAGCTACCACCGATCCTGCTGAAACTAAGTTCCAAGATGTTGTCCACTGACCTCTTAAAACATCTAGTCCCACGGTTATTGGTTTAACTGCATCTCCTTGAGTTAAAACTAAAGCCCAAAAATAATCATTCCAAATAAATGTAAATTCTAAAACACCAAGAGCGGCTAAAGCTGGTATAATACAAGGTAAAATAATTTTTCTATAAATTATCCATTCAGTTGCCCCTTCGGCTCTTGCAGCTTCAATTAATTCAAAAGGAAGTTCTTTTATGAAGTTTCTCAAAAAGAAAGTGCAAAAACCAGTTTGAAAAGCAATATGAAAAATTATTAATCCTAAGTATGTATTGTACATTCCCATTTCAATTGATATGTTTCTAACAGGAATCATTAAAATTTGAAAAGGGACAAAGTTTCCAGCAATGAACATTGCAAATACCAAGAAGTTTAATTTAAATCGATGCATCGCTAAGGAATAGCCTGCTAAAGAACTTAAAAATAAAGTTCCAACCACTGTAGGTAAAGTAATAATTAGACTATTTGCAAAAAACCTCCCCATTTTACCACCTTCAAAAACCTTAGTGTAATTTGATATCAAGGCGGTTTCCTCAGGAAAGGTCCAATAATTACCTGCAAGAACATCTTCAAAAGTTCTAATAGATGTTAACATAACTGCAATTAGTGGTAACAACCAAACTAAAAGAGTAAAGATAAGTAATATCCTATAACCAATATTAACTTTCAAAGAATAATTTTGAATTGGAGTTGGAAACATTATTTTTCCGACTTTTCATTTTTAAATAATCTATATAAAAACCACGCTATATAAATATCCATAATTAAAAACAATATGGTTGCTATTGCTGCTCCGTATCCCATCCTGTAATTGAATAGAGATTCTTGGTACATTTTATAAGCTAAAACCTCTGAACTCCCCCATGGGCCACCGGCAGTCATTACTGCTATTAAATCAAAACTTCTAAGTGCGCCTACTATAGTTACTACAACTGCAATTAAAGTTGCTGGTCTTAATTGTGGTAATATAACATGCCACAACATAGTAAAACCTGAAGCTCCGTCTATTCTTCCAGCTTCAACCATTTCTCTACTAACTCCAGTAAGTCCAGTAATATATAAAATCATTGTGTAGGCAATTCCTGGGAAAAAAGATGCTATAATTATGCCGTAAGTAGCTAAGTTCTCGTCAGCTAAAAATGGAATTGGGTCTAATCCAAAGAAACCTAAAACAAAAGTTAATGCTCCATATCTAGGATTATAAAACCAAGTAAAAATTACTCCAATAACAACTGCATTTATGACAAAAGGAAAGTAAAATAAAGATTTTATATATCTCATCCCAGTAATTCTTTGATTGACAAATAAAGCTAAAGATAAACCAATTGGAATTGCTAGAAGGCTAAAAATTAACCACCTAATATTATTAAAAAGTGAAACATAAAACTCTTCATCATCAGTAAAAAGAGTTATGTAGTGTTGTAAACCTACCCATCTCCAGTTAGGAGTTCCATTTTTTTTGAGTCCACTTTTATCCATACCGTTCCATTCATGGAAACTCACCCAAATTGAATCAAAAATTGGATAAATAACGTAAATTAAAAAAATCAAGATAGCTGGAGCTAAAAAAAAGAATGGTGCAAGTTTTAATTGATTGCGTTCCCAAAAAGTCATTATTTATAATTGTGAATATATATTAAATTTGAGGCGGAAATTATTCCGCCTCAAAAATAAAAAAAATTAAAGTGCGCCGTGAATTCTTGCTCTTTCTTTTTCTAATCGAG
>Ga0315336_1002890_pt1 | contig 24618 bp, 13 predicted proteins | sample ASW5metaG_FD_204512 | JGI IMG/M metagenome (GOLD analysis project Ga0315336, IMG submission 204512) | Ammonia-oxidizing marine archaeal communities from Monterey Bay, California, United States - ASW #5 | ecosystem: Environmental > Aquatic > Marine > Intertidal zone | place: USA: California... | reverse complement strand
GGTGCCGATTCCGTCACTCTCAATTTGGCCGACATCGTTCCCAACCTCACCGGTACCGCCGGAGGAACCATCACCGTAGTTGGCGACGGCGACCACCTCCGCCTTATCACCATCACCGACCTCACCGGTACCGGCACCATGGGCATCTCCATCAACGCCAGCACCGCATCCATCCTCGGAGGCCAGTTCACCAACGCCGCAGGCCCAAGTGCCACCTTCGACGTCCCCCTCCCCGAAATTCCGCTCTCCACCCGATGGGCACTGCTGGTAACAATCATCGCACTTCTTACCCTCAGCACGATCGCGATTCGCAATAAGAAATCCGACGCCTCAAAGTCCTGAAAGGACGAACCAATTTAGCCCAGGGTGGAACGCAGTGTAACCCTGGGTCTAGTCATCACTGCCAAAAAGTTCTGAAAGAACGAGCCAACCCCCGCTCTATACCCAATCCCTGAAAATTCAACGAGCTGCCGCCCCTTCCAACCGACACACCCAAATTCCCCACAACCCAATCCCCGCCAACAACGATAAATTAGGAAGCAACAACGGCGCAAAAATCGGCGCGCCATACAAAAACTTCTCCAGCAATGTTCCGGCCTCCGCCTCAACATTGGCCACCCCATGAAGCCAGAATCCCAACACTCCCACGATCCCCTGAACAATCATCAAGCTCGAACACATGTACATGAATTTCTTCTCTACCCGAAACGCCACCGCGCAAAACAAAAATGCCGCCCCAAAAGCACTCACCCAAACAGGGATCCATTCTGTCGCATGGAAAAAACCGTTCTGGGCATGATCGCAAAGCGTTAAAATAAAATTCCCCAACACGCCCCAGGCCGCCAGAAAAACGACCCACCGTCCCCATTCGGCGGTCTCCGAATCCACCATCCGATTCATAATCAGCAGTAGCCCCAATCCGGCATACGAAAGAGGCGCAACAAACGGCGCGGTATACACCAAACTCTGAATCGTCCGCAGCTCAAAAAACTGACTCTCAAGATGGTAGAGCAATCCTACAACGCCAACCACAACCGCTACCCAACCAACCACAAATCCGCCAATTCGCCGTCGCCCCGCACGCAACTCTTCCACATTCCTCGGAAACGTGACACACAACAGCATCGCCGCCACAACCGAAAAATAAATCGGCGCCCACTCCATCGAATGCCGAAACGCATTAAACGAATGCGCGACAAAAACGTCCACGGCCAAAAACGCCACATTCGAAACCACAAACAACTCAAGCAGAAAAGGACGCTGAAGGATCCAACGTCTATTCATCGTCGACATGCGCATTACGAAGTTCTTCCGCAATCGCCTCTATCTCCACCCGTTTCGCCAGCAGCTCATAATTCCCATGCCACTGAACAAAGTCCGCGCCGCCCATAAACGCGCCATGCTTCGCTGTCCGTCCCCAATAATGCCAATAATCGAACAGCTCAAATTCGATCGGCTCATCAAACGGCGCATCGGTCAACAGGCCTTCCTCACGCAGTGCCTTCGCTGTCCCCATCACGCTCCGAACTTTTTCGTTCGTCGAATCTACCACTGCCTCGGCTTCAGCATAAAACTGCTTCACCAACGACTGGGAATGGCATTTCGTGCACACTTCCTGCATGGCCGCCTGACCCAATTCATAGTTCGGTCGCTTGTCCGACTCCGCCGCGAACAACCAATACGACAATCGCTCCGTCGTATCGTGCGTCACCTTCAACCCGTCCAGTCCGCTCATGTGACACGTCGCGCAAGTAGGAACGGACATATCCTTCGTCGTAAGTGTCTTTGGATCCGCTCTCAAATTCATCATCGACTTCTGCGCGTTGTACAACACCCCGTGCTTCGATTCCGAAAAAATTTCCAACTGAGAATGGTCCGGCCCCATATGGCATTGTCCGCACGTTTCAGGCTCCCTCGCCAATGCAATCGAAGCCGTGTGCCGTGCATGACACTCCGTACAACTCCCAATCGATCCATCCCGATTCGGCCGTCCCACATCATGACACGCGATACACCCCGTCTGAATCGCCGCCGGCCCCTCCAAAATCGATAATTTATTTGCGGGACGATTCACGGAACCCGGATGATACTTCTCCGCATGCGCAATCTGCTCTTCCGTGAAATCCTGCGCACCGCGAACTGCCGCCCACGCCGGAGCACCATGGCGACTCCGTGCGAACTGTTCATATTCTGATGCATGACACTCAGCACAATTCTTCGCCGTCAACGCTGATGCTATAGTGAAACCCCGATGGTCAAGGGCATCCTGTCCTTCCACCGGCGCGTGACATTCCAGACAAGAAATCCCCTTCGCCGCATGCACACTCGATTCAAACTGATGCACAATCGCCGAGGTTTCCAGACGATGACATTCCGCGCATTTCCCCGTCGCTCGAATCAGATCCGAACGCGAATAGGCCACATCCGTTTCCGGGCGTTGGGAACTGAGAAGGGTGGCGGCGACAATTAGCGAGCCGCCAATAATGATAGCTATAAATACGGACCGAAATTCCATGGGACTACTCCTCTACTGTGTAGACTTCGGATGCCCCTCCACATCCATAATACTCCACTTCTCAGGGTCTCGATCAAATATTTTAAACCAGTCCCTTCATCGCCGACTCCACGATTCCATTTTCGACACAAGACTGGTACCATTTCCCTATTCACCGATTCATGACTTCATCGAGGACACTTTTCCATGCGAAACCAAACACGTTTACCAATTACCGCATTGTTAACAACAACCGCACTCCTTTTTTCGCTGAGCACTTCAGCCGAATGGAATCGTTTCAGAGGTCCCAACGGATCTGGCACGATCGAATCCTCAAGCTTGCCCACGGAATTCGGGCCGGACAAAAACATGCTCTGGAACGTGGACGTTCCCAAAGGAAGCTCCTCACCCATCGTGGTCGGCGATCGCATCGTCCTCACCGCGGAAGACCATCACCTGATGGTCATCTGCGTTGATGCAAAAAACGGCGATCTGCTCTGGAATCAAAAACTGGTGCGCGCACGAGATGGAAAAATCCACGTCCAAACCGATTCCGCCGTTCCGACTCCGGTAGCCGACGACAAAAATGTCTATCTATTTTTCCAGGAACTCGGCCTCGTGAAATACAGTCTCGACGGCGAGCATCAATGGACCTTGCCTCTGGGTCCCTTCAACCAGTTCTACGGAATGGCCGGGTCTCCCGTGCTCAGCAAAAACCTCGTCATCATCCAATGCGATCAGCAAACCGGTTCGTTTCTCATGGCCATCGACAAAGAAAGCGGAAAAATCGCCTGGCAAGTCGACCGCGGAACAAAAGGCGCCGCGTGGTCCACCCCGATTTTATTTCCAACCGACGAAACAGCCGAAATCGTCGTCGTCCACGGCAAAGGCTGGCTCGATGCCTACACCCTTTCAGACGGTACCTCCGTGTGGTCCCGCTCCGGCATGGGCGCAGGTCCGATTACCAGTCCATTCCTTGTAGGAAACACCCTGTTTCTCAGCGCACCCCAATGGTCCAGCCACGACGACGAGAATCCGTTCCTCCAACCGCTCGATGGTTTCCTGAAACAATTCGATAAGGACGCCAACAAGGCCGTATCGTTCGCCGAAATGAAAGGGACTCCTTTCGAAGCCGAATTCGGTTGGCTCGATATCGATAAGGACGGCTCCGTGTCAGTTGCCGAATACGAAGAGGCGTACCGCGAAATGTTCACCGAAAACTACGGTATCTCCGCATTGGACCTGAATTATTCCGACGCGCAAGTCGAGTCATCCGTACGTTGGCAATTCCAGGAAATGCTCCCCGAAATCTCAACACCGCTTCTTTATCAAGGCACCGTGTTCTTCGCCGACAAAAAAGGGTACGTCAATAGCCTCAACGGCAACACCGGAACACTCGTCAAACGAGAACGCGTCAAGGGTACCGGCGCACAATTTTTTGCCTCCCCCATCGGCGCCGACGGCAAAGTTTATCTTGCCAGTCTGAACGGCAACGTCGTCGTCATCGATGCGAACGAAAAATGGAACGTTTTAGCGACAAACAAAGTCGGCAAAAAACTCCGAGCCACCCCCGCCATCTACAACAACACCCTGATCATACGTACCGTCGACACCCTATACGCCTTCGGAAAAAAATAAGCCTCGACCCAGTCCTGAAAGGACGACCCGATTCAGCCCGCATAAATGTCATTGCGAGGAGACGTCAACATCAACGTGTGGAGAATCGAAGATTCTTCTTAGGTGTTTTCTAACAAAAATGAATAGTCAAGACGTTGGCACAAAACACGAACGATCGATCAATTCGTCGACGCCCAACCTTCCGTTTCAAACAGTGGTACAAATTCGAAAGGCACCCACAACCGGTCTTCGGCCGGAAACCGAAAATACTCATCGCCCGGATAGAGCGTACTGTCGTCAGCACCTCCCAAATTGATGAGCATCCTACTCCGCGGCGCAGACTTCCTCGCGAGAAACCGCAGTTCGAACGGCGACAGTTGCAGGGGATTGCCGGTACTAAACACCCCAAGCCCAGCTTCCCGTGCCGCGATCACCGAGCCCCGCGCATGCCGAAGTTTCGAAGCGTTTTCCAAAATCGCGCCCGGGCTATCCAAACCGTGGACCGCCTCGAATACCGAATCCCGTGTGCGAAAAGGATCGATATTGGGAAACATAAAATACGGTTCCGCCATTCCCGACTCCAACAACCGACGATTGTAATTGACGAAATAGTTATTCGTAATCGGCGATTTACCACCTGCATGGACATAGGCCAAGAGTCGCCCGTACAGATCCAATGCTTCATACGAAAACACGAGAAAAAGAGGAAAATCTTTTTCGCTGACCCCTAATTCGGCCATGTCACTATTGATCGCATCCACCAAATAAATGCGAGCCGCCTCAGCGTGTTCAGCATGATTTGTCGCGCAGTTCGGCCCTAGTCGATTTTCGAGATACGCCTTTAACTCGTCAGAACCATTAAAACCGTTGGGCAAATTTGACAGATATTCAATCCATTCAGGACGGTCGATATCTATGAACGAATTCGTAGTCGGATTTTTAAACGACACCTCGGGTGTATCGATCGCCAAAAATCGAATACCCAAATGCCCCGCGGGACTCACATTGATCGTGTCGCCGTCGTGGACGACATCGACAACCGGCTTCGGCACCCCGTCTTTCAGAGCAAATTGGAAATTGCCGGCAAGGGTTTTTTGGTCGTTGATTTTAAAAAACGTACGCATGGGTCAAATCCGCTCCAGTACTCTCTTGAATCATTTATTTCCGTTCGCGGAAAGGCCTTCGTTGTTCAGTTCGCAATTCTTCAGTTTTTCTGTTAGCGCGACTATTTGTTTTTCCAATGTTGCAATCTTCTTTTTCAATGCCGCTTTTTCTTTTTCCATATCGCCATTGATTTTCGCGAAATTCTTGCTTAATTGCGTCAATTCCGCTTTGCAGGTAGCTAACTCCGCCTTGATACCTTTGACTTCCTCTGCATGCGTTTCGCGCAACAATTTCTTCGCTGCGGCGCATTCAGTATTCAATGTCACGATATCAGTTTTCAATTTCACGATTTCTTTGTGCGCTTCGGCCAACAAGTATTTCAATACATTGTCATCTATCTGTCCGGTTACATTTGCCAAACTAGGATCTATATTTTTCGGGTCCGGATCGGGGACATTCGCTTGTTGTGCCAGATAAAAAATAGCGCCGATCGAAAGTATGGACAAAATCAACGTATTTAATACGAGCAAAGAATGAGTCCGCTCGTTTCCGGGTTGATTATTGTTGGTCGTGTCATCGCTCATGAGTTATCGCCTCCAGCCATTCATTCTTGTTTGTACATTTTCAGTTCGTTCAAATTAATCTGTAGAAGCAGCATCACCGACAAACCCAAGTCGATCTTCATACTCCCCGATGGAAGAATCGCGACGTTCAATCAACGCCTCCAGTTCAGACCGTACTTGACTCGTTACGATTTTACCCGCGGAAATCTTGGCCGCCTTAGCCGCGGCCAATTGCGTATCCAATTCAGTGATTTCCTCGGTCAACGCGTCCCGTTCGCCTTCCAGCGCCGTAATTTCCTGCGTCAATCGATCGATGTCCGCTTGCTTCGGGTTCGTTTCTTGACCGACTCCCTCTTGAATCAACTGATTCTTTTCGTCGGTCTTTTCCTGGATCGCGGTTTCCTTGCCAGTTTTCGCGGCTTCTTTAGCCGTCTTCTGTTCAGTGATCGCCGTTACGAAATCAATGTTGCCTACCCGAGACACGAGCAAATTGTGGAACCGGCGTATCGATTGAATGCCTTCCACATACTTTGCTCCCTGTTCGGCACTTCCAAGATGATCTTTTAGAGTTGTGATGAGTTCTGCCAATTCAGATTGGGCTGCCGTTTCGTACTCGATTTCCATGGCTTCCACAATGGGAACATTCCGCTTCGGGTTCACGATATCCAACGAAATCTCGTCCAATAACGGCGCCATACCTGCTCGCTCGCCATCGCCAAACTTGGTTTTGATTTCCTCGATGGTATCTTTGGCGGCGGTTTCCTCCACGAGGGCTTCGTTTAAATCACCAACCAACGGCTGTAAATGAGCCTCATTCGCGCCGCTCAGTGCTGCACCCAGGTTTTCAATTTGTTTGTTGATTGCTTCATCCATTTCCCACGCATTTCGAATCGCTACAGCAATGCGTTTGGCCTCACCGTTGTTCTCTGCATCGACCAACTCCGCCAATTTCTCCAAATCCGAATTGGTTTGCTTCGCGAATTCCGATTGGTAACGCGCGAGCACTTGGGCCAAAGGTCCAGCGTGACCCATTGTCGCGACAGCCACATCTTCCCCGCGCGCGGCACGGACCCGACCGAGGACATCACTATCCATCGCTCCGCCCACGCTGTAGGCAGCCAAACTCTGGGCTCCTTGTATGATCGGTCCGGAATCAGCCGAATAATTTTTCACATACCAGTTACCAATATCGTCCTTAGCGACCACATAGTTGGTATTCCCCGCGCCAGAAACTTTTACGCTGTTTATGTTTTGCCAAAACTGTTTGTCAATCTCTTGTATGATTTCGAGACGGTCTTTGGATAAGCCCTGGTTATTATTATGAATGGCAGCTCCCACAAGTGGCACATTACGCACCCACTGTTGATCCAAAAGGTTCTCCCAGCGGCCTCCCTGATTCTGTTGCAAGGTCGTCGCTGCGTAACTGCTCCGCAGATAGGAGGACGCCGGTCGAATATACACCATGCCCGATTGATGTTGGCTCGCTTCCTGAATCGTCGCCGCGATGTGAGTTGCCTGTGGCGAACTCGCGCCGAATTGGGAGATCGCTTTCAGATGTTGCTGGCGTAATAATGCAACCACGTCGTTCAACACATCTTGCGCCGTTTCCGACTTCGATGAAACCAGTGGTTTTCCCAACGGTGTCGGGAATTCGGCCACCAAAACCAACGTATCGTCGAACTTCGGCGCGTCTCCTGAAGCAGCACTCGAACGCGCTCCACGAATCACATTACGAATCGCCGCCACCACGCTCGCCCCCGTCAATTGCGGGGCCCCTATTGCTTCGACTTGCTCGAGTACTTTGCTTTTGAGATCACCCACATGCTTAGTGGCGACCCGTACTTTCACCGCCTTTGCACGATTCGTGGTGGAAGTCTTAATCTTTCCTTTCGCAGCTTCGATCTTGCCTTCGACTTCTTTCTTGTCCGCTTCCAGTTTCGTCAGCTTGTCCGCGGCCGGAGCAGGTGTTGCCTTCACGCCCGCCATCGCAAGTTCAATCGCCTTCGTCAATTCGACGTGGATCTGATTCAAATAGATGTCGAGCTTGCCCGTGGCCGTCACGACGAGTTTCGCTTTCTTGTGTGCGTCGTCGAACGCCGTGCGAATGCCCGTCAACGCCGTTTTTTCATCGGCCGTACGCGATGCATCCACGAATACAGACCGGAGGTTCGCCGATATCACCGTGTTGTGCGCATCGGCCGTTCTGGTATCCGTCTTGGCCCGCTCCATTTTCAAAAATAGGTGAAACTCAGCCCGAAGTTTTTCCAAGCCCGTAAGCGCATCGGTGACTTCATCAAATTCACCCGTAGGGAACCAATCCGTTGCGGTTCGGGCATCCGTTTCCGCCTTTTTCTTCGTCAACGCCGCCGCGGCTGCCGCTTTATGATCGGCGATCAGTTTTTCGATCCCCGGTTTAGAGCCCGCGGGAGCCGGCGTAATCACGTTGCCATCTTTGTCCTTGCCCTCCAACGTGTATTGAACCAGGGTTTGGGCATCGATATCGGTTTTGAATTGGGCGTCCGTTTTACCGCCTTCAGGCCGAATCGATTTCAAAAACGCCAACACATCATCCACGGTCTTAGAGGGATCGGTCGCGTAGGCCTGTTGCACAGCCAACTCTTCCCGCTCCTTCGTCCGACGCTGATTCGCATCGTGGGCCGTCCGATGTCGAAGTTCATCCACCTGAACCAGAATAGAATTCCCAATCGCCTGGAGAACCAAAATGTATTGGTCAAAATCAGTCTTACTACTTCCACGTGTAGACCGTCCTTTATCACGGCTCCGCACATACAAGTCCCCGGTATTTCCGCCCGTACCGCCGCTTTGAATTGAACCAGATCCCTTCTCACTCTCCAAAAGGTTTTCGTTGCTGGCCACGCGCAGCAATTTGTCAGAAAAATGCACGAGAGAATCTGCCAAACGGCGCCGCGACGCTTCTAACAAATTCGCTCGCTTACGTCCTTCCTCACTCATCTCGCCCTTTTGATCCCTCACCGCCAACTCGCCGTAGGTATCATTCTTGTTCGTAAGGTATTCATCAATCAGCGTTTCGAGTCCTTTTTTGAATCGGCCGGCATCCAGCCCGGACCCCGAGGTAATTAGTCGGATTTGCTCGAGATACATGCTGATCTCGGCAGCAATTTGATCCGTCGTTTGGAACGTATCTGCAACATCTAGGATGAGTGAATCCGAACCCTCGTCTTCAACATACTTATAAACTGCGCGCAATCCAGCGACCACTTCTAGCGGGTGCTGCATCAATCGCATTTTTAATACTCGTTTCAGCTGTGCATAGGCTTGTAAAGCTGCGAGGTCTTTCGGCATCTTCTCATGTTTTAGTTTTTTGTAGTTTTTCCGTAATTCATCGCTATCGAATCCGTTCAAATGCTCAATTATGTATATCTTGAAATCGGTTCCCAAAAAGTTTTTTGACACCTGCGGGGGCGAATTTTCCTCAACATCTTCCGTTAATCGAGGATCCCATAATTCGATCATGGCCCCGCTCCGAAAAAGGACCATCGCAAAATGTGCAGCCACAGCTGTCACTCGTTTTATTTCGGACTCACTCAGGTTGGTATCGCCGGAATTAAAATATTCAATAAAATCCAGTGTGAGTAGAAAGAGGTCGTGATATGCGCTGACCTCCCCTGAAGATCCGTCGGAAAACCGTTTAACCGCATCTAACCCTGCTTCTAATCTTTTGATCAAGGATGCTAAACGAGGTTCATTTCGATCTACGTCTCGGTACAGTCCTAAAATACCATTGATCCGTATGGCTCTAAGCGATTCAAAACGCGCCAGCGTTCCTGGAGTTAGCGAATACTCGATGAACTCCGACGAATACCACGACTCGTCTTGAATTCGAACCCCATTCCCTTTCTTCGCACGAATGTCGTTTTCCAGTTCATCTCGCAACTGCATCAGCATGGGTTTCGCGCCAATGGCCATCACCGCCATCTGTTCAACTTGTACATCTTCGTGGTTCGCCAACGGCCCTTTATATACATCCACGTCGACTTGGAGTGTGGCGCACCCCATCATCGTCGCCACCATCAAGACGCTTACACATCGAGTTAGAAAGGAGTGTTTCGTATTCATTACGCACCTCCTTTCGATTCAGGCACATCGCTGTCAACGTCACGTTCCACTTCGTCCAATTTTCGCCGTTCCCGTATGGCGGCCGATTGCGCTGCGGCCAGCAATTTCGTCAAACCCGCGTTTCGTTGTTCGGCAACGGCTTCCGTAACCGCTGTCAAAGATTGATCAATGGCACTGAAAAATTGTTCTGGACTCGATCCCATGACGATCACGAGCCGGTGGTCCTTAGGCGCTTCGCGAAACCCTTCAGGGCCGAACTGGATGAGCCTTCGGCCCGTCGTGATTTCAGACAACAAGCTGTCTTCCGCTTTCGAAATCGAAATCTGGCCGTCATCGAACGAAGCACTACCACCCAACGAATCGATTACCCGCGCGGGCACCCACCCTGATCCGAAATCCATGCGACTCAAAATACTCGCCTGGCCTCGTACTCGCACTCGATACACTTGAGGCGGCACCTGTTCCAATGGGTCAAAAACTCCCAGATAGTAAATCTGTTGCAATTCCTGCCCGGGAGTCCGTCCTCCCGCCGCAGTGACGCCAGCCAGCTGCAGCGCCATAGTCTCCGGGTTCGTCGAACAACCAGTCGATAAGAGAAGTGCAGAACCCACGACTCCCACGACGAAACATTGCCTCACACAGCGAAACATTTTTTTCTCCTCAAATGGAAATTCAAATCGATATTATTTTTTCTTGATGGAACCAATAGTCAAGTGATGTTTCTTATCCAAAACAAATGGATCAGCCGCCGGAATTTGCCCCGGTCGATACTCAAACGTTCGGACAGACATACCGCGGCTCATCACGGTCTTAATCACGTCAAACATGGATTCGGTATATTTTTCAGCAGTCTTGCGTTGCGCGTCCGTAACCAATGCCATTTCGATAGTCAGCACATTCCCATGAAAATGAATATGGGTCTTGGTGTGGTCACTCACATTCTTGAATTCCATATGACGCACATGGAGGCCCCACTTTTGCACACCGTCAACCACCGTATTCAAAAATTTGTCTCGTTCTTTTTTGTTAATGAAATCCGCATCGCTCGGAGAGCCAGCCGGAGCTGCCTTGCTCGGCTCCAGCTTCTTCACTCGTTTCTTAAGTTCCTCTATTTCACCTTCAATCTTTTTCTTTTCCACATTTGCAGCGGCAATCGCATCTTCAACCAACTTTTGGACTCGCGCACCTTCTTTACCGATCTCTTGCTTAAAGGCACCCTCCACTCTTGCGCCCTCTTTACCGATCTGTTGCTTAAAGGCGCCCTCCACTCTTGCGCCTTCTTTACCGATATGCTGCTTGAAGGCCCCTTCCACTCGCGCACCTTCTTTTCGAATAGTTTCATTGAAACCGTCTCGTAATTGGCCACTTTCATTCTTCAACTCACGGCGGAACTCTTCCCGAATCGTTTTGCCTTGTTCTTGTATGACACCGTTGATTTCTTTGATTGATGACTTGGTCGCCGAATCTATTGCTTGATGCACTTCTCGCGAAACTCCCGGCGAAGGTTCTATGCTCGAAACGCGTGGCTCTGGTTCGTCATCCGTCCCATTGCTCGCACAGGCCTGAAAAATCCCGGAAAACGTGGCTAGCCCGATGACAATCGCGATAGTATTAATCCTAATCCGCATGCAAATTCTCCTGCGACGTTCATTTCCGCTACGTCGCGTAAACAGCCCAATAGACTCTCAGTCAACCCTTCACAAGACATCTACAGAAAACGGAGAGAATTGTTTCATTCCAGCTATAAATATCTGTACTAATCGAATGCTTTCAATAAGGAATGGCATGTTATATTATTTTAACGTAGGAGTGCAAACAGGAAAATACTGCTAATGATGTCAAGAAACTACTGTGCATGAATCCGGCCGGATAATGACTCGCGGATTCGACTCGTCAATAAATGTAGGAGTGCTGAACGGAATGGTAAAATCTTCGGTAATTCAAGACAAGGAACTCGACGCGAATTGTCGATTGCGCGAAAAAGCATTAATCAACAACACAGTGGCTACATCCCAACGTCTTAACCCCCCGCCAACCAGGCTATGCCGCAACGAAGTTGCCCCAAAAGCGGTCCGTGACCGCTAGACGGCGATGGAGATTAATCCGCCCAATACGACCAACAGTACCAGCCACAACCCCACAGCGACCCGCGACGTCGTCTTCGCCTTCTGCGCATCCCACCAGTTCCGCGGCTTAATGCCCATCAGATAAAACGTCCCCACGCCCGACAAATTCACCGCAGTCACATTAATGGCCAACATCAACCCCGCGCCCATCGCCGATTCCCATTCCCGGGAACCGACCAGCATCCCCAGCACAATCGTCGGCGGCATCAACGCCACCGCGACCATCACGCCAATCAACGACGCCGATACCCCGCTCGCAAACGCTAAACTCCCCGTGATACCCGCTGCCATCGCCAACGCAATATCCAACTCATGCACCGCGATTCGAGACGCGATCTCCGGACTCGTAACGTCCACCGGACTCGCATACCCAATCGTATACGAAAACGCGAACGCAATCGCCAGCCCGACCAGATTCGAAGCCAATGCCTTCTTCGCCAGTGCCTTATCCGCCAACGTCGTCGCCAACGCCAACGCCGCATTCGGCCCCAACAGCGGTGCAATCACCATTGCCCCAATCACAGCCGCCGTATTTTCTCGTAACAATCCAACGGCCGCCACCACCGAAGACAACACCACCATCGCCAGAAACATCGGCGTAATTCCCGCCGAATCATCGATCGTCTGGTACAATTCTTCCCTGCTAATCCGCAACATCGCCGGCCGCGCCTTCGGCTCATTCCCCACCGGCGTCTTTTCCAGCAAATTCTTTTCCCGGGGCAGTGCCGCCTCAACCGGTAACAATATCAAACGTAAACTCTTCTCCCCCGAAAACCGCCGTTCAAAATTATCGACCAGCTCCTCAACGCTTTCCATCGGGAGCAGCACATTGATCAGCAGCGTGTCCCCTTCAAGAGGCGCCTCCCACCGATCCGAATCCGGAATCGATTCCAAAAGCACCGCGGCCTCGTCCCGACAATGTTCCGGAATCACAATCTCCATAAAACGTAACGCCATTGATACCACTCTTTCTTAATGGATGCTCCAGGCCGATATCGAATCCTGACTTTGAACAAAGATTCGGTTGCCCACAACAACTGGCCCCCCGTACGTCGCAGATTTTGCAACCGACTGTCGTAATATCCCTTCGAATCCCGATGCCGACAAACGCCCGATACCTAAATCACCCTTACCCGGCAATACGAATAAGATCGAACCCGCCCATACAATGTTCCCAAACGAGTCAAAGCGTTCGTCATCCGTCCACGCCAATGTTCCCGTCGCGGCATCCAGGGCAAAAAGCGTCTTCCGATCAGACAATCCGACGAGCAATCCGTCCTTCAAAATCGGGCTATTGAACTTGGTACCTATTTCGGCATTGCTCCAAACCTCATTGGCCAAAAATTGACCGCCGTCTTTTACAATCCGAACAGCCTTCGTACCACCTTTTGTACTCGAGATAAAAACCTGATCCCCAGCGACCAGCGGCGTCGCCGAATTCGTCGACATGCGTGCCACCGGAAAAGGCGTCTCCCAAAGCAGCGTCCCGTCTGCGACAGACACGCCCACGAGATTATTTCCCGTCAATGCGACGATATGCGTTTCCCCGTCGACAGTCATCAAACCCGGAGACGCATAGGCAGGTGGGTCACCTTCCCAACGCCATTTCTCAGCGCCGTCTTCCAGATCAAATGCGATCATCGCCCCCGACTCCTTCCCGCCAAGCTGAGCGATGCACACGCCATCCACGATCAACGGCGATGCCGAATTGAAGTAACTGGGGTGCTGGCCCGGGAGGGGTTCCTTCCGCCAAAGTAATTTTCCGTTCGCCGCGTCATAACAAGACACAATACTCGCAATGCCAATGACGACCACTTTTCCGTCCGATACCGCCGGCGTACTTCGCGGCCCCGAATGCGAAGAAGCCGCACCCTTAATGGTGATTGAATCGTAAGAGTCTTCCCAGAGTTGTGTTCCATCCGATGCATCCAGACAACGCAAAATCTCTTGATCGCCCACCCGAATAAAAACGTACAACTTTCCATCGACCAACACCGGTGAAGAATCGCCCTTTCCCCCGGCCACACTCCACACATGCGTCAGCTCAGACGGCCATGCATCCGGCGTATCGAAATTCGTGGCCTGGCCATCTCGGTTCACTCCCCGCCAATGCGGCCAATCCTCAGCAAACCCCGAAGGTGCGACAAAAACGAAACACAGGACAGCCACTAAAAAACGAAACATGATTCCAGCCCACACTCTCTCTCTGAATCGGCGAAACCACTTGAAGAAAATACCGAAGCAAAGCCTAGTAGATGCCACGGGACGCAGCATCATGAAAATCGACTATAACAACACGCCATAAATGAGTCAATCACAATTCCGATTCAAGAACCGCTGTCGGTACCGACTCTAGATTCCCGAAATGCGAAGGCGTTTGAGAAGAGTACACGAAGTCAGTAAATAAACGCGTCGCCGTGCCGCTCGATATGAGCGTGAACCAGTTCTCTGTCCTCCCCCTTGATCGGCACCATATTATCCGGTGCTTCCGGCATGACTAATTCCCGTCTCTCTTGGTCAGATATCCCGTCGCCCAGTTCTGCGTCACCTGAATAACCGGCGTGCCCGTCGTTTCGTTACGTATCACCGCGAACCGTTCTCCGTCGGCTGTCACGTCATACATAGCATTTCCGAAGAATTCCAGCGTGGCTTGAACCTCTTCGCCCGTGAACAAGACCTCCTCAGTATCGACTACAATGGTTTCACCCAGTCCAACTTTGACCGCCATCAACACATTGTCATTCACGAAAAAAAGTTCATCGCCTTTCCCGTTCCAGCGTGGATGGGTTCCGCCGTTCGTTGAAATTTGAGTTCGACCGCGCCCGGATGGAAATTGGGAAACATACACTTCCGATTCCCCGGAAACGTTGGAAACATAGGCGACAAAATAATCACCACCCGCGATCGAAACAATCTGCGGATCCAGCTCGACCGCATTGGATTGTTGGAACATCTGAGGCACATTGGCATTCTCGTTGTCCATATACCAAATCGCTGGCAATCCCCTAGCAACCGGACCCTGCGCCGAAACTTTCGCTGAAGTCGTATACACAAGATATCGACCGTCTGCGGAGAATGACTTTGAGGCGCCATCATCGTTTAGCGCCGTGGGTTCGCCCGACTGGTCCGGCCGCGTCGTAAACATCGTGGTGTCGCCGAATTCCGAATACGCTATCGTACCCGCTGTAGGATGCCACTCAGGATAGAATTGATCTATATCGTTGGTCGTGACCGGTGTAGCTATATTTCGCATAGTATGAACCCAAATATCCCGAGACTTGATGTCGTCGTCCGCACCCGTCACAGCCACACGTTCTCCATCGGGAGAGATTGCCGGAGCACGCATCCGTAGTTGCCGCCTACCGATAGGCTCGATAATTTCCCCGTCTCGGCTGATCCAAAACAGCTGAGAATTTTGAATCTCCACGCCTGTCAAGTTCACCAACGTCCCATCCGCAGCCACACTTGCGTCCGAAACATTCTTTGCCACCAGGAAAGGTTCGCCTCCGGCAGCGTTGTTCGCCAATGACATCGGCACAGCCCAAATTTCTGAATCATAGTTCCCCTGGGAAAACAAGAGATGACCCGAAGGAGAGTACACCGGGTTTCCGATGTTGCGCCCCGACAGCATAAACAACGGTTTCAGATTTCCATCGACCACCGAACCCAGGTAATAGGGCAATCGATTTTGCGGGTGAACCATCGTGACTAACGTATCCCCGTCTGGTAGAAAACGAGGATTATGAAAATCGCGTACATCGCCCAATTCACTATGAATCCGGTAGCGAATTGCCGGACCTCCAATAGAAGGTACTTTAAACAGCCCCAACCGGTTTCGTCCAAACACAATATTCTGGTCGCTTCCCCAAGCACCTCCCAGAAACGAAAAACCGCCCTCAAGATTACAGATTTTCGTCGTTACGCCATCGACTACCGACAAGCGCCAAAGCGCACCATCACGGGTATACCCAACATTTTCGCTGTCCGGCGACCAAAATAGATCGTCTGCTCCAGCGATATCCGGAAAATCGAGTGTTTTCAATTGCTCCAAATCGTGAACAAATAATAATTGGTCTCGTGTATACGCTATCATCCGCCCATCAGGAGAAATAATCGGATCAGCAAGACCTTTCCCCGAAGCAACCTCAAACATCCGCACCGGTTTCGGTTGCGCTTCCAACGCCTTCTCCGCCGCCCGCTTCATCCGCCACTCATAGTCTTCCTTGTACAACGGATGGCCCGGCTGCAAAGGCGGGAAATCATATTTCTCAATTAAATCCCAAAAACGCGGGTCTCCATAAAACGCTGCAAGCTTATCTCGCAATTCCGGTCGATTCTCGTGCGTCACCGACATTCCACGGAGAAACAGCACCAAATCAATTTCTTTCTCGCTGGCAGACCGCTCCCACCAATAAAAACTCGCGTCCAAGTCGCCAACGAAAATCGATGCGCAAGCCAGACCCGTCACAAGGCCGTCGACGTCGTCCGGATTGTTCCTCAATTCTTCCAGCAATGCCCGCGCACCTGCTTCATCGCCCTCCAGAACCAGAGAATATGCTTTGTTCCAGGGCTGCGCGGCTTCGAAGTTTTCCAACTCCGCCCATTGGGCTTTGTCCTCTTCAATCATTCCCCGATTTTCATAAACATACTCGCGAATCGTCATCGCGTACACATTTTTAGGTTGTTCCGTGAGAATTTCATCCAATATCCGAAGGGCCTCATTCGGCAAACCCGATTGACGGAGAAGATCCGCCGCTTGTACGCGAAACACCGACGCTTCGGGAGCCAACTCGAGAATCGTATACGCGGAGGACCGCGCTCCTTCGATGTTGCCCGCCGCCGCATGATAAAACCCCATGTTGGTATGAGCGGCCGGACTGTTTGGCGCCACGTCGACCGCTTTTTCAATATGGTTCAAAGCACGGTCCCAATTGCGGTTTAGCATAAGCTCCGTAAGGCCCAGTCCGCCATTCGCCACACTATCATCCGGATTTATTTTGAGGGCATCGGAATACAGTTTGTGCGCCAACTCAAATTTTGATTTTGGATTGGCAAACCCAAACCCACCCATGAGAAAATGAACGTAGGCTTCCCGCGATATCGCGTCCGCGAACGTATCATCTTCTGATTGAGCCAATTGAAATAGTTTTATCGCGTTGTTCATACTTTCCGTAGTCAACACGGCTCCGGCGGCATTGCCTTTCAGAAAATAGTCATAGGCGTCTTTGTCCACATTCCGAGGTGCCGTAATCCGACCTTCCTCATCCGGCGTGATCGTCGCCTCCACCTGATTCGCGATCGCCAACGCCACCTTACCGTGCAGTTCAAATATGTTGGACAGTGTCCCGTCGTGGGCACCTAACGAAATACTTTCCGCCGTTCGGCCATCCGTCAGACTCACCTGAATCCGAACTTCGTCCCCTTGCTTCGTCACCGAACCTTCAATCAATCCAGTAACCCCGAGCCGACCAGCAATTTCCTTCGCGCCCAACTTCGAATTCTTGTATTGCATCGCCGATGTTCGTGAAATTACGGTGAGCGACGCGATCTGCGAAAGCTCCGCCGTAATCGCCTCCGTCATCCCATCGACAAAATATTCCTGCTCGGGATCGTTCATTCGATTCTCTAGAGGCAACACCGCCAACGAACGAATCGGTGCTTCAAGGTCCACAAAAACTTCCTGCGGCTTCGAAAACGACCCACCCGACAAGCCAGACAAATTTCCATACAAAAGCATCGCAATGACGACCACAAGTAACGCCGCAAGCCCAAACGCCCACTTCGGAGCCCCCGGCGATTTCGCCGAAGACACCATGCCTGATCCAACCGGCACAACCTTGTCATTCGCTTCCGGCGCCTTCATTACAGCGACTTCAGCCGATCCAATTTCACAAACCTCTACGGGGTCATCCGATCCCTTCAGCAGGAAATGGCCATAACTCACCCAGATGGCATCGCCCACGCCCTCAATCTTCTGCCCTTTCAACGAACCTCGTGCACTGTCATACACCGCACGCGTACAAAAAACCTGATCCCCCCGCGCGATCGACATCACCCGAGCCGTCTCGGACACCTGTAACCCGAACAGATCGTCCTTCGCTCCATCCTTCTGGATTACAATTTCACCGAGATGAATCCCGACACGAACCTTCGGTAAGTTCTTTTCCTTCTTACGAACAACTCGATGTTCTGCCTGCATGCGCAACGCAAACACCACAGCATCACTCGGCTTTGTAAACACCGCCAAACACGAATCGCCCGCCCACTCAATCTCACGCGCCTCGTATCGATTCAACTCTTCACGCACCAACTCACGATGCAACACCGTAATCCGAGCCGATTCCTCATTCCCCAAATCCGACTGCATCTGTGTCGAATCCACCAGGTCCGTAAACAGAATGGTCACCAACTCACGACCGTTCTGCTCGATAAACTGCTTCGCGGCTTCCTTATCGTCCTCACCCGTAATGGGAACTATGTTGTCCGGCGTATCCGCCATGCACGTTTCCTTCTCTGCGAAGACTAGTTCGCGGCCGCCAATTGTTCTTTCACTTCTTCCATCCAATTTTCGACCACGACGATCTCGGTAAATTCAGTCTGTGCGGGCCGTTCAATCATCAAAAACCGTTCCCCAACCGGGTCGAAATCATACATCCGGCCCAGAAAATTTTCTTGATCTAAATACTTATACAGGAACAACTCCTTCGCTTCGCCCCAGGCAAACGCAGCCGTGTCACGAATCGGCAAGGCCATCATATGCGTTTCCGATCGGTAATAAAGCGTCCGACCATCCGCTGACCAAACCGGATCCCTGCCGCCTTCCCGAGTAATCTGACCCACCAATTCCAGTTCCGGCCATGAACGTACATACACCTGGTCCTCTCCATCCTTGATTCCACGGTAGGCCAACCACTTTCCATCCGGCGACAAAGCAGGACCATAGATGTCTTCTTCATCGCTTTCAAACTTGCTTTCGAATCGTGCACTGTCGTCCATATGAAGCAATCCCAAACGGTAATGCTGTTCGGGGCGATCCCGTTGTGTAACAATCATCGATTTGCCGTCGGTTGTCCAATCGTAGGGGTGAGTCTGTACGAGTTCAAGAACCGGTTCAGCGTTTCGTGATAAATCATAGGGCTTCCGGTACAACTGGTATGCCGACCTGGTTAGATTGCTGGACCTGAAATAAATGGTTGACCCATCCGCCGACCAATACGGATCCGTGTTTAGGTTATTAAGGTGCGTAAACCGACTCAACGATTCGTTGGCATCCATCACCCAAATGTCGCTGGAATCTTCCAGACAAACCGCCACCCGCACTTCATCATCACCCCGCCAAAGCCTTGCTTTAAAGAACGGCATTTGTGGGATATCCACCGGTGTTTCATGGCCTTCGAGGTCTACCCAAACCAACCCTCGCGGTGGTGCTGAGGCAAGACCAGATTCAGTAGGCTGACGCACATAGTAAAAATTACCCGAGGGACTCCCCGTCGCAGAACTGCCCAGCTGTGGAAAAGCATCGTCGCCAGCCATGTGATATTTTTCACCGAAAAACCTTCGATTCACGAAATCAAATTTGGATACAAATACCGGTCCAACCACACCATCACCAAACGTTAAGCCACCACAGAATTCGTCCCACAAAAACTGAAAGAATTGAAAATTTCCTTCAACATCCTCAGAGACCTTCGATTCCAAATCGAAAAACTTCAACTTCCGTGGCTGATTGCTCGAAAATTCAAAATAGGACAATAGATTTCGCGCTGAATGTACCGTCGTAACAAAAATCCTGTTCGGTCCGGGTGGAATAAGAATTTGTCTCTCGCCAGCTTCCACATTGATCTTTAACAAGCCTTGATCAAAGGTTGATATATACCCTGCCGATTCGTCGTGCCAAACAAAACCAGGCGTCGGAACGTAAACCTCGTAGTCAACGAGTTTTTGCGCCACACCACCTTCCACGGGAAGCATCCAAACTCCATTGCGAGCGATGAACGCTAGTTTCGTTCCACCCGGCGACAACGATATCCATGTCGCATCCTCACCGCCATCGATCACCTTGGAACTAAATCGATCCAACCGGCGCTCAATGATTTGATTCGTCCCATCCACTGTTGCAACGTAATACAACGCGCTATCGTCCGGCGCCACACTGATATTCTCTGGCGAATTACTGAATGAACGCGCCACCGGGTACTTCGGATCCAAAGGAATCGTGTACCGCTTCACCGGTTTCGGCTGTGCTGCCAACACAACCTCAGCCGCCCTCTTCAATTCATATTCGTACTCGCGTTGATATAACGGATGGGCCGTCGGTAAAGGAGGCAAATCGTACTCCGAAAGAATCTCCCAAAACCGATCCTCATTATGAATGAAACGACGTTCCTCATCGCTCGAAACAAGAGTAAAAACTCCGTTCATGGTCCGCGTTCTCATGGCGTCTTCCTGGCCTGATCGAATATTGTTCGCTTGAACTTCCAACGCCTTATCCGTCATCCCCACAGCGAAATAAAGATGCACCAGCAACGACGGATCAAAATCCTCGAATCGACCCTGCTCAACGTCTTCCACAAACTCCGCTAAAGCATTTTGCCCTTCTGCCGCAGCACGAAGCATAGCTAATTGCGAACGCGAATTATCCGATTCGCTCAACACATTCAATTTTTCGGCGAGCTCAATGGCTTCGGCTAAACGCCCGGTTTTTGAATACAACTTTGACAATTCATCGATCGAGAAAACGGACTCAGGATCAACTTCCAACGCCCGGCCAAACATTTTCTCCGCCTCGTCGAATCGATCAGCATACGAATACGCAATTCCCTGCGCACTCCAGACGATTGGATCGAAGGGGTCAATCTCCGCCGCACGCGCCATACGAACCAGCCCTTCGTCGGTTTCGCCCAATACAACCAGCAACCATCCATACCACGAACGTCCGGCCGTCATACTCGGATCGAGGTCGACAGCGGTTTGAAATACACGTCTGGCCGTGGCCCAATTCTCGTCAACGTCGAATCGCGTATGCGCCCATCCTAACGAAGCGTAAGCGGCCCCCAACGAGCCGTCAAGTTCGATCGCCCGCCGTGCATGTCTGAATGCCTTTTCCTTGTTCTCGTCTCCGTCGGTAAACCGGTAGTACTTCATCAACGTGTAAGCATCTGACTTACCTGCGTGCGGGAGTGCGAATTCGGAATCGATCTTCAATGACTCATCAAAAAGATTCAGAGCAATCCGAAGATCGTTCTCCCTCCGGGTCTGCATAATGCTGCGCCCCCTGAGATACAAATCGTACGCTTCACGGTTGACGTCCTTCGCGGACGCATAATCATCACGCTCTTCCGAAGTGAGTACCGCACCGATCTGGTCCGCCACGGCAATCGCCACGTCGCCCTGAAGTTTCATCACACCTTCAAACGTTCCGTCAAAATTATCGCCCCAAAGATGTTCTTCCGTGCGACCGTCCACCAGCTGCGCCGTGATGCGCAACTCATCGCCGAACATCTGAACCGACCCTTCAATCAACCCCTCCACGCCCAACTCGCTGGCAATCTCCCGTAACGGCCGATCGGAACCTTTGAAACGCATCGCCGATGTCCGTGCAATCACTTTGATCGAATCTATCTTAGAAAGCTCCGCTGTTAACGTATCCGTCATTCCATCGACGTAATACTCCTTTTCTGCATCGCCCATATTGTTATCAAACGGAAGTACCGCCAATGAACGAATCGGCGTATCCGTACTGGTAGCTCGACGCTCTCCACCTCGGGTATTCAACGCAAAATTTCCGGTAAGTACCGACACTCCAATCAACAGCAGTACCAACATCGCAACCGCCCACTTCGGTGTTCCCGGTGCTGTCGCCGAAGGCATGCCGCCTGGCAACAACGGAAACACTTTGTCCGTCGCTTCCGGCGCTTTCATCACCGCGACTTCCGAGGATCCGATTTCACAAATTTCCACGGGTTCATCCGAACCCTTCAAAAGATACGCGCCGTAATTCACCCACACCGCATCGCCGATCCCGTCAATCACTTGCCCTTTGAGAGAACTACGCGCACTATCAAACACCGCCCGTGTACAAAAAACCTGATTCCCCCGCGCAATCGACATCACCCGCGCCGCTTCCGATACCTGCAGGCCATACAAGTCTTCCTTATGATCGCCCTGCTTCACCACAATCTCGCCCAGGTGCATCCCCACCCGGACGGTCGGTAATCGTTTTTCCGTCTTCCGTACCCGCGCATGTTCCGCCTGCATCCGCAACGCAAACACCACAGCATCACTCGGTTTCGAAAACACCGCCAAACACGAATCGCCCGCCCACTCGATCTCACGTGCCTCGTACCGTTTCAATTCCTCACGTACCAACTCACGATGCAGTACCGTAATTCGCGCAGCTTCCTCGTTCCCCAAATCCGACTGCATCTGCGTCGAGTCCACCAGGTCGGTAAACAGAATCGTCACCAACTCACGGCCGCTCTGTTCGATAAACTGCTTCGCTGCTTCCTTATCTTCACCCGAAATGGGGACTATATTGTCTGGGGTATCACTCATTCGTTATTCCTTCTCCGGTAGCGGAGCCAAACGTTTCACCTCTTCCAGCCAGTTCAATACGACACGAATCTGATTCGCCTTTTGATACCCACTTCTCTCATCATCCTCCACGCCTTCTGGTTTCATCATCAGGAACTCTTGACCATCAGGCGAAAGTGCATACCAATTCCCCGATTCAAGGTCCGCTCCTCGATACGGATATGAAAACAAAGGCTCCGGTTCCCCCACATTCAAAGTGGGAGCAAATTCAATAGGTACCGACATGACATCCGTTCCACTTCGGAAATACAATGTATTGCCATCCGGAGCCCAAATGGGGAAAATGCCACCCTCAGCCGAAATCTGAGTCCGCTCCGTCATTTCTGGATAACGCCGAATAAATATTTCGTGTCGCCCTGAAGGGCTCGCAGAATAGGCTATCCATTCTCCATTCGCCGATATCGCCGCTGAATTAGGGTACGTTTCATTCACCAACAGATCCTTGGGTTTTTCATCGCTTCCTGGAGAAAAAACCTTCAGTTCCGTCGTTCCAGCTTGTCGAACAATTATCGCCACCAATGAATTACCATCCGGAGTCCATTCAGTTACAATAGGACCAAGCACACGCTCGCCAGACGTGGACGTTAACCGCTCCATTTCTCCTGTTCCATCAGCCAATTTCCAATAGAGGTCTCCTAACCCTTCCTTGTAGGAAGTAAATACGATGCGTTTTCCATCAGGAGTCCAAATCGGGTACCAGGCGGTCGAAGTTCCGGGATTCAGTACGGTTCCTATCCCACGTTTTAAGTCCGTCACGGTTACTTTACCAGTGTAATTAGTTGTCGCTAAATATCGACCATCAGGCGAGAGGCTCGGTTCCATGTATTCCATCACCTTGGTAAGGGCTGGACGTTCGGTTCCATCCAGACCTACCCAAACAAGTGAGGAGCGCGTCGTTTGTCTTGCCCCCTCTCCAACAAAATAGGCCAAATTTCCAGCACCTGAAACCGCAAGATTTCGAACAGAATGCGACGCACCCGTAATCGACATTTTTTCCTCTCCAACGGAAATGGAATCTCCATCGATTTCCATACGGCTCAAGTCGAATGGCACCGCCAACAGCCCCGACTCTGCGGTGGAATACAAAAGATGTCCTGAGGAAAGATAACGGGCATACGCACCTGATTCTAAAAAAACCCGTGCTTCGTTTGTTTCATACGAATAAAAAAGACCATCCATTTGCTTAGCCCCATCAATCGATCTTGAATAGATGAATCCTCTACCATCCGGGAGGTACTGCGGTGTAGTGAGAAATCCACCCCCTGTCAAAGGCTCAATTAATTCGGGCGTCCCACCGTTTGACGAGACGCGCCATATACCTTCGGAAGCTCCAAATAATATATGGTTGTCTCCTCCCCAATGGACTCCGAATACTAAAGTCGTATCACAAAGCACAATCGGCTCTCCGCCACTGACCGGTACTTTCATCAATTTTTGTTTTTCAGTATGTACAAAAACGATCCATTCTCCATCTGGAGAAAAAAACGGAGAATCGCCTCCTCCTGTTCCCTCAATGCGGGTTGACTTCATTTCGTTCATACGCTTCAACGCAATGTAACTTGAAGGCGCACGCCCCGCCACGTGAGCTAACGCGGTTCCATCCGAAGACCATGCAATATCCCATCTCGAAAAATAATGCTCCTCTAACGCTTCCGATTCGTCCAACTCAATCGTAAACCGCGTCACCGGTTTCGGCTGCGCCGCCAAAACTCGTTTCGCTGCTTCGTCCTCCAAATATCGCCGTTGATATGGGTAGGCTGCATGTTCAGGAGGGAGGGGCGGCCAACCAATTTCATCGTAAATGTCCCAAAATTCAGGCCGCTCCCAGAGAGCACCCATGTGGGAGTCCAGGAGAGAAAGCGCCATCGAAGCGTTATTTTTTTTCACCCCTTCCCGTATGGACTGGATGGCTTCATCAATACGACCCAACGCAGCAAACTCGCCGGTCAAACTCCATATCTGTGTCGGATTATTTTTGAGAAAATTGTCGAGTTTCAAATTAGACTCAGCGGATTGTCCAATA